>ODAI010299351.1_pt1 | contig 50822 bp, 45 predicted proteins | sample 1539321 | NCBI WGS metagenome assembly ODAI01 (sample SAMN02144231, study PRJEB22623) | gut metagenome | biome: sheep rumen | host: Ovis aries | place: New Zealand
CATCCGAGTTTTTGTATTCAGATGTTAAAGAAAAGACGTAGTCGTTTTTTAGAAGAGCAGTTTCTAGCTTTTCCTCTAAAGCTTCATCTTTTTTCTTTGTTGATAATGTAATTTGAATCGTTCTTAAGTAGTAAGTTGGGCAATCATCTGCAAATTCAGGTGGTCTTTTTGATATCTCCTGATAAATGATGAACGGAGCTTCTGCATTTTGCTCATTGTCATAATCAAGATGAGCATAGATGACTGTCGGAAGAACGGTTAATAGCACTCTTCTTAGTTTCTTAAGCATCATCCACCTCCATTAATTATCTTTCTGATATCGTCTAGCATCTTCGGGGTAAACTCGTCATAAGCAGGTCTTAAAAAAGGGCGAGCAGATACGAGCTTTCCACTACGATGCTTAAAGCCAAGTTCTACTAAATGAACGATGGAACCTTTGGTTTTGGAATAAATAACAATCGTTTTGTTTATACCTTCACCATATGATTCCTTAATAAAAGAATCGCCTAAATGCTCGTGTGTCCACGGTGTTCTAGGTGCATGTTCTTTTATATAATCCAGGATCAAGTCGGCTGTTTCATCTAAGCGTTGTAATATCGCTACTTCAACGTCTTTAGAATAGTTTTTAACGGCCTTTTCAATCTCTGGTGTGAGAGCGGTAAGTTCTAAAGATTCCATCCAGCGATGTCCTCCTTTTTAATTTGGGTTTCGCTAGCATATAGTTCCATCCACATTCCGTTTTGATAACTCCTCTCTACTTCGTAGATGGTGTCTTCATTAGGAACATATAGGTACTTGCTACCGTCATAAAGGAACGCTTGAATTGAAACCTTAAAATCAAGTAAAACTTTGCTCTCTTTTGAAGAGTAATGTTCCTTAGAAGTGATGGAGGCTGTCATCCCCACCACCTCTTTGGAGCCGACCAAACGCAAGACTTGGTTGCCCAAATCATCAGCATCTGTTTTAACACGTAATAGGAATAAGTTGATGTTGCCGGAATTAGGATACGCTATCACGAGGAAGAACCTCCACCAACCTCAGGTCTATGCAAGCATAGTTGCCTGAGTAAGACGTCAAAGCTCTTGGGAAGCTCTTTCACTTCTCCGTTACTATTGAATCCGAAATGTGTCTTCACAAATATGGTAATAAGAGCTGTCACTAAAGGATTGTCATCTGATTCAGCGGTTTCACGAGGAACTCCAGCTGTGACTAGCAACTGGCGGCACGAGGCAATATGAATCAAGATTTCATCATCAGCGTAGTTTTCTGTTGCAGGGATAAGCAAAGCTTTCTTCATCTTCTCTAGCATGTTTTCGCACGACATTTTAGACACCTCCTCTACTCGTTAGAATATTCTTCCTATTACTCTTAAACGGAAGGACCCGCCTTCATACGGACTTATTGATTTCTCATTTCATACGTATTGCGACTAGCGACTTATCAAGGTTAGCGGGCACTCCTCCGTGTTTCGACCTAAGGTCTATTCGCCTTCTTCTTCGTCAGAATCTGATTCGGATTGGGCAGCAGCTTTCTTAACTCTTAAGAAGCCTTTGTAGCCGATGACGTTACCACCAGTGAAGACAGATGCCTTATAGCAGATGATGCCATCTTTGAATTTGTAATCAGTGGATTTAGCTACTTCAACACCACTGAAGATTGGGACTTCGTAGTTAGCTAATGGACCATAAGCGATACCATATTCACCGACTTGAGTACTTTCAGCAGAGATTGCTTTACAGTGACTGGAGATGATGAATGGGATACCATCGATGGTTTTTGCCTTGTAGTCAACGTTATAGACTTTTCTGCCTTCAGCGGTTCTTAAACCAGCGAATGCACGTAAGTCATTCTTGTTGAGGATGAGAACACAGCCACCTTCGACTTCTTCATCACCGCCATAGGCGTAGACGATTTCATCTAAGGTATTTTCGTCAATTGCACTGAGTTCTAAGTCGACTGCATCAGCTAAGGCTTCACAGTTAGCAGAGAAGATGCCTTTGAAGGTGTTTGTGGTTCCTGCACCACGAAGGATTTGTTCGGAGATTTTCTTTCTTAAAGCGATATTAACACCCTTTAAAACTTCTCCTTGGTAATCGGCCGCTGGGAGTTTCTCTAACTCTTCGGTGATTTCTGCATAAGCAGTAACTTTGACTTTGGAGATTGTTAAATAGCCAAATTCTGGTTCTGCTGTGGTATAAGGATCACCTTCAGCAGTTAAACCACCAGTACCATGAGATTTCACAAAGGATTTCTTGTAGGTTTCGCCACCTTTTAGATTGACTGTGTGAACTTGGTCCACTAAAGTGGAAACTTCTCTAAATGGGTATGGTGTGATTTTGTCATCAACATGCTCTGGGAGTAAAACTCCATCAGCAGTAACGGTGACAGTTCTACCTTCTTTTAAGGCTTGACCACGAGCTTCTAATTCAGCATTAGATTCTGTGGATTTGGTTTCAACAACGACATCTTGGACATCGAATTTGCCTCTCATAGCGAGTTTCTTTTCGATGGCCTTGCGTTCGTTGGTGAGTTCGTCTACTTCTTTATCGTAAGCAGATAATTTTTCGACATCGGATTCGGAATCAACTAAGCCACGGATTTCTTCAATACGTGCTTTGATTTCCTTTAAACGTAATTCAAGATTCATAAAATGAATTCCTCCTAGATTTTGGTTTTGATTTTTAGTCTCTTTACTAAGACTGTTCTACGTTCTAAGTTCTCTGCATCATCCAATGCCTTTAGTTCAGCATCCGCCAACTCTAAAGAGCGAGCACTTGCTTGGATAGAAGTTTGGTCGTAGGCAGGCAAGTCCACAACACTTACATCAAAGAGCCTATCAATGCCTGTAATAGTTCTTTTTGGAAGCTTACCGCTTTTATCCCAGCTTTGACTTTTAACAGTGAAAGCAAATGACATCTTGTCTAATAGTCCAGCTTCGATACATTTGAAGATGTCTCTATTGCTGGTTGTGTCGATGAGTTCGGCATGGATTTTCAAGCCTTTTTCATCAACTTCTAAAGAAAGAGAACCATTTCTGGTCCTCGCAATAATGAGTGTGCTGTCGTTATGGTTATATTTAAACGGCACATCTTTCATATTTGTTTCTTTTAATGCTTGAGCATCAATGACTTCGGTAAAGCCGTGTTCTTCAGTGCCAATGAGCGTTTCCTCATTAAACACGATTGCATAGCCTTCCACTATCATCTTCTTGTTTTCTTCATCCGCTCTGCTCTCGAGAGATGAGAATCTAACTTCTTTATTCATCTTTGTCGATTTCCTCCTTGGATTTAGGTTTCTTAAAGAATTTATCAAGTTGATATTCGTTAGCTTTATCAGCATCAACATAGTTGAGTGATTGCAAACGTCTACTACCACCCTCAATAGGTTCAAAGCCAAGCAAGGCTCTGGATTCGTTGAGAGAAAGTATGCCAAGGCCCATCAACTTCTCGATGGCCTGGACTTTGGTATTCCATGAAGCATATTGAAGTCTTTCGGAATAAAAGATGATTTGTTCACCTTTCTCTAACTGACCTCTAGTTAATAATGCTTTTGAGAATGCCTCTGATAAGGCAATTGCTATACCTTCAATAACTGATTCATAGAAAGCGTTATATTCGTTTTCGTTGTACTTGTTATCAAAGATAGAGTCGCTGACACCAAAGTAAGAGATGATCTTCTTTTGTAAGAAAGTGAGTGTCGTACTGTCCACTAACTTTGGGTCAGTATTAAGCGGCACATAGTCACTCTTTAAATCAACAGGGACAATGGAACTGCCGCCATCACTAGTTGCTTCTTTTAAGGCATCATCAAACTCTTTCTTTTGAGCGGTTTTGTCTTTTTCAGATAAGATTCCATTTATTTTTAATAAACCTTTGATTTGGAAGCTTGTTTTAATTGCGTTATCCAAGCCCTGAAGGACGGAATCATTAATTTTGATTGTCTTTAGCAATGCGGCATGATCACTAATTGCACCATTACCGCCAAAGACATCGTTCATTCCATAGAATCTACGAAGATGAATAACGGACTCGTATGGAAGTGTGAAACCTTTTTTATCAGAAAAATAAAAGCGGAGATACATCGCTCCACTCTCATCTTTAAGGACCTCAACCGATGTCGGTTTTAATGGCCATAGCTCTTTGAGCTCATAGGTTTCATAATCGTAAACTGGATAAATAAACGCATTGTTATTTAAGTAAAGAAGGGTCACAACTCGATAGATAAAATCGTAAGGTGTCATTAAAGGATTAGGTTGAAACTTGAGTAAATAACTTAAGTTACCATTCTTCTCTAACACCGTTTTATCATCTTGAGTTTTGACATATCTTGGCTTTAGCTTTGCTGCATGAGTAGCAATTCGATCAATGCAGATTTTCACCACATCGGACATGTTGATATTGTTTCCAAAGTCTTGAAAGATATCTAATGTCGATTTAAAGACTCGAGCATCATAGTTGACAGGAGTCACTACTTTTTTCTTGCGTTTAAAAATGTCAAAGAATGCCATAGCTACCTCCTAACTAATTAAATTCTCGTAGTCTGTCTTGTATCGAGTAAGGACGGCATAGGCGATAATCAACGCTACGCATCCATCGATTCTTTTTAATTTGCTGTTTAGCTTGCTAGGTTGAATGTTTCCATTAACGTCAACCTTAGCTTGCGTATTTGCTATATTCCATTTAAGGATTGGGTTATTGTCATAAATGACTAGTTTGTTTTTAAGGTCACCCTCTAGCTGTTTCATAGGTTCAGATAAGGTGTAAACACCCTGCCTTACTTTTTCCATTGTGAATCCAGCATCTTCCATCTCTTTAACCCAATAAAGTGAACCCCATGGGTCGTAGCCTATAAAAATGGGTCTAATACCATATTCTCTCACCATTTGGATGAACCATTCGGTGACATGATGGAAGTCGTTTTGATTACCGTTAGTTAAAGTGATTAATCCCTTTTTAACCCAAACATCATATGGAATCTTATCTTCCTCCACTCTCTTTTTGACTAATTCGCTAGGCATAAAGAAATGTGGAAGAACATACTTCTTACCGTTTTTGATAATAAGCAAGACTGCTGCGGTCAAGTCTGTCGTAGCAGATAAATCAACTCCACCAATCGCGTAGCTGTCTCTAATCTCGGACATCTTATACATGGTTTCATTGTTAAGCTCGTCAAAGGTGAGCCATGAACCGCTATCGATTTGTTTGATATTAAAGTCTTTGCAAAGCATCGTGACTTTAGTGGCTAGGTCATTCCTAGCTTTATTCATAATGTCTTCAAAATAAGACTTTGTCTTTATTGTTCCTAAACTAGGATTAGACTTTTGCCAAGATGATGGGTCTTCAAATACCTCATCAATAGAATCTTGTGTGTAGAGCCAAGGGAGGACATGCTCATCTTGGATTTCACCTTTAATCATTTTCCTGACATAGGCTAATTTGTTATCTAGGAAACCGTCCACCACCGTGCCTTGGGTAGTGATGATAAAGATTAACGGATTAACTTTTGTAGATTGTGATTGTTTAATAGCATCGTAGACTTTTGAGTCTACCATTCCCCACGCTTCATCTATGCAACCGACTTCTATGTTGTAGCCGTCTTTATTTTTAGATTGAGCGGAGAGCTTTTTAATTTTGTTTTTGTTTTTCGGAGAATAGATGTAGAAAATATTCTTTTTCGAACGTTTTTCGTTGCGGAGAGCTTTGCTCTGTTCACGCATGTTATTAATCTCCTCAAACAAAATGGACGCCTGATCATTCGTGTTGCTTGCACATACGATGTCGGTTCCACCTTTAGATAAGAAGAATTCCGCCAAGTCGATTCCGGCGACAAACGTGGTTTTTCCATTCTTTCGAGCAATAAGCAATAATGCTTCGTTAAATCTTCTTAGACCGGTCTCTGCCATTTTGAAACCGTATGCACACTCTAGGAAGGCTTTTTCCCATAACTCTAAAATGAATGGCTGTCCATTGAATGGCGATTTAGTGTGCTTACAAAACCTCTCAATAAATTCGATTCTTATTTGTCCTGGTCTTTCGTCATAGACATAACGAGGATTATTCAAATCGTCTTTTAAGCGTTTTAAGACACTTTTTAGTTCTTGACCAGCAATTGTGCGGCCTGACTCTATTTCGTCGATATAGGCTAGTAAGAAACTCATTCTACGGTATCTTCCGCTTCTGGTTTAGGCACCGGAATCTCGTGATAATGAATTTCAGAGTCCTTTTTACCTAAAACAAGCTTTTTGCCTAAGATAGAACCATCAGTGACACTTTGGATAACACAGCCATCTTTTGCGACTAAAATCCTTAGTCCTTTTTCTTCAATGATTTCCATACATTATTCCTCCGGCACTAAACTGAATGTTCTATTGGTTCCTACGTTGTTATTAGAGTAGGTCTTAAGTTTGACTTGACTGACTTCACCACTGCTGAGGATGATAACACCTGTATCGTTGATGACTTCGTTAACTGGTACAGGCATAAAGTTGCCCCATGCACTTGGGATGTAATCACCACCAGAGATATCAATCTTAAATGTTGTTTCAGAGAGATATTCGTACGTGAAGTTAACAGCATTGCCTGTACAACTGATGCAGCCAATACCGGAGCCAAACTCTAAGTCGATTGAAATCGAGTTGTTTTCATAATGTAAACACTTACCAGCAAGAGGATCATTACCACCAACGATGCCGATGGACCAGTTCTTACTAGTAGCAATTGCTATGTCCTCAGCTTCTAATCTGTCATAGACAGTTTGATGGATTGAGATAACCTTAGATGCTGCACCAGATAAGTCTTTTAAGTTTCTAAACATTTGAATAACTGATTCTCTGGTTAATGAGGTGCAGTTACCAAAGTTCGCATTAACATTAAAATTGCTTTGTAATGTAATCTTGCTTAATACAGGACAATCTTGAATAGCTTCTAAAGGAATAGGCACGTTAATTGTGTTAGGGAACCAAACCTCATTTAAAAGAGGACAGTTTTTAATAACTGCAGTGCCACCACTAAAGGATGTCAATCTATCTGGTAAATAAAGCTTTTTAAGATTTGGAATACTCCAGAATGCATAGCTCGAGAGCATTCTTAAATTTGAGTTAGCACCAAAGGTGACTATTTCGCATCCACAAAAACCTAAATTGTATTGCCCCCAGCTCGAGAGCGATGAAGGGAACTCAATATCACCCAAGTTTTCAATACGGTATAAAGCACTATTTTCGAGCGTGGCCAATTGACTACCAGGTTCAAACTCAATATGCGTACAACCACTTTGATAAAAAGCATGTGCCTTAATAGTTGTAACTGTATAAGGAACGGTCACTGCGAATTCGTTAGTGGCCTCTGCTAAGAAATTGGTTGTGATAAAACTAACTCCTTCAGGGATTTCAAAGTGATCAAATGTTCCTTCAACAAGTTGAGAAAGTAAAGCGAACTCCTCTGATGTATGAATAATCCCTAAGTTTCCTTTAAGGACTGTGGCCACTATTGGTTCAGAAGCATAGATGTAATTAGCGGTAATTGTGCTATCGCTATTAGCGACTTCATCACATGCAATAAAGCTCATCTCCCAAGCACCTTCATAAGCTGTAATTGCTTTTGGGATTTCAAATTCGTTATTGTGAACCCTATAAAGATAAGTGGCTCTAGCGTGAGTGAATTTTAAGTAATGATATGTGCTATCAATCTCTGTATCCACATCAAACAAGAGTTTTACTCTTTTAGATTCACGATAGACGGATATTTCAAATGGTTCTACATCTGAAGTTAGTTTGCCATCTTTACCAACGTGAATATTAATTTCATATGCCATTTGAGCTATCCTCCTATGCTATTCATAAACGCATCAAACTCATCATCTTCATCAATGACGTTCTTACCCATGATTGAATTGAGAGTTTTGATTGCGGCTTGATATACAGTGAATGAAGTAAGAAAAGTTTTATAAGGAACTGATTGACGATAGTTTCCTTTGGAAGATTTTTGAACCGCTCCCACTATTCTTATTTCGTTTTCAAGTCTATCTAATTGGACTTTAAGAAAAGCTGCCTTTTTGAGCAGCTCGTCTACTAGTTTTGTTTTTGATTCGTCGACATCCTTAAATAAAGAAAGAAGTCGCTCGTATTCTTTTGTAACACTGGATGTCATGGCTTCCTCCTATTTTATTTTGGCCCCACTGAAATCTGAGTTTTTGAAAATTTCGGCCTCGCGTTTTTCTGAGGTCGGGCGCATCGGTACTTTAAAAAAGTAAATGGACTCGACCCGGGCGGGGGCAAATTTATTTTTTTTAGAATGGTTTTAAGTTTCCATCGCTGTCAAACTGACTGGCCTTCTTCTTAAAACGATTATGGCTAGCGTTGTGGCATTCACGACAAAGGTATTCGAGGTTATCAGGATTAAGTGTGATGTTTGGGTCGTTGATGTTATCAGGTGTTAAGGCTACCTTATGATGAACCTCTTCCCCTATCGCACCACATTTCTCACACCTACCATTGCACGCTGCTATCTTTTGCTGCCTAGCTAAGAGCCAAGCACTACTCCTATAGAAGCGGTTAATAGCAGCACACTTATTTAGCACGAACTAAACCCCATTCACCAAAGCGACGAAACCCGCCAACAGATTTAATGTAGTTTCTAGCGATTTCGACGATTTCACTATATGGTTTACCATCGACATATTCATCACCAATGGCACAACTTAGCTCAACGACCTTATTTGTCTTTTGGGCTTTTAAGAAGACATAGATATTTATTGACACATCAGCTTTGCTGAGGTCTTTACCATGTAAGCCACCACCAGTGACTGAATCAGCCATATCGCTGCCCAATTTTCTGTTAGTCGCTCCCGTATCCACAGCTTCCGTTCCTTGCCAGTTGCCAAGTGGATTTATAACAGCTTTTTTGAAAATCTTTTTTAAATCGTCAGTATCTGCATTACTTTGACAGATAATAAGGCGGTTTTTATCTAAGACATATTTGCCATCAAAAGGATAGCCGCCGTAGATATCCTTAGCGATTTGAGTTAATTTCTTTTGTTCTTCGGTTAAAGGCACTCCACGGAATATGCCATTATCACCGCATCTAATCTTGCCTTGTTGATTAGCACTTAGAAGTGGATCTTGTGGAACTTCCCTATAATCGACCTTGACCTTATGGCCAACAATCTCAAATACGGCCTTTTTAATTTCTTTCTTATTTAATTTCACGCTTGTTTCCGCGATTATATGACATTTGCCATGTCCAAGAAGGACTTCCACTGCTATTCGTGGATTCTTTTCTTTGCTATATGCCATATCTACCAAAGCACCAGCAATTGTGTCGCAAAGCTTATCTGGATGCTTAGGATTTACTTTTTCAAACATAGTTTGCCTCCTTTTTGTTAATTTTGCCTATACTGAATAATCTTATTATTGAGTATAGAGGTAAAAAGGCCCCTAAAAATGGGGTAAAAATACTATTTTCATAGGTATTATTAGACTCATTGGAATACATTCCTAATGAGACAAATAATAAAATCAGGCCATGTAGATGACCGAGTCACCGAACTTATTTTCGATATAAGTTTTAATACTTTCCTGCTTTAAAGCTTCAACTAAAACGCTGGTCTTTTTAGATTCTTGATTTCCGTTTTTCACAGCAATTACATTGGCCATTGTTTTAGCAATATCGGAATTCTTATCTTCAGTGATTAAGCAGCGATTCACTACTCCTGCAGATAAAGCGTAGTTGCCATTAATAACTGCATAAGCACAATCGCTTAACATCAATGGAATGTTTTGAGCTTCGACTTGTACGAGATTAGCGGTTTGCATTCCATTTACTTTTAATAATTCCACCGCTCTATCGTAGTTGCTCTTATCACTAGAAACCAGAACCTTATCATTTGCGGCATAAGCATCTAAGCTTTTCTTGTTTCCTGAATAAATGCCCATTGGTTCAAAGTGTACATCTAACACTGGAACGAGATGCGTACCATTGCTCGCATTAAATTCATTTAAATAAGGTTTGTGTTGGAAGTAGTTAGCATCAAGCTCACCGTTTTCTAAAGCATAGTTAGGAAGGACATAATCGTTAAAGACTTTAATGTCTAATTTATAGCCTTCTTTTTCAATGTAACCTTTGGTTTGTTCTAAGATTAAAGCATGTGGAGTTGAGCTTGCTCCCACCACAATTGTTTTACTATTTTTGTTACATCCTGCTAGCGTAAGCACAGGCAAGCAGGCAAGAATAAATAATTTCAATGTTTTAAACATAAAACCCTCCATAATAAGAATCGAACTAGCAAGTTATTAATTATCTGAATTAGGCAAACGATAATCACGATGATCACCACGCTTTGTGCGATGATATTCCAATTAAATCTTTGGAAGCCATAAACGATTGCATAGTTTCCTAGACCACCACCTCCAACTACTCCAGCCATTGCACTATAACCGATGATGTTTATTAAGGTGATACCAATCGCGTTAACTAAATAAGGCAACTTACATGCCCATTTAATTCTTACGATAATCTTGAGATTACTTGCTCCATCAATCTTTGCAGCTTCTATGACGTAACCAGGAATCTCAGATAAGATTTCTTCAATCAATCTAGCTTCAAAAGGAATAGCACATACCGTCAAAGGCACTATCATCGCTGTCGTTCCAATTGCTGTACCGATTAATGCTCGAGTCACAGGAAACATAAAAACGACAAGAAGAATAAAAGGTATGCTCCTGCCCACATCAATAATTCGATTAAGAATGAAGTTAACTACCTTATTTGGAAATAATCCTCCTGGTCTTGTTTCGCTGACCATTGAGCCAATCGGCATCGCAATAATCCAAGATATAACTAAGGAAACACATGACATGTATAAAGTTTCAATCGTTGCATCTAGCATGTCATCTATCTCCTTTACAAAGTAAAAGACACCATTTAGGTGCCTATATCAGCTTTGGCTTTAGTCTACCAAGCTGTATTTAACCATTTAACAAGTTCTCTAGATGAGTCTGTCGCAAACAATGGTTCATCCCAGTGACCTTCGCCATCAGGAGTTCTTCCATAAACCGCATATCTGGTCTTATTCCAGCAGCAGTCTATTTGGATGGTGAACATCACGTTACCTGTTTCGATATCCGCAAAGCGGAAGTCATCATAAAGTGGTCCATTTAATGGGCAGTTGTTTTTGAACCAGACATACCAGTTTTCTAGGTCAACTTTCCCACCACGTTTGACTTGTTTAATGATGTTACCCATCTTTTTGGTCTTGTTGGCTAAGCTTGAATCTTTGCAGAACCAGTCATACCAACCGGCTTTGATTTGGGTTTTGACGTCATCTGCATCAAAATTACCTTCCATGAATTCATCAATCCAGCGGAAGAGTCTTAAACGGTCCATCATTACCAGCCACGCTCCTTTCTTTCAAAGTCGAAGCAGGAATCACTGTATTTCTTCCAGATTGGATTGTCTTTGATATCCTCATCTTCAAACATGCGGATGTTTGCTCGTACTTCATTAAAGTAGTTAAGCAGAGCTTCATCGCCCTTTTCTCTCCATATTTCTTTTCCATGATGGAAATAGACATATTCTTGGGTTTTCTTGTTATAACCCAATTGGTTTTCTTTCCTTTTGCCTTCAGTTACTAGGTACATTATTTGAGCCCCCTCCATAAAGGTTTGAGTTCAACAGGTGTGTTTTCATAGTCGATTTCGTCCATACAAATCGGCTCGTCCGTTTTAAGGGAGTCGATGCAGCCTTGGATTGTATCTAGCCATCTAGCTTCATATCCACCAGTGACATCCTTTGTTTGGTTGGTTACACCGGCATCTTTATACCTTTGTAGTAAGGTTTCTAGGCCCTTTTTAGATCTTATTTCTTTTGCCATATTGTGACCCTCCTTTTATCTGGTCACTATATATATCACTCTTAAGAGTGATAATAGCAAGTTAATAAGACGCTAATTGATACAATTTCCAGCCACCAATCAGGGCCAAGAAAGGACGAAGAAGAAAAGGCCCTGACTGATGTGAAAAGGAGGTAAAGTATATGACAGATTCATACACGCAAAAGGAATTGACTTATTTGACTTATCCTAAAAAGGATTCGGTCGCAAAGTCTGGTATTTCAGAAAGAGGAATTTGCTTCCCATCTCTGAGTAAGTAGCAATCATCATCGCTACCCACAAGTTTTAAGTAACGCTTAACGATAACGTCGACATATTTTTCATCGAGTTCCATCAAATAAGCGATCCTTTCAATTTGTTCGCAAGCTATTAAAGTCGTACCACTACCACCAAATAAATCCAATACAAGCTCACCTCTACGGCTGCTATTTTGAATAAGCTTTGTGACAAGTGGGATTGGCTTCATGGTTGGATGTAGGTCCGAAGCTTGTGGACGGTCGTATTCAAGAATGGTTGTTTGGGTTCTATCATCAACGAAATAATGAGCTGCTCCCTCACGCCACCCGAACAAAATCGGTTCGTGCATATAATGGTATGGACATCTTCCTAAAACAAAGTTGTTCTTTTTCCAAATTAAGCATTCAGATAATTTAAACCCTGCTTCTTTAAAAGCTCCACGGAAGTTATAGCCTTCTGTGTCTGCATGGAAGACGTAGATAGAACCACCTGGTTTAATGCTGTTATAGAAGTTGACCATGACCTTATCAAGGAATTCCCTAAAGGATGAATCATCCATATCATCATTAAGGATTGTTCTATCGGTCATGCCGCAGTCATATCCACCACGTTCTTTGTACTGTTTTCCTTTTTTGCCTATGGCAACGTTATAAGGTGGGTCAGTTTCGATTAAATCGGCCACTTTCCCATCCATCAATTTTTCAACGTCTTCTTTTATAGTGGAATCACCACACATTAAGCGGTGTTTTCCTAAGACGTAGATGTCGCCTCTTTTGGAATAAGGGTTTTCAGGTAGCTCTTCGTTTTCATCAAAATCATCATCTTTAGTTTCGGTCTTTAAAATCGAATCCAGATCATCAAAACCAAATTGGACCATGTCGACATCATCAAGGGCTAAAAGTTCTTCCCTTAATAAATCAAAATTCCAATCTGATAATTCACTGGTTTTATTATCGACGATTCTAAATTGACGGATTTGCTCATCGCTTAAGTCATCCGCAACGATGCAAGGCACTTCATCTAAACCTAACTTATTTGCAGCTTTTAGTCTGGTATGACCAGTAACGATGACATTGTTCTTATCAATGACAATTGGCACTTTGAAGCCATAGGCTTTAATTGAATTAGCTACAGCATCAACTGCTTTATCGTTATCCCTAGGGTTTTTGTCATAGGGAACGAGTTCCTTAGTCTTCTTCATCACTATTGTCACTGGCATTTTTCCATTCCTCCTTAGTTGCTTCTAACTTCTTCTCGGCAAGCTCAAGTTCTTCTCGTTTATCAGAGAACTGTCTTCCGAATCTTTGCGTTAATAAATAAATGAGTGCATTTAAATTAGGTTCCGATTCGCGTTTAACACGATGAACCTTCTTTTTCGGTTTACTTCCATCTTGCTTATCTTCTAACCACGTATCTTCTGTGACATAGGTGCTACCCATCGCCACTTTATATAAAGCTGTGAAAGCAGCATCTAAAACGTAGTCATCTGCATCTTTAAAAGCTTCTTCGATTTCAGGATGTTTCTTTTTTAGCCTAGAAAAGTACGCCTGCTCTAAATGGAGGCGTTCACAGATTTGATATTGCGTATATCCTTTTTTAGATAAATCAACGATCAGCTCTCGAACCTTTGGCCACGAATCAACACCGGTAGAAGCTTGCCACTTTTCAAAGGCATCCATTTTCTTCTTCATGGTTGGTCCTCCGAATTGTGTAATAAGCAAAAAACCTACGATTTCTCGCAGGCTTTCTATAGCTTTCGCCAATTCTACATTACAGTATCATTTGACTGATTTCAACATATCGCTATGGTTCACAATGGACCATAAAGGTCCAACATGCTATTTACTCATACTCTAAGACATTAATCGCTTCCCAATGCCATCTTTTAGCTGTTGATAATGAAACATACATTTTTTCACATATGCTCGTCCACGAATATTCATTAAGGTAACGCATGATAAGAAGGGTTTGATAATCTGCATTGTCGAGCTTTTCAATCGCTTTAATCACTTCTGCTTTTGCAGCTTCAAATTCCTCTTCTAACTTTTCGATTTCCTTTTCGACTTCCATGATTTTATCAATCCACTTAATGAAAGGTGCTTGGGTGTTTCTGGTTTTTTGAACTAAAGGTTTGTCGTAGTTACCACCAGGAATTGAATTTGCTAACTCTTCGAAAGTTTGCCTTTTTAGTTGTAGCTGTTCTATACGATGTCGAATTCGCATTGGCTTTTGTAAGAATTCTTTGCTAGTCATAACTACTCTCCTTTTAAATCTGCTTTAACGGCATCTAATACCGCGTTTTGAACGTCGCTTTTTCCTTGAAGCACTTTTAGTGCGTGTTCATCAATGGTTCCATCAGCGACTAAATGGATAACCACTACTGTTGATGCCTTTTGTCCTTGACGATAAAGTCTTGCGTTAGTTTGCTGATAAGCTTCTAAAGAGAAACATAATGAGTACCAAACAATTGTGTTTCCTCCGCTTTGTAAATTTAAGCCGTGGCCCGCAGACATTGGATGGATAAGACCAACACTAATTTCACCCTTATTCCATCTAGCTATTGATTCATCGCTTTTTATTTCATCAAATGTGATGTTGGGAATTGTAGAAAGCTTTGCTTTAATCCTTTCTAAATCGTGTTTGAACCAATAGGCACATAGTATCGGCTTTCCATTAGCTTGTTCGATAATATCCTCTAAGGCATCTAGCTTTTTATCGTGGATATCAACATACTCTTTTGACTCTTCCTCATAGATTGCACCATTAGCTACTTGAAGAAGTTTATTGGATAACACCGCCGCATTTGCTGCAGTTATTACTTCGCCTTTGATTTCTATAGCTAGTTGCCTTTTGAAATTGCGGTATTTTTTATATTCAGAATCAGATAGATAAACCTTATATTCAGTTTTGATTAAGTCAGGCATCTTTAGATGGTCAACGGCATTCATCGAAATTGTAATGTCAGATATTTTCCTAAAAATTGCTTCTTCTGCACCACTAATAGGAATGTATTCGAATACGACATTGCCGTTAGATGCACCAGGGATAAAATAAAGGCTTCTGTAGTGAGTGATGAATCTTCCTAATCGCTGGCCCAGATCTAGTATGCGGTATTCCCCCCAAAGATCAATCAAAGAGTTCGGTGCCGGTGTACCAGTTAATCCTATGATTCTATTTATCATCGGTCTAATTTGGCACATGGCTTTAAATCTTTTAGATTTGCCATTCTTAAATGAAGACAATTCATCAATAACAACGGTATCGAAGTCGAAGTCTAGTACATGGGTAGAAAACTTCTCTACCAGCCACACCAGATTCTCCCTGTTGATAATGTAGATATCAGCTTGGCTCCTAAAGGCAGCGATTCTTTCTTTTTCAGTTCCAATCCCCACTGCTACTTTAAGATTTTTAAGATGATCCCATTTCTTTAATTCTTCAGGCCAAGTAATCTTTCCAATTCTTAATGGGGCAATCACAAGAACCTTATGAACATCAAAGTAGTCAAACAATAAGTTGTTTAAAGCTGTCAATGTGCAGACAGTTTTACCTAAACCCATATCAAGGAGTAAGGCACTAACCTTATGACTTTCGATAAAGTTAGCGGCATATTCCTGATAAGAATGCGGAACATAGTTCATTGTGATTCACCTCCTTTAATTTCATCAATGATGTTGGGTATGTCTTTTTTGTTATCGAGAACATAGACTTTGAATCCTAATTCTCTTAACTGTTTGATTCTTTTAACTTGAATCGGTCTTGGCTTCTTGCCGGGTGCTTTCACTTCCACGAATGCAACGCGACCAATTTTCACCAAGATGATACGGTCCGGATACCCATTAACCGTAGATAGGAACTTAAGTGCTAGACCACCTATTTTCTTGACTTCCTTGCATAGCTTTTCTTCGATAGATTTTTCTTCTGCCATATGCTCTCCGTGAACAACTGAACGAACAGAACAACTTTTTTCTATATAGTTATAAATGTGTGTGTTTCTTATGCGTTTTTACGGCTTTTTCTACTATTTTTAACATTACAGATAGAATTATTGTTCAAGTTGTTCATAGCGGCTTCTAATACAGAGTATTACTTTACTGAACAACTGCCTGAACAACCATTTTCGTGGATGAAAAAGTTGTTCAGTTGTTCACTATTTTTCGACTTTGACGTAGACGCGTTGTCTGCCATAGATAGGAAGTTGTTCAAGATTGTCGGACTTGTTCCAGCCTTTAAGTCGAGTCATGATTGCTTTTATGGCGTATGAGTCGGTTGGCTTTAAATCTTCTTTTTTATTACCAAAGCACTCTACCCAAATCTCCATATTAGACACCATCGTTCTAGTTACGGTGCCAACTCGAGTTTTTCCGATATATTCATCACCGCGTAAGAATGCAAGACGTTCTTCTAAAGTCATCACATCCCAGTCGGTTGGAAGTTTTTTGTTTAAGTATTCGATGACAAGACCTTCGCGTTCATCTTGTTCCATCGCTTCATTTTGTTCGGACTGTGCAAGCTCTTCTAGCTCATAAGAGAGGAATAAAGGTTCGTCTTTGCTTGCTAACACTTTCACTTCCGCCCATATTTGGTCAACTTCAGCTTGGGTCAAATCCCACGCTTTTTTGCTTCCCTCACCAGTCGCCTTCACTACCCAGAAACGACGGTTGCCAGTAACGTCACGTAGGAAGCCGTTTTCACTATTAGTGGTAGCAAAGAATATACATTGTCTAGGATGACTTGTGACCCTTCTTCCAAAGGAAGCTCTGTACTTATCATCCTGTCTACTAATGAAAGCTTTGACCTTATCGACGTCAGCTTTTTTCATACCAGCTAACTCGCCGATTTCTAAGATCCAATAACCCTGCAACTTTTCAGCCGCGGTTTTATCGTTCATATCAGAAACGCTTAATGAATCATTGAACCAATCCATCCCTAATTTTGCGATAAGGGTAGACTTGCCTGTTCCTTGCTTTGTGTTTAAGCAAAGGACACTATCAAACTTAAGTGCTGGTTTATAGACACGCATATAAGCAGCACATAACGTTTTCCTTATTACCGCTCGTACGTAGTTATTATCAGCCGCACCGAAGTAGTCTATTAAAAGCGTATCCACTCTATTAACGCCGTCCCATTCAGGTAGGGATTCGAAATACTGCTTAATTGGGTGGTAGCTTCTATCATCAGCCACTTTGGTTATTGCCGTTAGATAAGTCTCTTTAGAGAAATGGCCATAAGTCTCATCGATATAACATATGATTTGAGCATCATCAGCATCTCGCCAAAACCTTGATGGATGGTTCCAAGGCACTTCGCCTATTATTTCCATCCCATCGGCTAGCTGATTAAAGACAATATTTTGGAGATATTTATCATTTCGTAATATTAAGAGCAAATTTTGAAGCGTATTAGCGATAATACCGTTTTTGCCATATTTGAGTTTCTTTTCCCAGTTTTGAGAAACGTACTCATCAGGTTTAACATAGTTAGGGTCCGCTAGAACTTTATTAGTCCAGAACTTTTTAACGCTAGGAATAATAGTCGCATCGATTTCCTCTTTTTCTAGAGGTGGCACCATATGTTCTTCGTTATAGCGGTAAATGGCTTCGACTGCTTCATCGCAGAAACCAATAGCTTTAACGATGATAGCGGCTTGTCTAGAGAGTTCGCAGTTACGCCCACCTTCTTTGGTTTTACCAATATTCTTTTCAAAGTCTTCCTCTTCAAAGAAGGTATCAACCGTCAAAGGTCCTTCTACCCACACTACTTCCGGAGCATCTGTCCCGTAGAAGAAACGAGCAGTATCCATCGCATTTGTGTCGATAAAAGGGAATTGAATGTATATTTGTTTTTTGATTAAATCGTAATCTTCTTTTGTGGTGATTTTATTTATTGGAAATAGGACATGCGATTTTGGACGAGCAGGTTTACCGTCTTTTACTTTTAAATGGTTCCTACTTCTTTGAATCGCGAATCCTACGTTAGGGAATGCTTTCTTAATGTCATCTACATCCTTCCAGTCACGAGGATCTTCGGAGTGGTCGTTGTCAATATCAACTATGACTACATCAGAACTTGTAAAGTTCTCTATGCTTCTTTTGTTGTCTTTATACTCCGCTCCTACGAAGTCAAACTGGACGGCTTTTCTTAATGTGTCTTCACTGTCTACCACCACCTTAGTGGGATAGGAAGTATTCTTCGCTACCCCACGTTTAGCAGCAGTAAATAAAGAGAACTTCATTAGATATTGTTGCCTTTGGATTGAGTTTTGAGGACATTAACAATGAATTCCAACCCTTCGATGATGGTTTGTAGTTCCGTATCACCACCGAGAACTAGACAAACTCCTTCATCGCCGTGTTCGTTTGTAAGTTTATTAACGGTAATATCAGTGCCGCCTAAGTCACGGATTTGGATAAAAGTTCTACTTCCATGACCACTATCGCCACCATGATAACCATTTGTGCCAGCCACAACTTCAATTTGGTTAGCACTGCAGATTTCCCTTTTATAAACAGGGAATTTAATACCGCCTACATTGGCGTTACCTTTTTTAATGTCGTACATCGTTTGTGTACCTCCTTGTTTTTTCAAGGGTTTATGGCGAATGCCTACCCCAAGTGTGCAATTTTTAGTCTTTTTTATAGAATTCTGTTTCATAGCCTTCTGCCTTTAATAGAAGTCCAGGAGCCCATTCAGGGGTTTGGCCCATGAGATTACAAACATCTTCTACTTTAGTAGACATAGGCACTTCTACGATTAGTTCATCATGGACATGAGCGACGATGTCATACTTTCCTTTAAAGTTTTTAATAGCGTGGGCGAGAACATGTCTAGCAAAAGATTGGACAATGTTTTCCGTTATTTTGCCGGGATAGATTTTGACCCTAGACCATTTCTTGGCCATATTAACGCCTTGGTATTCTATTTCTTCATTGCCCTTTTCATTCACGATGATTCTAGGTTTCACATAAGAAATGAAATGACCACTAGGAAAGTCGATGAATAGCATTTGCGATTGATATCTAAATGTAAGTGGGCCTACAGCTACTCTGGTTTTTTCTTTAATGGCTTTAAAAGCGGCATCCCCTACCTTCTTCCAGAATCTGACGATATTTGGCGAAGCTTTTCTCCAACGATGAACAATTTCAGGTAATTCTTCATCAGGTATACCCATATCACTACTACCCATAGCAATTAGAGCTTGAGATCCTCCACCGAATCCGAGTGCAAGCTCGGCTATTTTCCCTTTTTGACGTTCAGGGTCATGCTTATGGATTTCTCTTCCAAACATTTGAGAAGCAGATGCACAGTAGATATCTTTGCCTTCTTTAAATGCATCGATACGCCACTGCTCTTTGGCTATATAAGCCAAAACCCTTGCTTCAATACTACTGAAGTCGGCAACGATAAACTTATAACCTGGTTTTGGTATTAACGCGGTTCTAATTAATTGGCTCAATACATCAGGGACGTCATCAAAGAGCATCTTTAAGGATTCGATATCACCTTTTTTGACGAGCTCACGAACCGCAGCAAGATTTTCAATGTTGTTTCTTTTTAGGTTCTGAAGCTGAATCCTTTTTGACGACCAGCGTAAAGTCTTACATGAAGCAAAAGCGAATAAACCTCGAGCACGACCATCACTATTGGTACAGTCAAGCATTGCCTGATACTTCATAATTGATGTTTTAGAGGTCATTTCACGAAGTTTTAGCACTTCGGCGATATTTTGTTCGTTCACATCCTTTTTGAGGTCCAATAATGACTTTTTGCCTAATGAGTCGACAACTATGCCATTACTAGCAAGCCAGTCTTTTAATTGTGAGACCGAATTAGGGTTATCTAAAGAAGTTAACGTTTTCATCTTTTCGATAAGCTCTTCGGATATCACTTTATTAATTTCAATGGCTTTTCTAGCTAACTCAAGATCGATGAGCGTACCCCTATCATTAATTTCTTCGGAATCCCAAAACTCTTCCCAAATGAATTCAGGTACAGGATAGTTTTTGAAAGCTTGCTGTATGCCCATCTCGGCATAGACATCATAAGCGTTATAACGCTTGAAGGTCTGCCATTTCTCAGGAGCATGGCATGGCAAGTTACGTGTGCGACCGTAGTTTTTCTTAGTAGGAAGGCAGGGAACTGTAAAGAATTTTATAAGTGCGGCTCCATCATCGAGCTTGTGTTTTTCAAGTTTAAGGACTTCACCAACGCCTTTAAGGTTTAGGTTGATTCCCATGATGTTGGCCCATATCATTGTGTCTTTCCATCCTCTAGGGGATAGATAAGTTCCTACTGGTAGGCCAATATATTTTGATAAACAATATCTTTCAAATTGAGTGTTGAATGCCCATTTGGTGACTTTGTCATCTTGAAGAGCATCGATGAATTCTTGTGGAGGTGTTTCCCCTGAAGCAACATCCACCACTTTTACCTCTTCACCATCAAACGAATAACCAATCAGTAATACAGCAAAGTCGGGATGCTCGACATAGCAAGCGACTCCCGACTTTTTAAGATTAACTGGTGAGTAGGTTTCTAAGTCGATGGATAGATTACGATAAGAATTCGTCGTCATCTTCAACTTCAGAGAAATCTTCTTCAGGGGATGCTTTACCGCCTAAGGCTGGTCCGTCACTCCATTTTTGAACATTATTAAGTGAAGCGGCGATACCTCTAGCGGTAGAAGTATTAAACGCGTAGAAGGTGATACTTACACGTCCGCGGATACCACTATAGACTTCTGAATGGTCTAAGATTGGGTTGCAGTCTCTATCGACGATACCAACTGGTTGAACGCTATTAGCATTGATGAAATAGCATCCAGCATAATCAGGATCATCAGGACGTTCAATATCTCCGTCTCTTAGAGGTGTTTTTAACGCCTCTAAAGGTGGAACTGACTTGGAATTGCCTTTTAATTTAGCAAGACCTTCTTCGTAAGCTGCTTTAATAGCGGCTTGGACTTTAGCCACATCTGGGCTATCTTTCTTGATAATACAAGAGAGTGAGTATTTTGCTTGAGCACCTTCAGCTGCTGCTTTAGGTGTCCATAAGTTGGCGAATGAGAATAAAGTATCTTTGCCAAGGACTACTTTAGTTGGATTGACTTTTTCCATGAGTTTTCTTTTTCCTTTCTAATCATCTAAGTCTTTGAAGTCGGCTTCAGCGGAAGTCACTTCTGGTCGTTTGTCATCTCGCGTTGTTAATGTAAGTTTGCCTTTTGGCTTAACAATGAGATGACCAAGTAATTCATTAAATGTGCTTTTACCAAGCAAAGCTTGCATATCAGTGATGGATAATAGTTTCTTTTCGTAAGGATCATATCCAGCTTCACTAACGATGCGGGCCACAGACTCTTCGTCTTGGTACTTACGAGTCGCTCTGCCCTCAACTAATTTATAGTTTTTATATTGCTTGCCGTGTATGGCTTCATTTAATGCGTATTCTTTAACGGAATTAATCCAGTTAACGAATTCATCAGCTTTTGAAAGTACCTCTTCCACTTCGTCATCACTCATAAGGAATGCTGGGCGGAATTCATGTTTGGCTAATTCGAGATTGGCATCTCTTAAAGCCTTACAGAATGGTTTTGCTTTGCAAAATTGACAGTGTTTGCCGGGATGGAATGTAACATCACCATCTCTAATGGCTTTGACTCCTACCTTAAGGACATTCTCTACCCAGTCATTAAGTTCTTTGACAGATATTGTCCATTCGGATACAGAGTTTAATCTTGGTTGATAAATGCATAGGGTTACTTCTTCAAAGTCATATAGGTCACCGAATGTTTCTAAACAGCAAACCGCATATGTCATTTCTTGAAAATTGTTCTTAGCAGATACAGGAACCCCTTTGCCGTATTTGAAGTCAATTATTAGTAATTGCTTTCCTGCTAATATCGCACAGTCGGTCGTCCCGAAGAGGTCTTCATCAATGTTTGGAGCAGATACTCTTGTTTCAACCATCATTGATGCATCGCTGCATGACTTTTTAGCTTCTTCTAGTTTTTCGGTGCAGTAATTAACGTAGCCTTCGACATGTTCTTCCATCTCTTTGTTTTTCCAAACGAGGGATTCGATGTCTTCATCAGGTGTAACGCCGATTCTTTCCTTTAAACGATAAGCCGCTAAAGTGTGTGCTTCTGTACCCTCATCAGAGAATAAACTTCCTTGATCAGGGATATCTTTGCTAGCTTCGTAGCTGCCATAACACGCTAATAAGCGTGCCATAGCTGATGGGCTAAATATTTTTGCGTGGACATCAGGCATTGGTAATCGCCTCCGCATCATGAAGAAGAGTTTCATAGTCTTCCTCTTTAACATCGGATAAGCGATTCGCACCGTACTTAACGAGAAGTTCTTTCACTTCTTTGGTATGTCCATCGCGGGAGAGGTTAGTTAAATAACTTCTAACTTCCTCTAGTGTGATGACCTTCTTAGAGGCTTCCACCACTGGTTTCTTTTCTTCAGGTTCAGCGGTAATGAGCTCAACGAAGGCATCAATTTCTTTGATTAATTTTGTGGCAACTTTTTCAAGTTCTTTGGCCACTTTAACGATTGTTTCAATCTTATCTAGTAATTCCATGTTAACTTATGTCCTTTCTATAAAATTTTTACTAGGTTTTTGTTTTGATAAGGCTTTGCCTTACTGCCTGACATTGTCGGGCCATCTCTTGCGTAATTTTGCATCTTTGTACTCCTTTTTAATTCGAGGCACCAACCTCTTTTCGAAGGTTTATGGCGGATACCATGTTGAAGTGTGCAAAAAAACTACTAGTCGCGATTTAGTAGCCTTTTTAAATGGCACGCGACAAAGTAGCGAATTTCTTCTTTTTGTTTACACACGCTTGTACGTTTCTTCTTATCGTTAAAAACTAATAAAGCGATTTCGGTATCGTTTTTGTGTTCAAAGAAACTAAGCTTAAAAATTGCTCTTTCGATTTCAGATGCTTTAGCGAGGATCTTTTCGATTTGTTCAATTAGCCAATCATTATCAACACCACTTCTAGGTGATTCATTTGGATAGGCGAACTCTAAATCATATTCATCCTTTAAATAATCAAGAGATGCAGGTGGGACTACTTTGTAGTCTACATAGTATTCTTTATCGCTTGGTTTTTCCTTTTGTCTAACCCAGACATCGTCTTCCCCATAGCGAACTTCATAGTAAACGTCCTTTTGTTCACGTCTTTCCGCATCACGGCGAATGTTGCGAACCTTATGGAACATTTCTTCTGTTGTTGGAATGTATCTAACTCTTTTCTTTTCATTGTCATAGAAAGATAGATACGGTCCATTGATTTCTTTTGGGTCGTCAAAGATGACTTCCACTTTTTCTTCGTCTTTTTTCATGTTTTTACCTCGTTGTCCTGCGAGATAAAGTCCATGAAGAAAGCAGCCTTAAAGAATGTCTGAGTTCATCATTAGCTAAATCTCGCTAATTTTTGAATTTGCAGACAACCTTGTAGATAGGCTGCGATTGCAATTATTTTTACTGGTATCTACATAGCCGGCATTACCAGTTTTTTATGAGTCTGATCTGAACTATCACCACGCTGGTTATAATTCATTGTTCAAGCTCACGTTAAAATATTAAAATATAGGTGTTGTACCCACACGGTACGCGTTAAAGAAAGGATAAGAAAAATCGTGAGTAACTTTTCTAAATTCTTTTTAAGAATTTATGAATTAAGAAATTCTTCTATAAAAAATAGAAAAGATTTTTTGACGGGCTTTTTTAATGCGGCCGGCAAAGACGGTCCAATATATTTAAGCGATGACACATTAAAAAGTATCTGCAATGGTATTAGGAATCTATCTGAAGAATTAATGAATCATTTCCCAAATCCGTCGCTTACAAATAAAGAAAAAGAGTATCTCATGGATACCCTTAACAAAAATAGAATATTAGACTTCTTTGATGCTTTTGACATCGACTCTGAAGAGAAACAAAATTATGAACTTCTCTGTAAAGCGATTGCTATGCAATTTGAGAACTTTATGAAATACGGTGACATCGCCGGGGAAAGCAATAGCGTTAAAAAGCTGTATAAATATCTACTAGATTTAGACCTTCCTAAAGGAATTGATAATAACGAAGATGCTGTTTATTCGGCAAAAACAATGTTTTTCAATGCCTTAAAAGAATTCGCAAAAGTAGATAAAAGCAAACCTTTGGTAGACAGTAGAGCTCAACTAGATAATGTTTTTCAAAATTTCTTCAATTCGTTTAAAGCCTTTGAGAAACGTTGCGACCATAAAGGACTAGCGATTTATCAAGATGTAAGAAATGAATTAATCTACAACAATGTGAGACTGAGTAAATATATAAAAATGGCTTCTGAGCCAGGATCACTTCCACTACCGATTCAAAAGGGTGCAAGCATAATTGTCTATGACCATGTTGATTATCACGACATAAAGGCGTCGGTTATGCTGGACGAAGATGCTGTTTTTGGATTCAACAATACAATTAAAGCTATCGAAGGTACTGGGATACCTAAAAATAGAGAGTATGTTTTCTTCACAGAACAATATGCCTTTTATCTAGATAGTGATAAAAAGAATCTTTTACCCGGACTATTTGATGCAATTACTGCTCTAACTAAATTTTGGAATAGAGTTGAAGACTTATTAGCAAGTTCAGATAGATTGAAAAAGCTAAACAAAAAGATACATGACCAACTTCCTGAATGCAGAAAAAATGGCTTTGCTTATTACTATGATGGAACATACTATCCACTAACAAAGCAGATAATATATGACACGATGATTGAAGATTTGGTATTTGACGAAAACGGTTATACCGTTTATACCGAAGATATCCCTATCCCATTCAAAGAAAATCCTGTTCTTAAAGGGAATTCTTTTGAAGAAATGTTTACGAACTATTTAGACCGCATTTTAAATAGCGTTAGAAAAGCAAACGGTTTCTTATCAACTGAATGCTTGTTGATTACCGAAGACAACAATGTCAGATGGATGGCAACACAATCTATGTCCAGAGCAACTTTATCTAGAAAGATAAGAAAGATGGCAACTTTAGCATACAATAATCACGCCACCACTTTCTTTTGGGCATCTATGCATGTTGGTTGCGAATTAGAACAAAACAATAGATATTATTTAGATAAAATGCCTAGAGAGAAATACAATTCTACATTGTTTATTTGCGTTTATGCTGGACAGTACGATTCTATATTATCTTACTGCATAAGTGTCGATGACCTCTTAAAGAAATCTGAAATTGATATTAAAATAACTAATGACCCATTTATGGTATTTTTAGACCCTCTTTGGTTTGCAATAAGGAAGAGTCATGATGAGCAAAACTAATTTATCGACCTTTTTACATATCATCCATGACTGTCAGAAGGATGAGTTAAAACTTAGTGGCCAAACAATAATCGGTCAACTTTTAGCCATCCAAAAAGCAGACATCTATGGCGATGAAAAACTAAAAGGCATTTACACAGGTGCTCGCCCTATTGTTCCTTCCGATATAGATTCATACACTAAAAAAGATAGAACTGCTGAGTTTAAAGGATTCTTTTTGAAAATCCTAAACGACAATAAAAAGGATTATCTTTTCTCTAAATTTGAAATTGACCCTGAAGATAAAGAAGATTTTGATTTAATGTGCGAAGCATTAGCCACACAATATCAAAACTTCACAAGATATGGTGACTACGTCAACACCACCGTTAAATCGATTTATGAATCAATATTAGATAGTCACTTAAAGGAGACCGGCGATAAAGCAAACATCGATGCTGTTGTAGCTGCAACAAGATTATTTTATTCCTGCGTTGAAGCAGCATTAAGCATTAAGCTTGATGGTTCGCTTTTTGAAGCTAGAACTCCTATAGAAACATTCTTAAGAAATATCTATGACGTTTTTAATGCCTTCAATGTTAGATGCAACCACGTAGGCAGATTAGCGTACAAACGTGTCAGGGATGATTTCTTCAAGAAAAACAGCAAAATATCAGAGTATTTAAAAATGGTATCTGAACCTGGATCACTCCCAGTTGAATTAGAAAACCAAGTCACCGTTTTTCTTTGGAATTGTACTGAAGGCGAGGAACAATATTTCTTAGCTGGTAATTTCGACTACGATTTGGAATACAACAGAGAAGCTTTGATGGCAGGAATGAAAAAGTACATCCCTGCTGAAATACCAGAAATACCGTTCAGTGAATATTTAAATATTCATCTTAAAGGCGATAATAAGTGTCTTATTTCAGATTTTAAATATTTAATTAATGATGTTTATTTGTTACTAAAAACTATGCAAGCAGAATTTAAAGCAAGCAAAGAATGTGAAGATATTAATGCCAAAATCTTCGAATGTATAAAAAAGATTAATGGTGTTCAATTATCACTGGTAACCGATGGAACTTATTATCCTAAAGAAGGCAAGCTTAAATATGCTGTAACAATGGAGATGTTCCAGTCTTTGGGTGATGGCAGAATAATCAAAACCGGAGATGATTTGTTTACAGTAACTAATCTAAAACATGTTTATTCTGATTCTTTCGTGAATATGCTAGGTAACTTCATAGCTATGTTAATGGTTATATTGACCATCAAGCATGAACCAAAAGAAGGCGAGGTTACCCCCACTTCTCAACTAGAAGATGAGTGCGGAACTCCAATAATGACGGAAATTGTTACACTTAACACCAACAAAAAATGCCGCTATTTCATGTTCCCACCAACATGTAAGGCTAAAACTTATAGAAAAGTAAGAGAAATCGCATCACTAGCAGAGTCCGATGAAATGCTGGGCTTCTTATATGGGCAGCTTGTCACTACTACCGCACCAACACTCGAGAATTTAATGAAAACTTCTGAAGAGAGGATGAAAAGCGGAACGGACTATTTATGTGCTTATGGTTATTGGAATAAAAAACTATATCAGATTGTTATTCCTATGGAATATATAAAAAATTCAAGCTTCGATATGAAAACAGGTGAACCTCATTTCGACGAAAGAGTATGGGACTGGTTTAAAAGACCAGAGCCAATTAAAGAAGAAAATGTATATTTCCTAAAGCCGCTATTTGATGCGATACACGAAAACGAGGACAAAGGATTAACAATCGATTATCTTAAGGACTAAAAAACCAGCTAGCGAAATAACTAACTGGTCTTTTTATTCATTAATGATTTCTATGATATATGACTTCTTTAACCAGAAGCATTGTTTTGTATATTCAGTCACTCCTGTAAGCTTATCAGGAACAGGGAGCGGATTGGTATCTGCACCAGTTAAACCGTGTGGTCTGATATGAATATATGGATTCGAAGCGGATTTCGGGAAGTTGTTTAGTCGAGTCGTTTTACCGTTTTTATCAGTTTTAAATCCCCTAACGATATTACCAGATAATAGCACCGCTTTTAATTTTTCAAATACTTTGCGGCCATCGTTATCTAATATCTCTTCAGGAATGGACCAAAACTTAACTTTAGAGAATTGATATTTGCCATTAATCTTTTTAAAGATTACAAACATGAATTTTCTATTAATCATCATTTCGCGGAAGTCACTATCTTCCCATTCTTGATTAGCGACATCTAAAAAGCTAAAAGCAGGGAATGACATATTCTGTTCAATGTTTCCATTTTCTTCCACTCTTATTGTTTTGCAGATGATATTAGCTTTCACGAATTCATCGGCGTCATTGATGATTCCTTTAATACCGAGCATTTTAGCGGCATAGCGTTCAAATCTGTTCTTTGGTTCTTCTTCACCAGCGATTAGATTCTTAAAGTAGTCTTCATCCTTACCAACATAGTAGCTCATGCGGTCAGTGATAACTTCTTCTATAGTTTTGGTCTTTAATTCTTCATAATCGACAACACTTTCGATTTCACCATTAGAAAAAAGTCTACGGAGAACGCCAGTCATATAAGCTGGTTTAAGAGCAAACTTTCTAGGCTTTAAATCAACACCATAATGGGCAGTAGCAGCTGAATCAACTTTGCCGTGACCTGCTCCTGCTGTACAAGCTTCTAAATAATTAGTATCTCTTTGAGATATTGTATTGGCTTTGCCGCTTTTAATTTTATTTTGTAATAAGTTATAGTCGCTTTTAATGACTTCAATATCAGCAGGCGTAAATGTGTGATAGAAACCTGAATCCAAAGTCATCTCGCCATAGGTTTTACCATCAAGATATTCATATAAAGCAATAAGTAATTGTTGGCATTTATGCCACATATCGCTATCTTCGAACTTCTGATTCTCGACTTTTTGGTAATTAAAAGTATTTAATGGGAGTCTTTCTTTAAATGAGAGACCATTTCTTGTTTTGTTATAACCTGTAGTTTTTAACTCAACACCCAAATTAGCAAAATCAGCTTCTGGTCTAGAATTGACTGAATAATGAAAAACACCCTCTTCCACTATTTTGCCTAGAGCACCTTTATCGTTTCTTGCTTCGCCAGTAAGACGGTGATTAACATCAAGCTCGTTAAAGGTATGACCGCATCCGGTCTTAAGTTGGTCTAGTAATTCTTGTATAGAGTTATATACAGGTTCGCTCATGAAATAATCATATCAAACCACATAATTCTTTTACAGCACGCATTTACGCACGTATATAACAATAAATTATCTAAAGAATTTATTTGATCTTTACATTTTTTCCTTGATCCTGTATTATCTTTAGTGTAGACTTAAGCATATGAAGAAGACTGTTATTGAATTATTCGCAGGTGTTGGTGGGTTCAGAGTTGGACTCAATAACATCACCGCTGTTGGGGAAGATGGTAGAGCCATAGAAAAAGGTCCATGGAAATTCGTATGGGCCAATCAATGGGAACCATCAACTAAAACACAACATGCTTTCGATTGTTATAACATGCGTTTCCCACATGCTGTTGATAATTCAAATATCGATATCTCCAAAGTGGATAAAGCAAGCATACCTGACCACACGCTACTCACAGGCGGATTCCCATGTCAGGACTATTCAGTTGCTCATACCCTTTCAAAGTCTCATGGTATTGAAGGCAAAAAAGGTGTCCTTTGGTGGCAAATTAATGAAATCTTGCAGGTTAAAAGACCACCATTTGTTTTACTAGAGAATGTTGATCGTTTAGTCAAATCACCAGCAAGGCAAAGAGGACGTGACTTTGGTATCATGCTCCGCTGCTTATCCGAAGCTGGATATGCGATGGAATGGAGAATCATTAATGCAGCAGATTATGGTCATCCACAAAGACGTAGAAGAATTTTCTTATTTGCCTTCCATAATAGCACCAAGCACTATAAAGAAATGGCGGCTTTAACCCCTGCTCAAATCATCTCTAAAAAAGGTGTATTTGCTAAAGAATTCCCAATCGAATCATTCGATGAAAACAAGATAAAAGTATTTGATTTTGTAGAAAAATATGGGGATTTAGTAGAGGTTTCCGATAAATTTAAAGCAGAATTCGAGAATGCAGGATTCATGATTGGTAATAAGGTTTATACCGTTAAAACTAAACCAATTGAAGAAGCTCCTATCACTCTCGGACAGATAGCAGAAAAAGACGGAGTTGATGCCCACTACTTCTTAAATGAAAACCAACGCAAGAAATATGAATATCTACGTGGTTCTAAGAAGATTCCAAGAGTCGATAAAAATGGATTTGAATACATGTACTCAGAGGGTGCAATGAGTCCTTATGATGAGCTAGATTTACCAGCAAGAACCATGCTTACATCCGAGGGAACTACTAATAGAAGTACTCATATCATCATGGACCCAAAAGAGGGTAAATTAAGAATTCTTACACCAATCGAGTGTGAACGTATAAATCAATTCCCTGACAACTGGACAAACTCCGGTATGCCCGAGAAGAGAAGATACTTCATGATGGGCAATGCACTAGTGTGTGGAATTATTAAAAGAATAGGAAATCAAATTAAAAAGATTATAGAAAAAGAGGACTAGTAAACAACGCTAATCCTCTTGTTTTTTATTCTGTGAAGCTTTTTTCTATCCATAAAAGCCATTTTTTTACAGTTTGATATCTTCTTTCATAGAGTTCATCGCTGTATTGTGGGTATTCTGTTTTGATTATGTCTATGACTTCTTCCTTTTCCAATTTGACTCCATATACTTTTTCTGTAACATAGACTGTTCCAAATACTTTATCGGACATCAATAACCTTATAAGTTCTATTCTTTGCTTCGTTGGAGAAAGGTTTCTAACATAACATCCCACCTCAGTGAAATGCTTATCTTTAGAAATAAGCCCTAAATACATCGCCGCAGAAAGATAGTACATCACTTGTCTATCGGTGACATTTTCCAAAACAAAGCTAATGTACTTCTTATCACTTAGTTTAGATTCGTCAGGAATATTAATTAGTGATATTACCTTTTCAAAATCATCGGCTTGAGGGAATGGTATATCATTTCTTTCCATAAATTAGAACCTCTCTTACTGTTCTACGCCCACTATTATTACCGCTAATATTTCTATGGACATCTAAATAATTAAATTTATATTTTGTTTTTGGGAATATTTCATTAACAAAAGCTGTGGAGTTATTGCTAATTATAACAATCGCTCCTTTTTCAATCAGCGAATCACAAAGATTTTCTAGTCGTTGTAAATCTTCCCTTGAAAAACCAGTGCTTGTGTATGATGTGAAGCCGGATGGCTCATAATCATATGGCGGATCTAAATATACATAGTCACCTTTTTTGGCACCTGAAACTGCATCAATAAAGTCGCAATTAAGAATCTCAACACCAGGTTTATTTAAATAAGCTGATATTTGTCTAATTTTCTCTTCACAAACTATTTCATGTTTTCCACTAGTAGTTCTGCCTAATGGCACATTAAAGAAACCTTTAGAGTTAACTCTATACAAGCCATTAAAACATGTTCTATTTAAATAAATAATTCTTGCTGCCTTTTTCAAAGGGGACATCTTTTTATAAGAAGGTAATCTATCTAAATCACGAATTTGGTAAAAGTAATCATGAGAGTGCTTTTTATCATGTTCTTTTAACAGTTTTATAAGCTCTTCTGGATTATCGCGAATTTGGATATAAACGTTATATAATTCTGGATTTAAATCGTTTATTGTAACATTCGGACATTCTAAAGCAAAAGTTAATGAGCCGCCACCGAAGAATGGCTCAAATAACCTATGCTTCTTAAGTTCTTCTATATCTATTAATTGAATGATATTAGAGACAAGCTTTCTTTTTCCACCTGCCCACTTTAATACTGGTTCCATCATTATTGATTTTCAATTAGCCAATCATACACATCTTTAATCTTTTTAAATTCAGATCTTGTGATTTGCTTTCCGTTATTGATTCTAGACTCAGAATAAGACATGGATTTTAACCAATCTAGAGTTTCGGCCCTATTCTTTTGGTCGTTTGGATTAACTAAGACATCCTTTAAGAATGTTGTCCAGTTTGTTTTATAACAAGCTATTTTACAAACATCGTCAAATCCTATCATTTCCCAGAATTCAATGTCCCTATCAACACCATTTCTAGAGTTTTTGACTTTTAAACTGGCAATATCTCTACTTACTCTAAGAGCCAAATCCTCAGGTATATATTCATTTTGCCAATTTGCATTTTCAACAAATTTTTCTTTTATACTATCGATAATCTTTTGTTTGATTTTTGAAACGAACTCGGAAGCTTCAGGATTATAATCCACGCAATACTCATTGATATATTTTTCCAAATCTTCATTGGTGAATTCACTATTATTGTGATTAAAGGCAACCTGCAATGCTCTCCAAGATGTTTCTTTAGCACTACCACCTTTTGCGGTTTTAATTTCATTTCTTCTTTCAATTGGTAAATTATTTATTGTATCTGCCAAGGAAACAATCCAATCTTCACATTTATTCCATAAATCATCAACATCGTAAATGACAGAAGGAAGATTGTATTTTTTAATAACCAAATCAACAATATCGCCAATTACTCTTATAACCGCTACCATCATGTTATTTATTGTTAAATAGCCGGCAGAGCCTTTTTCCCATTCTTCTTGGCAGAACTGTTCAATAGTATCTAAACACTTCTTTAGGAATGGATAAATAACATCCGCTGTTTCTCTGCTTTCAGTTCTATCTAAAACACCATGCTCGGATATTTCGTTCTTTTTATATTTATTAAAGAAGGAGGTCTTTTCAATGGCGTTCTTTAAATATTCAATAGTAATGCAACGTCTATCTGTAACTGTATTCTCACCAGTAACAACTCTGCCGTATAGAGGAGAGTCTTTGTCTTCACCTAATTTTTGACAAATATGAAGAATTACAGCTTCTTTTCTCTTTGCTAGTTCAGGTGAGTCCCAATTAAGGTCAATAATTAAAGTATTTCTAAGTGATTTAGAAACAGCTTTTTGATTTTCATTAATATCCATGAACATTCTTACTTGTTCATCTTTGTCCATATTAACAAAAGCTACTACTGGGACCGTGTTTGATGATGCAAATCTAGATTCTGAGTATCCGTATAATCTATGTTGACCATCAATAACATATGCAGATTGATACTCTTTTGGTAAATGCAATATACCAATTCTAGAAACAGAAGAGGTGTTTTGTGATGCCAAATCGAATTGAAGGCCCCTCTTTGCATCAATAGAAATAATTAATGAGTTAGGGAAATATCCGCCGTTGTTAACGAACTCTCTAATCTTTTTAAGTCTGTCCTTTTTGATTAATCTTTGGTAGGTAGGCATTAAATCGTGATTCGCGTTTGTTCTATGTAAAATGTAAGAAATCTTTAATAAACGTTCTGGCTCAATCAAAAAAGCATAATATGTGTATCCGCCCATTTTGCCTTCAATAGCAGGAATCTTTTCATCCATTCCTTTGATTGTTTGGTGAGCAAATAAACTACCTAGTAATTGGTATCTTGCCGCACTGCCAAGATGATCTACCAAAGCTTTATAGTAGCTTACTGTTTCATCGTCAAAATAAGCAATTTTAGCATTGGCTAAACGGTCTCTATCTTGAGAACCAAGAACATAGTTCTTTGTGGCAAATATATACTTAAATTTACGTCCTGGATATTCCTTGCTAATTTCTCTAACGAGTCCTTTATATTTACTTTCCATCTCAGCTATTTCTTGAAGCCAAGATTTATTACGCTCGAATTTTTCAGTTTCCTTGCATTCAATGAATAAGCAGGTTTCATCATCAATGGCAATGACATCTAATTGTTTTGTTAAATCTGGGTATTCCTCTGAATATGATAATTTAAAATGCCTATCAGCATTCATGACAGTAAAGCCCATTTTATAGAAAATCATCCATACTTCATCTTCGAAAGCATCACCGATTTTCTTTGGCTGCATCATTAAAGCGGAGCCATTTTTATATGTTTTTTTAACAACCCATCCCTGAGATTCTTTAGTTTGAATAAGTGCCGCATCAAATTTTTCTTCAACACCATCTTTGCTTCTAATTGCCGCTGCAGCTGCCAAAGCTTCACCACTAGCTAAATGTTCCCAGTTCGTTGCCATAAACATCCTCCGCTATATATTTTATGTTTATAAACTTTAAGCATTATATCACAAATATAACGCTTCTTCACTATAGTTATATCTTTTCGGCGACGAATACGGGATTCCAACCAAAAAATATAAGTAGAGCAAGGTTGTTTCTAAATAGCGCAAAGTTATTACAAATAGAGCAAGATTAATAGCATGCCCGTTAAAAAAGGCTAAAATATGGGTCAATATCTAACACACAATGTGTGGTAATATCGCAAAAAGTATCGATGTAATCAAATAAAAAGGACTGATACGGTTTGTATCAATCCTGTTCATGCTAGATGGTGCCTCCTGGCGGAATCGGACCACCAATAGATCCTTACCATGGATCCGTTATACCACTTAACTAAGGAGGCATTTAGTCAGCGTAGTAAATTATAAACAACATTCTTCCTTATAACAAGGGAAAATATTAGTTTTTTGTTTATGGTTTTAATCTATTAACTAGATTATAAACAACTGTAGCCGCGACTTCTAATTCGTGGCGAGATAAATATCCACTATTAAGAGCAGCCTTAATATCCTTAATATCGGATTTTCCGCCTGGCATACAAATGTTATTACCATTCTTTATATCTCTAGAGGCGTACGCATTAGGATACTTATTGTTTTTACGATATGATTGTCCGCTCGTTACCCAATCAGTCATAACTAAACCTTTATAGTTCCATTCATCTCTAAGGATATCAATGATTAAACCACGATGTTCTGCGGAGTGAATTCCGTTAACTAAGTTATAGCTTGTCATAATTGATAATGGATTAGACCACTTAATTGCCTTTTCAAACGCTAATAAGTAGATTTCTCTCATTGCTTTTTCTGAGACTATGGAGTTGTTATTTAAACGATTGGTCTCTTGGTTATTACATGCAAAGTGCTTAATTGTGGTCGCTTTTGTAGGATCTTCTTGAACTGATTTAATGATACAAGAAGCAGCAAACGCAGCAATAAGAGGATCTTCAGAATAGTATTCAAAATTTCTACCACATAAGATGTGTCTATGAATATTAATTCCTGGTGCGAGCCAAATATCCGCTCCATAGAGTTGCATCTCTTCTTTAACTAACCTACCACAACCACAAATAAATTCTTCGTTAAATGATTGAGCTAAGGCAGTAGCGATTGGGATCGCAGTAGCGATTTGCACTACCGTGCTTCCTTTCTTTTTGAGATTTCTTTCATAGCTCACAAAATAATCAATTGGTTTAGGGAGATAATTCTTTAATCCTTCCCAAATTGAATCTGTGGAAGTAATGAAAGCTCCATTTTTATTTAAGATATATTCTCTAGTAATTCTTAATCCAGCAGGGCCATCTACCATATTAAGAGCCTTATCTAAACTTTCTACTCTTAAGGTTGTTTCTCCTGCGCCACCTAAAAGTAAAGAACAAGATTGACCAATTAATCCTTGGAAGCCAAGTTTATAATCGCCTAACACCATATGGATTAATTCAAGATCAGTTAATCCTTTAATATATTCTGGAACATCAATATTGTATGTATTGTTATAAACAATGTTTTGAGTTTCAATCATTGAAGAGTCAATTTCAATGACTGGTAATTTGCTACTAATTGAATTTTCTTTTCTAACAATAACTAAATCTTTAAAATCGGTTTTAGCAAAAACATTTTTAACTTTTTTGGTAACGATATCTTCTTTAACAGAAATAGCAAAAACATCCGTTAAATCTTTAGATGAATTTCCTAATTTAAATAGGTAATTGCCTTTTTCTAATAAGTAAGATTCTTTTTCTTCGTCATATATTGGGAAATCTCTTAATGAGAGTTCTAAAGTAAGTTCTTCGCTTTCTTTAGCTCCTAAAAGTTTGCTCTTTTTAAAGGCGACAAGTTCAAGAGCAGGACGAAAAATAGGCCCAGACATATATAGTTGAATAACTTCTTTTCCTGGAAGGCCATTAACATTAGTAACCTTAACCTTCACCTCTACTTTATCACCTTGGTTAGAAACACTGACAAATTGGTGTTTAAAAGTTGAATATGATAATCCAAAACCAAAGTTAAATAATGGAGAAATATTCAATGAAGAGAAATAACGATATCCAACATAAGTTCCTTCGTTATATCGACATTCATCTTGACTAAGTGGAGTAGAGATGTATGGGTAGTCTTTAATTAGCGCCCATGTATCTGTTAACTTTCCACTTGGGTTACTTTTTCCTAAAACGATATCAGTAATGATATGTCCATTTAATGAACCAAGTTGAGATAATAGAAGAATATTTTTAACTTCCATTATTGGCTCTAAATCAACGATTCCAGGAACATTTAAAACAAGCATGAATTTCTCATAATTGTTATTGAGATATAAAATATCTCTTATTTCTGTATCGGTAAGATAGACACTACCTTTTTCCAAATAACGATCACTACCTTCTCCTGCAGTTCTACTTAATACATAAATAGCAACTTTATGATCTCCGATAATTGGAAATTCATAATCTCTTTCAGGAGCGCTTTTACCCATTGAATAGCTAGCAGCGATAGTTCTATGTTCAGCAGCCTCTTTTTTAACTTTTTTAATGAAGTCTTTTTCGTTTTCTAAACGAACTTTATCGTAGCTATTAAGCCAATCTTTACTTGTAATTTCAAATCCAGCGTTTTCAAATGCTTCTTCAACATTTTCTGAGTAACGTGCATTAACCGCTCCGCTACCAGTTCCACCCATAACGGTGTATCTAACTCCATTACCAATCAAAACGATTTTGCATGGTTTTTCTAAAGGGAAAGAATCATCATCTCTTTTTAAAAAGAGAACACATTCATGAGCGTTATCTTTTAAATAGTTTAAATGCTCTAATTCATGAGGCAAATAATCGTAATTAGTCTTCATAGAGTTCACCCATCATATCGTATACAAATACACTATTAATTTTCAATTTTACTATATCACCACTTTGAAGTGGCTTAGGACTAGTAAAGAATATTTTTCCATCAACATCATCAGGAGCGTTCCAATAGCTTCTTAAAAGATAGTTGCCGTGTTCATCTTGACCAATAACCATTCCTGACATAACTTCATCAACATGTTTCTTATTTAATGCATAAGAAATCTTTTGTTGAGCTTTCATCACTTTAGCGAGTCTCTTTTTCTTAACTTCTTCATCAATTTGATTAGGGAAGGACGCTGCAGGAGTTCCTTCTTCTTGAGAATAAGTAAAGGCTCCTAAATGGTCGAACTTCACTTCTTTCATGAATTCGATAAGATTATCTACATCTTCCTCTGTTTCTCCTGGGAAGCCCACCATCACAGTGGTTCTTAAAACTGCGTTAGGAACTTTATTTCTAATTTTAGAAAATAGTTTGATAAGGAATTCCTTATCCCCTCTACGATACATATCTTTTAAGATATGTGTTTCACTATGTTGAATAGGGATATCAAAATAAGGAGTTAAGCGAGGTTCTTTACCAATTAACTCAATTAATTCATCACTTATTTCATCAGGATATAAATATAGTAAACGAATATATTTAAATTCTTTAATCGCTAATAAACCATGTAAGAGGTCCACGATATTGACTTTTTTATCTTTAAAATCAATCCCGTATTTTGTGGTGTCTTGTTCTAAAACAATAATCTCTTTAATTCCCACTTCAGCGAGTTCTTTCGCTTCTTTAATTACTGAATCGTAATCTCGAGAGACAAAATGTCCTCTAATAATAGGGATTGCACAATAACTGCATCGATTGTCACATCCTTCTCCAATTTTTAAATAAGCAGAATATGGGCCAGTAGAGACAATACGATATTCATCATCCACTCCTAAAGATGGATCGATATCTTTATCAATAACAGATAACTTCTCATTAAAATGAGAATAATCTTTAATTGGGATATATAAATCAACTTCTGGAATTTCTTTTTTAAGGTCTTCTAAATATCTTTGAGCTAAACAACCAGTAACAACAACTTTCTTACCGTATTGAATCATCTCTAAGATATTTTCGATGCTCTCTTTTTTACTGGATTCAATAAATCCACAAGTATTGATAACAATAATATCTGAGTCTTTTGGATCATTAGTGATTTCATAACCATTACGATCAAACAAACCTAAAATATTCTCGCTATCGACGCGATTCTTCATACAGCCTAAAGAGACAATGCCAACTTTTTTCATTAAAATTACTCACTTCTTAAGGCGATAACTGGATCTTGTTTAGAAGCACTGAAGGATGGGATAAGCCCACTTAAGACACTTAAGAGGATAGAAATACCCACCATCATGAGTGCGTAATACCAAGGTAAGGCACAAATATTACTAACACCTAAAGTAAAGACAATCGCATTAATAATGATTTGTAAAATATAGGTAACTCCGATTCCGATAGCGCCACTAGCAAAACCGGTAATCAAGTTTTCAGCAATAAATAATCTTGAGACATCTTTCTTTCGTCCACCAAGAGAACGGATAACACCAATTTCTTTAACTCTTTCCATAACAGAGATGTAGGTAATAACCGCAATCATGAAGCAAGAGACAACCAATGATAAAGAAGTAAATGCAATTAAAGCTGCACTTACAGTGGTAACTAAAGTAGAAATAGCCTCAATAATGATACTGATTGTATCACTATAAGTGATTTCACTTCTAATTTCAGGAGGTACTTCTCTTCCTTTAATAACAAGAACGTCTTTAGAATTCCATCTATCTAAATAGCTAGTAACACTATTCTTAGTTTCAAAACTCTTTGGATAGATTTGGATTGATTGTGGAAGTTCTTCAATATCGTGAGAGATGATAATTTGATCTTCATCAGTGTGATCATTAATCTTTAATCCTGCTAAAGAACGAAGATGAATCTTATCATTCTTCAAATTATCTGAACCACTACTTAAGAAGGAAGCAAAGATAGAGGCTAACGCTGTAGAACGATTACCGTTAAGCGCTTGGGCGTAACCACGTTTTGTTTCAGGAACAAATCCTTCTTGGCCATTATCTTTTGAGTAATCATCATATTCAAATTGAACATAAGCGTTAAATTGAGATACTTTCCATCTTAAGTTTTCAATATGGTCTTTAAATGATGCGGTAATTTGACTTGTACCAGATTGATCAATATATTCTCTAGCAAAGTCTTTAGTGAAATAGACACCTCTTTCCAGAGTGCCAAATCTAGTTGTGTCTTTTGCTCTTAAAATGCCAGACACCTTAACTTTATAACGATTATCGTTAAGTAAAGCGTTATCAGTCATAACAGCTTCGTAATAATAATCCGGAGTTTCTGGTTCTAATTCAGTAACTTTGCCGTTATTTAAAGTTGCATAATCACCAGATAATTTTCTCACGTTACAAGTAGCGACAAAGTCAGTTGTTCTAGTATCAACCTCAGTTGGGCTACCAGTAGCAAAAGTTAAAATAAAAATTTTGCCTAATGTTTCAGCGTGATCAATATAATCTTGAGGCGTAAGACTACCAACGCCTTTTCTAGATACATCAGCGATGAATTCTAAATCTTCTTGAGTGATTTCATCAGCGTTAATCATAAACCAGCTGCCTTCAATTTCACTCTTGCCATCTTGGACAGTACGATTACCAATTCTTTGGCAGATGACATTATGCATTTTTGCATCAGTACCATTTACTTCAATTCCGTTACCTGTAAGGTTATCGCTTTCAGGAGCGTAATTTAAAGCAAGGTAATAATTACCACCACTAACAGTGGTTCCACTTAAACTAACTGTGATTTTCTTATGTGACACTAATGTTGGATTTTGTCTATAAATCTCATCGTGAGGGAAACAATAGAATTCATGATTAAGAATTTCATCAAAATTAAATGTTGAGTTATATGGGTATTTTTGATCAAGTTGCTTGTATTCGTTTTCAAGTTTACGAATCTTTTCTTCATCAACTGGAGATTGTCTTTTGAGTTCTTCAATCTCTTTTTCGATTTCATTACCTCTCACTGCTTTCATTGCAATGTTAATGAATTCATCTTGTGGGTAATAGCCCATCTGGGCTAACACTAAATCGGTTAATGTTGTTTTATCATCAACAACGAGTAAAAGTTCATTCTTATCTTTTGGAAATGTACCAGCGATACAATCATATTGAGATAAGAGATAATCATCTTCCGCTGGAAGTTGCTTCATAAAGCTAGTAAATAAATCAACGAATTGAGCATATGAGCTAAATCCCTTAACGGTCATTAAGGTTTTAATATATTGTTGAGTTAAACCATTCATTGAAATAACTTCGGCAGGTTCATCTTTCTTCTTATGGAAAGAAGTGAAGAAGTTATTTGTTGGATCAATTGAATAATTATAGTTAATCGCCGAATAATATGATTCTGGCATTTCAGAAACATAATCGACAAAGTCTTCGTTAATATCATTAGTCTTAACGTTAGTGAAATCAGTGTACTTATCTAGAAGATAAGCAATCATTGAATCCATTCCAACTTTTGTGGAAGTATCAAATTTTTCGAGTTCTTTACTATCTTGATTTCTAAGTCCGGTAAGTAAAGAAGTAACATCCACTGTTTCTTCAGCGACACCGATAGGATAGGCGCTTAGCATATCATTTTCCATAGAATGGATATAATCGTTAACACCACAAGAGACACCTAAAATTGTCGAAACGCCGATAATGCCAATGCTTCCTGCAATTGCGACTAATAATGTTCTTCTAAACTTTGACCATAAGTTAGAAATAGATAAAGCGGTCGCAGTAAAGAAAGACATTGAAGATTGTTTCTTGCCTTTATTTTCTACAACTTCTACTACTTCTTGAGTGGAAATAGCCTCATCTTCTCCATTATATGGATTAGAGTCATCATATATTTCTCCGTCTTTCATCTTCACAATACGAGATGCGTATTTAGAAGCGAGTTCTGGGTTATGAGTAACCATGATAACAAGGTGGTTATTAGAAACTTCTTTAAGTAAATCCATGATTTGGAGAGAAGTTTCACTATCAAGAGCGCCAGTTGGTTCATCTGCTAAGACGATTTCTGGATTGTTGACTAAGGCTCTAGCAATCGCCACTCTTTGCATTTGACCACCAGACATTTGGTTTGGTTTTTTATAATATAAGTCTTTAAGTCCGACTTTATCTAAAGCCTCTTTAGCGAGTCTCGTTCTTTCTTCTTTTTTCAGTCCTGCAATCGTTAAAGCGAGTTCAACATTCTTTAGTACTGTTTGATGTGGGATTAAGTTATAAGATTGGAAAACAAAACCAATTGAGTGGTTTCTATATGTATCCCAATCACTATCGTTATAATTCTTAGTGCTTATACCTTTGATGATTAAATCACCTTCATCATAGTGATCTAATCCACCAGTAATATTTAAAAGCGTGGTTTTACCACAGCCTGAATGTCCTAATATCGCAACAAATTCATGCGCTCTGAAGTTTAAAGAAATTCCTTTAAGAGCATGGACCGGTTCTTGATCTTTTAGAGCGTAATCTTTTTTGATGTTTCTAAGTTCTAACATTTTCAAGACCTCCTTTGTCGAATATGTAAATATGTTATCTTTTTACATAAAAAATGTAAATTGAAATACATTTTTATCACAAAAAGAAAAAAGCAAGACAATAAATCTTGCTTGATACTATTTGATTTTTTTATTTGCTTTTAATCATTTCAATGTTTTGTAAAATCTCTTCTTTGGTCTTAAATTTTGCTTCAATAACACGACGGTTAAAAGCGAAATAGATATAAGTATAAATGACATCAACAAACAAAAAGAGGAAGGCTGGTAAAAGGAAGGCAATCGCGTTACTAGTTAAGTCAAAGTTTTCTTTTTGTTCCGCAAATAAAATAACAAAGACTGATAGAAGAACAAAGGCAAACACTACAAGAAGAATAATAGGGACAAATGTTGGTCCTCGACGATATAACTTTTTAGAGTATTCTTTAAGTTCTAAATAGTGAGGTGCATTTTCATCTATTTCATAGACTACGTGAGCGTTAATCCCTTTTTCAATGCAGCTAATCTCTTTATATCCAAGAGCCTCGTAGATTTCTTTTCTTTCACGATATTGAGGAATTGTTAGTTTAATCTTTTTGCGAATCATTATTATCATCCTCGACTTTCACATATTTGATGTATTCATATTGAGGAACACTATTAGCGAATTCTTGCATCGCTCTAAGAGTTTCATCATGTAGATAAGTTTTATTTTCAGTAGCGGTCTTTCCTTCAAGAGGGAAGATAGGCTCAAGAATATAGACTGTTTGTCTAGGAATTTTACCAATTAATGGTTTTCTCCAAGTAGTGACAACTGGGACTACTGGAGCATTACACTTTGCAGGGTAATTAAATGATCCATCTCTAAATGGTCTAATCTTTGTGTAATATGGCCAAATATGAGCTTCTGGATAGATGAGAATATGCTGTTTCTTTTTGATATAAAATTCCATCGCATCCATTAAAGCAATTGCGTTTTTAAGATCTCCTTTTAAAGGAAGGGGGAGATAGCCTAACGCTCTAGTAAGATTTCTCACTATCGGCATGCTTAATGAATCACTATATCCAAGGATATTAATTCTTCTAGCAAAGAAGAACACTAATGTTTGGAATTTAAATACATCACTAATAGAGACATGGTTAGAATAAAAGAAAGCTCCTTGACCTTTAATAGCTTTTAAATTCTTTCTATTTTTGATACGTATTCCGTGGAATATACAGAAAAGCGCAAATATTGGTTTAGCAATTCCATGATAGAAAATACCTGAGATGATGTTATTAAAGAAATTGGTTCTTTTATATTTATATCCTTCTGGTACAGGAGGACGAGATAAACCAACTTCATTAAAATCATCACGAAGTTCGTCTTTATAGTAAGCAATTTTTGTCTTTTTAACTTCTCTGAAGTTCATAGTTATTTCTTAAGCAAGTCCTTATTTGTGATTTGTCCAGTGTGTTTAATTCTTGTCCAAGTTGTTCTCTTTTTTGGATGGAACGCTCCATCAAAGAAAGAGAGAACAAATTCGTAGAAGAAGAACATATAAGTAAGAACACCAATAATCTTGTTTTTGGTTGTTAAATTAATTCTGTCGTTAGCGCGAAGTATGGTAATAAATGCTGGCAAAGCAAAGCTGACATAAATAAGTAAGAATTGGAATGCAGCAATACCAAATAAGAAACCATAATGTTCTGGTCCGACATAGAAAGTTGCGATAGATCCAAAGACTAAATTAATGATTGCAGAAATACCCATAACACAGTTAAAGATAACAAATGGGATAAGTCCAACATTGAATTCAAATCTCATGAAGGATTGCATTTGTGAAGAATGGTAGTCATGTTGCACTCCCACTCCTTTTAAGAAATCTCTTCTTTGGAAATATCCATATAACCATCTTACGTGTTGAGCGTGGACAGTCTTAAATTCTGGAGATTGTTCGTCGTAGAAACACACAAGTGGGTAATAACGCATATAAATGTCATGATAATAGCAATATGTGGTGAGTTGGATATCTTCAGTCATACCAGTGAAAATCCATCCACCAGCATCTCTAATAATATCATCATCAACAAAGTAACCTGTTCCCATTAATGTTGCTTTGTGGAAAAGGAATGTTCTTCCTTTGGAAGTAACATCATTCATATAGGCAAACATGACACTTGATCCAACTGTTAACCAGTTAGTGTTCGCGTTAGTGAAGTTTCTAAATCCTAAGCCAACTTTAACACCTGTTTGTCTAAGGTCGTTCATGATTTCTAAATATGTAGGCGCTAAGATGTTATCCGCGTCAAAAATCATATAGGAATCATATTGAATGTTATTTCTCCAGAAATAATCAATACACTCTTGGATAGCGAAGCCTTTTGTTCTTCTTCCATCCATTAAGCGATCTCTCACGAAATATTTGAAACCATATTTTTGAACGATTTCAACTGTTGGATCATTTTCTTTTTCAACGATTGCATAAACTTCAAAACTATCGCGTGGATATGTTTGGTTTTTTAAACTCTCTAAAATATGATCAATAACTTTGCTTTCGTTTCTTGCTGCAATTAAAACTGCAAATTTTGTTAATTTATCACTATGAGGAACTGGTTCAACCTTTTTAGCGGAAACGCTCCAGAAGCATAAGTAATAAATAGATAGGCATAAAACAAAAACAATCATTACCGCAGTAAGTGCTGTCATTATTAGTGTGATTAAATCATAGTTAATATTCATATATTAAATAGTATACCAAATTGAATTTTTAATTCAATTAATCTTTTTTAGGGTGCTTGAAAAAGTCACGGTAAATAACCGCATATAAAGAAGTAACAAATCCTGCTAATAAGTAGCCAGCAATGATATCGCTTAACCAATGTCTTCCGCTTAAGAATCTAACAAATCCCACTAAAAGGACTAAGAATACAATTAAAACAATTGTCAAAATTCTAAGAGGTCTCTTTTCAATTGGAATCATATCGATAGCGGTTAATGTACTACAAATATAGAAAACTGTAGCGACAAACACGTGAGTGGATGGATAAGATGGTTTTAATTTATCTTCCACCATAGGTGAATAGTTAATTCTTACTACTTCAAAAGCGAAATATAAAATAACTACCGCAACATATGTTGCAAAAAGAATGTAATATCTTCTATCAACTGCTTTAAAGGATTTGTTTTTGATGATTTGGAAAATTGTAACTCCAGTAAAACCAATAACAAATGCGAAAGAGAGATATAAAACAATATCGCTGAGTGTTTTTGCAAAATCAGATTTATTAAGTGATTCTGCCCAATCACGAGCAACACTATTCATTGAATAGAAGCCAATATAGTAATTGAGTTCAGAAGTTCCAACTGAAATATATCGAACATCAACGGTCTTAACTAAGACTGTAAAGATAACAAATAATATGAGAATCGAGATTGGTGCTAACCAATATAAGTATTTTTTCATAAAAGAAAACCCTAATATATTTACTCACATAACGCGTTTGTGCGCAAGAGTTATATTAGGGTTGATTAATTATTTAATCAAAATTAAGGTCTGCATGTATAGCAATCAAGCTTATCAAGCATATTCTTTCCACTTGGGAAGACATAACTATTAATCTTGTTAAATGCTGTCTTAATAGAGTTATCCCAATCGGTCTTATTTGGATCGATATCAAGGACTCTAATATCAGCTTTGACTCCGAGATGAATCTTTAAGTCAATGTCAAGATTGGCGTAAAGTCTAGTTAAATATGTGACTCCACCCACTTCAGAAGCGTAAATACTTGCTTCTAAAGTGTTGAGTTGAGAAATACCAGTAATAGCCTTTAAGTTAAGACCGATATCCCATCTCTTAGCGGATTCAGAATACTTAAAGCCAGTCGATGTTAATGCATTTGGATAATCGCCTGGTTTCTTCTCTTCACCTTGTTGATCAAATCCACCGAGGTCACCAGTGATATAGGACTTCTTAATGTCGAGCATACCATTTAATAAGTAATAGAGTAAGTTATCAGCTTTAATGAAGTTCTTACTTGTGGAACGATATGTGTGGATTTTGGTATAACCAATCCATGGATCAGTGGTCTTTCTAATTGTGAAGTAACCACCGACATCATTGGTTTTATTTGGGTCACCATCTTTATATGTCTCAAATGTTAACTCGCTCTTAATGTCGGTAGTTAATAAACTATCTTGGACAAATACAGAGAAGTTAGGGACATCTTCGATAACTCCATATACTTTGACATAAGAATTCTTAACAACTATGTGGAACATAATTGGGAATGTATCAATGTTAAGTGAACCAATAGATAAGGAGATATCTGCTTTTAACTTGTAGTAACCAAGTTTTGTAGTGTTAAGACCAAATTGTAATAAAGTCTTAATAGAGGCTAAAGAGATAAAGTCTTTACTAGTTAAGCTTGAAGGAATTGGGGATTTCGCGTTTTCGTTAAAGTCTTGTAATGTGAGTTTAAGATTTAACCATTTTCTGCCATCTTCTTTTCCTGCTTCTGGAGAATCGCCTAAGATTAAGTCTTTGAGTTCAATTGAATCGATAACTTTGTTATCAAGAGAAGCAAAGTTCACTCTTAATTCAATATCACTCTCTAAGGAGAAGATATCTCCAGCAACAACAATCTTAATCATCTTGCCGTTATCATATTGTTTGATTTCTTTAAGTAAATCGTTAGCGGTAAGTCTTAAGTAATTCTTATCTTCGATTGCCTTAGCAATTGTGCCAAAACCAAGGAGCTCTAAGATTGGATCAATAAACTTAGAATATCTTTCGTCATCTTTATTATCTTTGATAAATGTTTTAATAACATCAACGATATCTAAGACTGATTGAATATCAATTGTGCCTTTGATGTTTTCACTTGCGTTAACATCACCATAGATGAATTTCGCATTATTTTGTGTTCTATCTTCGGATTTGTCATCAACATCAAGAGCAATCTTGTGGCTGTACCACACTTGATCAGCGTGATATTTATATTGATCAATTGTTAAGTTACCAAAACCAAATTTAGTGTTGTAATCAAATTGACCTTGTCCGTTGATATGTAAGCCAAGGTTCTTATAATCACGTAAATCACCAGTTAAGGCAAATCCGGATTGTTTGGTCTTTAAGATGTTACTTACTTGATCAAACACAGTTGGTAAGAAATCAAGTGAATCATAAGTTGCAGCCTCTTCTTCAGACATAACGACATCTTGATAGGTATCATTTGTTAAGTCAAAGTCGATATTAAGACCACCAACTTGAACATCTTTCACGGAAAGGGCTAACACTTTGTGTTCTTCTGGATGATTTGGGTCAAGATTCTCATCAAAATAAGAATCATAAGAATCAAGCACTAAATCAACTTTCGCGTCATCTCCTAAACCTAAAGATGAGAGGTTTAATCCAACATAGATTTTTTCTCCATCATTTTTAAGAGTTTCAAGAACATCTAAGATTCCAGAATAATCTCCTTCTTTGATGCTTGTGATGAGTTCACTATCGGTAATCGCGTTGAATGTACTAGTCAAACTAGACATATCGACATCATCACCTAATGATTTGATTTCATTTGGTAATTCATCAAGAATCCAGTTAAAGGTTTCAGTTTCAACTTTAGCCTTTAAAACAGACTTCTTAACGTTGTTATTATCTTCTTGTTCATTGAATTTGATATAACCACTATTATTGAGATATTTAACATCTAAATTAGAGTATTCAACATTGTTTTGACCGATGATTTTAAGATTCATTCCAAGTTTGATACCATTGAGTACCTTTCTTAAGAAAGTCTCTTCTTTTTCATCGTTTTCAGTGTCGTTTCTTCTAACTCTATTAGAGATTTCATCAAAGTTTGGTTGATCTTCTTGGTTATATGGATCAGGAATTTCCACTGCCCATGAAGATAAATCAATTAATTCAGAAGCATCTAAGTTGATGTCTCCTTTAATTGAACCGATTTCAGTAACTGCACTCTTAAGGCCAGTGTTTTCATCAACTCTTCCACCATTAGATAAATCTAAGTTGAAAGATAATGACATCTTTTGATTTTCATCTGCTAATAAGTTAGCAAGTTTTTTAATCCATCCTTTATAACTGACGATTTCAACGTAATTAACGTTAGCGTCGTAATGCCTATATAAAGGATCGTCTGGTTTATAAACAGTTAATGGCTTAACTTCAAAATCAATTGCACCAGAAATAGTAAAGTTATCAAAAGAGATCGTTCCTAAATCCACACGCTTTAAATCATAGTTTTCAGCAGTCACGATTGTGATGTTAATGAAGTTATCTTGTTCTTCAGTAACTGCTGGAGTGGTTTCTGTAGCAGGAGTCACAACGACTTCCTTTTTCATGTTGATTTCTAAATCAAACTTCCAGTCACCATTAGGCAATTGTTCTTCTTCAGAATTGATTGTTGGAGCACTACCACCAGTGAATTTACTAAGGATAGAGCTAATGTCCATCTTTCCAACAAATTCATTACAAACGCTTTCAAATTTAGCGATTGGGTCAATTCCTAATCCTCCTTCTTCAACGGAAGCAAGGAATAAGTTTTCAATAACTTCTCCTAATTCGTCAAATCCAGTTGAACTGCATTTAAGCCTTAAATCTTTTAATCCAAAATAAGCAGTTTTATCAGTGTAAGTGACGAGTAATGGTAATTTTCTACCGTTATAGTCAATGTTTGCGTCTAGACTTAAGTCTAAATCAGATAAACTTCTTATAACTAAGTCTAATTCTGCATCAAGGTTGATGTTATTTGTTCTTGTTGCTTCATCTGATGTTTTAAAACTAATGTTGAAGTTATCAAAATCAGCATGAATTCCATTACAACCTTGTTCTGGATATGAAGAGATTCTGTTAACGAATTGTTGGAAGTGTGTTTCTTCAAAGTCATCATCGTTTTGTCTAAAAGATAAATTAACGGTTCTAACTTTGTTAGGCGTTAAGACATATCCACCTACTAATGTGCCTGCGAAAGCGACAAAGCCAGTTCCGATTTTGGCACATAATTTTCCAAATTTCTTTTTGTCCATTTTAGTTTTCTCCTTTCAATGAATAATTAAGTGGGATGTTGTATTCAGGGATTTCCATATATTCGTTCGCGTAGTAACTATAGTTAATCGTGTTATGAATATTGACGGTAATTCCCATTGATGCGGAATATTCCTCATCCACAAGTGCGTGTTTAAGCATCATATTTTTATCGAATGTATATATATGCTTTAAGTACTTGAAGGATGGCAACCTATCAAGGCCAGAAATGTTTTTCATTTGTACCTTATAGTAATAAGTTGCGATATCAGGGTTGAGATTGAGTGTTACTTCGATCTTGTCACTACTCTTTTTGACTTCAGTTCCATCTGCTAATACTGAATTATTTGAAATTAAGTAGATAAACATCTCATCAAGCGTTTTTCCAAGATAATTTTTGTAGTCCTCTTTGATGTAGACTTTTCCATTCTCTGGATAATTCGCTACTTCAGCACTAGTTGGTTTGCCAAGATAAAGGGTGATATCACCATCTTTCCCATCTTGAATAGCTCTATTAGCAACGCCAACCATGTCGGATTTAGATATTGATTCTTCAAAATATCGATCTCCGTTTTTGATTTGGTAGTTTCTAATTGTTTGAGCAACAACAGTAGACGCTAATCCGATGCCGATAGAATAAGAATTTTCACAACTTCTATATTTCTCAAGTCCAATAGCAACTAATTCAGCAGCTGAATATTTACCATTTGGATTTTGATTATATTGTTGTAAAAGAGCTGCTCCATCAGCGCGGAACTCTTCTGGATTAAAGCCGGTATAGTCAATTACTTCTTGCCCGAAGATTGATTTACCGATTACCCCAGTTGTCGTACCTGCTGTACCAGCAATACCTATAATCAATATGTAAGTTAGGACTGATCTATTCATTCATTTCTCCCGGCGGTTATTATATATACATGTAAACACATATGTGCTCTAAAGATTTCAGACAAATTTCGAGAATTGAGAATTTACTCCCAGAATTTGAGAGTTTTTGCAAAACATACGCTCTCTTTGGTGGTTTCAAACTCTAATAATGGGTTGATAAATATTTAAAATTAAGTAAAATAAGTGTATGGAAAATTTAAATAAAATTATTGGTTCAAACCTCATATTCCTCAGAAAAAAAGCTGGGTTAACCCAACTTGAATTTGGCGAAAAGTTCTCATATTCAGATAAAACTGTATCTCGCTGGGAACAAGGTGACGTCATTCCAAGCGTTGAAGTCTTAAAAGATATTGCAGATTTTTATGGTGTATCAGTTGACTTTATCTTGAAGGAACATAAATCAGAAGAAGACTTTTCTTCCATTGTCAAAAAAACACCATACGCCGCAAATAAGATTCTTCTTATTATTCTTGTGTGCACTATTATCGTTTCGGTATGCGTTACGATTTACGTAGCTTCTATTTATAACTTAGGAACAACTAATCCTAACGTTAATCGTTGGTGGTCGGTGTTTTTATGGGCCATACCTGTTTCAAGCCTTATAGTAGCCTATATGACTAAGAAGATATTTAATTCTTCAAAGATGTTTGTTATATGTATTTCCGTATTTATATGGACAATACTTATAGCAGCCTTCTTCTCCTTCTTATATAAAGGAATCTACTGGTATTTGTTCTTTATAGGAATCCCGGTTCAGGCAGCCTTAATCATGTACTTCTACATGAAGAAATAAAAAAATCCGCTTCATGCGGATTTTGTTTTGCGCTATTTTAATTAGGCGGTTTTAATAAGAGTAACTGTCATTTCATCTTCAGTTACACTATCAAATGTAACTTCCCAGCCTAACGCCTTTTTGTTATTGAGTCTAGTTCCATTAACGAATTGTTTTCTAAATTGTTTAACTGAGAATGTATCTCCAGTATAGAACAAGCTATCCTCATCAATAATTGTTGCGGCAGAATATTCTTCATTCACGTCATTTTTAATGAGTTCTAATTCGTTATAGTAAGCATTTCCACCATAAGTGGATGCTGTATCACCATTATTGTTATTAGTCGCATGATATAAGAAGTGTGATGATCCAGGATTTTTTGCTTCATTAACAATCGCGTCAATTTCATATGTTCTAGTGTTAACGGAAATTAATCTACCATCAACATGCCACACTCTAACACCTGCTCTAGATGGACCTAATGGGCCTCTATTATCATAAAGATGTTCTGAATCAAATTGATTCAAACCTGTTGGGGTATATAATTCAAGAATTATATATTCATCAAATGGTGAACCGATATAGTTTGGCGAAAGAATAATAATTTCTCCACCTTCTTCAACTGGTTTAACAGTAATTGAAGTAGTTCTATTAGGAACAAGAGCGTCAACCCAACCTAAAGCTAAACGAGAATATGGGTCATGTCCTCCAACGTTAAGATCTTGCATAGAAAAGCCGCCTGCTGCGCAGGAAACATGATCATAATCATAATAATCATAAGCACCAAAAACGTGTCCCATTTCATGGATATATGTATGCGTATCAATATTACAATATCTTGTATCGCCATTTGCGTATTCGCTTAAGCCAGTTCTAGTAACAGCTTTATCAGAAGAATACATAAAGTCATAACTTGCCCAGAAGAAGACGTTTGGTACTGGGTTTTTCTTTGGAGCAAATGTTTTTCCTAACCAAGATGTATAAGCCCACATATTACTTCTACTATATTTACCAGCTGCTTGAAAATCAGGAGCCGCATAAATAAG
>ODAI013802804.1_pt1 | contig 50820 bp, 47 predicted proteins | sample 1539321 | NCBI WGS metagenome assembly ODAI01 (sample SAMN02144231, study PRJEB22623) | gut metagenome | biome: sheep rumen | host: Ovis aries | place: New Zealand
CCAGCTCCTCACCGTACTTGGTAGGATGCAGCTCCAGGAATGCCTGGCCGAAGCATGCGGAGAAGGTAGGTGTAGGCTCTGTGATACCTCTCTCAGTACCAGCCAGCTTAGCGGTGAAACCGGACAGGAAGTAGTACTGGGTCTGCTCCGGAGTCAGAATAGATACAGGAGGCAGTACGCCAAATGCATCTGCGGAAAGGAAGATCACGTTCTCAGCAGCAGGACCTGCGGAAACCTTGTTTACTTCCTGTGCAATATTGTTGATAAACTCGATCGGATAAGATACACGGGTATTCTCAGTCACGGACTTATCAGCGAAATCAATCTTGCCGTTTGCATCTACGGTAACGTTCTCAAGAAGAGCGTCTCTCTTGATCGCATTGTAAATGTCGGGCTCGGACTCCTTGTCCAGGTTGATAACCTTCGCATAGCAGCCACCCTCCAGGTTGAACACACCGTTGTCATCCCAGCCGTGCTCGTCATCACCGATCAGGCGACGCTTGGGATCTGTGGACAGTGTGGTCTTACCGGTTCCGGACAGACCAAAGAAGATTGCAGTATGTTTACCATCCATATCGGTGTTTGCGGAACAGTGCATGGAAGCCATGCCGTTCAGAGGCAGGAAGTAGTTCTGCATGGAGAACAGACCTTTCTTCATCTCACCGCCGTACCATGTATTCAGGATAACCTGCTCTTTGCTGGTTACATTGAACAGAACTGCTGTCTCAGAGTTAAGACCCAGCTCTTTATAATTGGTAACCTTAGCCTTGGAAGCGTTGTATACAACGAAATCCGGCTCGAAGTTAGCCAACTCTTCATCCGTAGGACGGATGAACATATTCTTTACGAAATGAGCCTGCCAAGCAACCTCAACGATAAAACGAACTGCAAGACGGGTATCCTTGTTCGCACCGCAGAAACCGTCTACAACATACAGCTTCTTATTGGACAGCTCTTCTACTGCCAGCTTCTTACAAGCATCCCAAGCTTCCTTGGTTGCTCTGTGGTTATCATTGGGATACTCCTCAGAAGTCCACCAAACGGTGTCATGAGCCTTCTCATCATCCACAATGAACTTATCCTTGGGGGAACGTCCGGTGTAAATACCTGTCATAACGTTCACAGCGCCAAGCTCTGTAACCTGTCCCTTGTCGTAGCCTTCCAGGCTGGGATCAGTCTCATCTTTGAACAGTTGATCATAAGAAGGATTGTAAACGATCTCTGTGGTTCCGGTGATGCCATACTTGGTCAAATCAATTGCCATATTTTTTAACCTCTTTCCTTAAAAATTTTTTTGGGTCGTATCTTTTGTGGACCACCCAAAACTTTTATTATTATACATGACCAAACCTATAAAATCAATAACAAAACAGTTTAGCGAGAAAAATTTATAATTATTTTACAGAAAAAAGGGATTGCAAAAAAAAGAAGAATGCGCCAAAATATTTTATAAAAGACTATTATATTAGGACAGGAAATAAAATGAAGTTTAGAAATGAAATTAAATATCTCGGCAGCGAGGGTATGCTCCGCATTGTAGAGGCACGTATATCTCCATTCTGCATTCCGGATATGCACGGCGGACCGGACGGTCATTACACAATTCGAAGCCTGTATTTTGACGACCCCAAAGATTCCTGCCTCGCTGATAACGAAAGCGGTATAGATCCAAGATTTAAATATCGGATCCGAATGTATAATGGCAATACGGATTTTATTGTGTTGGAACAAAAGTGTAAAAGACACGGCATGAATCATAAACGAGTCTGTCAGATAAGCGAACTTTTTTGCCGAAAACTGTTGCAAGGCGAATTTGACCCGGAGACGATCCCTGAAGAATTTTGTCCCCCTGCCTCCGAAGGATTTCATCTTCTCATGGATTTCTACGCCGATTATCAGCTAAATCTCTTTCGGCCCAAAATTATAGTGGATTATGACAGGACCGCTTATCTGCACGATATCGGTAATGTGCGGATCACGCTGGATCGCTCGATCTCTGCTTCCGGGTCTGTCACAGAGTTTCTAGCCGAAACTCCTCCCCTCTCCCCCGTGATGCCTCCCGGGATCCATATTCTTGAGGTGAAATATGATGACATCCTGCCGGATCATCTATATCATGCTATGGCGCAAACAGGCTGTATCCGTACAGCGTTCTCAAAATATTATTACAGCAGACAATTCTGCGGATAGGAGTGATTTCATATGAGTTTTCAGGATATCTTTAAAAAATCTTTTCTGGAAGGTTATACCGGTACTTTGGACATGCAGGACATCGTGGTTGCATTATTGATCACAGCTCTCATTGGCATGTATATTTTTGTGATCTATCATTTTGTGGCGGAAAAGTCTTTCTATTCCAAAAGCTTTAATATTTCCCTTGTCGCCATTGCAGTGATCACTGCTGCTGTTATTTTGACAATTCAAAACAGCATTGTAGTTTCCCTGGGAATGGTAGGCGCTCTTTCGATTGTCCGCTTCCGGACCGCCGTCAAAGAACCCCTGGATCTGGTCTTCCTGTTCTGGTCCATCTCCGTCGGCATCATATGCGGTGCAGGATTTTGGGGAATCGCAGTCACCTTGTCTGCTATCCTCACAGTCATTATTTTGTTTTTACAGCTTCTGCCGAATATAAAAAATCCTCTGCTGTTGGTGGTCACTCTTTCCGATCCTACTGCCGAGGAATATCTTCTGGATACCGTAGAAGCTTATACACGCTATCACAAGATCCGTTCCAGAAGCCTTACAGGCGGAAGTCTGAACGAAATTATAGAAGTCTCTTTCCGACATAAAGGAGAGGAAACGGTACTGCTTCAGGATCTGGATGAAATAGACGGCCTTAAAACAGTTTCCCTGCTCTCCCACTTTGGCGAGACATTTTTCTAAAATTACCTTATCAAAGTAAAAGGATCGCGCAACTATGTTCACAAAGGCAAAATATATCCTGTTTATTCTCAACGTGATATTGATCTGCTGGTTTCTCGCTGTCGGTATTGATATGCGCCATTCTCAGGTCATGGGAATGACCCTGATCGATGCCGACCACATCAGCCAGATGACCGAAGGGCGCAATAGGATCGCTTATGATGACAGGCTCAGCATAAAACTCCAGGAAACTGCCCTTCCCTACAGCAGTTCCGACAATACTCTATATTTCCCCCAGAATGCCGCAGTGGACGGATGGGAGGGACAGCTTCATGCGCCTCGCGGATATTCTCTCCGTCTGTTAGAGGATGACGCTCTCGCTGATAAATCACAGGCCATTCGGGAAAACCATATTTTTTCTGTATACCTTGTAGGAAAGAAAGACTTTATCCCTCTGAATCTGATCATGACAGGCGCGCCGGTCATCAACATTGTGACCACCTCGGAGGAAGAACCGGAAGAAATCGATTACTTTACCGATCCAGACCGGTTTGTTTTTGAATCTCAGACAAATTACTATGGTTCCATTGATATATGGGATCCCGTCACTTCAGCGAACGATTATAATATTGCATCTGCTTATGTGAAATATCATACCAAGGGTGCCACAACCTCTGTCTTTGAGAAAAAATCCTACTCCATTCATCTAAAAGATGATAACGGAGAAAGTCAAAAACTTCCTCTTCTCGGAATGAGAAAAGATGATGACTGGAAATTAAATTCTCTCGTAACCGACCCGACATACCTTCGTGAAATGACCGCGGCCCAGCTCTGGGAGGAGTTTGCCTCTTCCAATACAGAAGTAAACGAATCCGGTTCTGCCATGCGATATGCAGAATTGATAATCGACCATGATTATAGAGGACTCTACTGTCTCGTAGAACCTATAGACGCCAAAAAATTGGAGTTGGATGAAAATGACTATCTTTATAAAAGCGTGGACGAATTATTGCCGGACTATGATGCGGTCATAGAATCTGCCGAAAATGATTGGCGTGTTGCCCAATCAATCCGTATCATGTATCCTGATTTTATTGAGGATTACTCTTCTGCATGGTATCCTCTGTTAAATCATTACTCCGTTTTCCGGTATTATGATCCGGAAACCTATAGTTTTGAACGGGCTGAATCCTATATTTATCTTTCAAATCTTTGTGACAGGACCATTTTTAATCTTGTCACCAGCGCCAGCGACAATTCATTCAAAAATACTTATTATGCAGTCGATGTAGAAGATGACCCCACCTCTGTGGATTTTTCCTACAGGGCAAGAGAAATCCCATGGGATCTCGATTATACATTCGGAAACAGATATGATTACAACGCCAACCGCTTTACTGTTTTTGACCGGGATCATACCCACATCTATCTGTCTCCAACCTTCAATCAGTTACTGCATTTCAGTCCCAAGCAGGCAACAGAAGCCATTTTACTCCGCTGGCAATCGTGCCGGGCGTCTTTTCTTACATCCGAAAAACTGACCTCTTTATTTGAAGACAACCAACGTTTCCTCCGTGCCTCCGGCGCGCTCCTTCGCGAGCAAAACCGATGGCCGGATCAGCAGGTGACAGAAGATCTTCAGGATCTGACTGAATTCCAGCAAAAAAGAATGGAATGGCTGGATCTATATATCACGAATGGAATGGGAATGTTTGAAGCTGATTAGACTTCTGTCTCATGCTTCAGCCAGCCCCGTTCCTCTTCATTTAACCATGGAGAAATTTTGTCATACACTTTTTTCTGATATGCTGCCAGCTGTTCCACACTCTCCCTGGGGAGAATGTTCAGATCGACCGCCTCCATATCCACAGGCACCCATGTCAGTGTGTCGAAATGCATAAACTGTCCATACTCGTTTTTCACATCATTTCTTGCCACCATAACATTCTCGATCCGGATACCATGACTTCCCTCTATGTATACCCCGGGTTCATTGGTGATATCCATACCGTCTTCCAGCACTGCTTCTGCGGCATCCGCCGAAAAACGCCAGCGCATACTCTGCGGTCCTTCATGCACATTCAGAATATATCCTACCCCATGACCGGTACCGCATTTATAATCCAATCCGATTTCCCAAAGCGGTTTTCTTGCCAAAATATCCAGATTTCTGCCCGAACAGCCGTGAAGCCATCTGGCGTTCGTCAGCTGTAGCATCCCCTGCAGTACCAATGTGTAATGCCGTTTCTGTTCATCCGAGATCGGTCCCAAGACGATCGTCCGGGTCACATCCGTAGTCCCGCCCATATATTGTCCACCCGAGTCAACCAAAAGCATCCCCTTTGAGCGCAACACAGCATGCCTCTCCGGCGTGGCTTCATAATGCATCATTGCCGCATTTGCCTCATAACCTGAAATTGTCGGAAATGACAGATCAATATATTCTGGAATTTCCCTGCGAAATTCCTCCAGTTTGTCCGCTGCCGAAACTTCCGTAATACCAATTTTCCCAATATTTGTCTTCAGCCAGTATATAAATTTTGTAAGTGCCACACTATCCTTCAGAAAAATCTGTTCCATATTGGCAAGTTCCACTGGATTTTTGATCGCCTTCAGACATTCTGTTGGATTATGTGCTGAGATAACTCCTGTCTCTCCAAGGCGTGTCTGCAAAGTTTTATACAATGTATAACTGCAATATCGTTCATCCAAAAGCACTTTCTGCTTTAGCGGTAATTCGCTCAGGAATGCCGTGATCTCATCATATTCCCGTATTTCAACACCGCACTTTTTCAAATGACCAACGCAGTCATAATTCAATTCCAACTGTAATCGCTCTGCACCGGGTACTGTTTCCGTACCTTCCACGGCTTCCTTATGAATAAACAAAACCTCCCTATTCGCATCCATATAGAAATAGGACATTGCCACCGGATTACATTCCACATCACAACCTCTAAGATTCAGAAGCCACATGATATCGTCAAGTTTTGTCAGCAGAAAGCCTTCCGCCCCGACAACCTTTTCACGCACATCGCATAGTTTCTCTGAAACACTTTTTCCCGCAATCTCATCCGGAATCACATAAGCACGTCCCGCAGGAAAAGCCGGTCTTTTCGTCCAGATTGTCTCTGCCAGATCCATTTTATAAACAAATCGGATTTTCTTCTCCTGCAATGCCTTCTCATACTTTTTTCCCAATTTCGCCGAGATCGTTCTGCCGTCAAACCCAAGACAGCTTTCCTCCGGCATATGTTCTTTCAAAAATTCCTCTATGGTGGGAACCCCTTCCTCCTGCATCCGGTACAAGCTCACCCCGGTGCCCTCCAATTCCTTCTCTGCCTGAATGAAGTATCTTCCATCCGTCCAGAGTCCGGCTCCTTCCTGCCACACCAGGAGCGTGCCATTGGAACCGGTAAAGTTACTGAAGTACTCCCGGGTTTTAAAATAATCACTGACATACTCCGAATTATGAAAATCCGATGTGGGGATCATATAATAGTCAATATGATATTCTCCCATCATTTTTCTTAATTTTACAAGCCTGTCCCGTATGATCTGATTTCCCATCTCTTCCCTTTCAGCCGGATTATTCGGCTCCTCCTTATCCCAAATGACCTATCTGAAATAATATCTCCAATAATTGCCGTCTTCGGTCCTGCTTGCCCGGAATTCATTCTCGAGCCAATTCATCAGCCACGGGTCATTCAGCACCTCATAAGAAAGTTCGCCAAATCCCGCTGATACAACCACCACATCCGGATATTTATCCGGATTCAATTCCCAATAATAATACAATTCGTCTCCATAGGTAGGATCTGCCATAGTCGACGGCGCTGCCACAACCGTCGGCTTATACAGATATCCCAGCGTATCCACCACAGCTCCTCCGACAATCCAGATCTTACTTCCCTCTTCAATGTACTCTTCCCACTCAATCAAACTGTCTCTCTGTCTGGCTGCTCCCTCTTCATCCGTAATGATCCCCATAGCAGGTCCCCTGCGAATCAATGCCAGATCCGAAGAGAGGGAACAGATCTGCGAATATCCGTAAATAGGAATATGAATATATACACACCGAAACATGATCAATGCCAAAAACAAATAGATACCTGTGTAGAATGCCTTCTGCCCTCTTCCGCTTTGCCCTCTGTGCTCAATATATTGCATAATAGGCAACAGCAAACCGCAAATAGCTAACAAACCATAAGGCACCGATTGCAGAAAAGGATTGTCAGAAAGAATCAGTGTCGCAAGAACCTCACAGCCTCCAATCAGCAAAGCCGTATAAAACATGCACTTTTCCGCCTCATCCGTCAGGAACCTGATACATTGCCACCCCATCACAACCAGATACAGCAAAAGATATACATAGCCCCCTCTATGATCCGCCCGTATGATATTACCAACCAGATAGACCAACAGGCCATACCATCCATAGATCAGTCCTTCTCTGATACAAAATGGCGTTTTATCCTGTTGTGCCTTTTTACTGATTTTCCTGACAAGTCCATATACAGCCGTCCCGCCACAGGCAGTTCCTATCAGAACCGCTGCAATTTTTAATAAATTTTTGAGATACGCTGTTGATTTTTCCAACGCGCTTACCGTATGCGTGGGTTCTACTGCCAGTGCAGATTTCAGACATTTCAGTATAACCTCCGGTGCGATCCCACCGAAATAATGCCATGCAACAATGGTCCCTATTACAATACACACACCGGTAAAGAGCCCGATCGCCATCTTCCGTTTTTCGGGACGAGAATACCTCCACAACAGGATGACCGCTGCAAAATACACAACAATACAGGATGGATAGGACAATATCTCCAAACAAAGACTGAGCGCTGCCAGGATCACCCATCTTTTATGAGCGGATTGAAAATATTTCATCAGACATAAAAAAAGCATTGTCCCAAACCATAGCTGCATATTGGCAAATTCCGGTCCCATTACTTCCTTGGGTGACATCAACAGATAGAAAAGCATAATAAACGCAGCCGTCCTCTTCCCTGCAACCGGTCGAAAACAGACAAACAGCCCGACAGCCAGTAAAACGCGGATCAGCCATCCTACTGCCTGCATATAAACCACAATCCCTGTGGTAGCCCCTGTAAGCTTCATAAAAATACGGATCAAAAAAACATTCAAAAAAACGGATGTCTGATGTGGTTCCCACATCTGCGTGATCGGCTGATCTCCCAGGAATCTGCGATATGCCATTGATAACTGATATTCCATGTCATAATTGACATTCATGAATATCATGCAAAAGCTGATCCCCAATGCCAAAAGCAGATAGACACGGTCAATTCTCTTCATTTTTTGTTCCATGACTACTCCTACTGAATCCGGCAGCTCCTGCTCCCAATGCAAATACCGAAATTGCAAGTATCCTACATGTGAAAAGCCAATGCTGCTCCGAATGATTTTCTATAAGAAAATACCAGAAAAACGGGTATAAGGCAATCAATGCATACGATCCGATCTGAGCCGCGATCCTCCTTCGGATCATTTTCCCCTTCCTCACACAGATGGCCACAAAAACAATAACACATATCGCGACCAGCACATAACACCAGTTTCCATACATTTTGACATTTCTTCCGACAACATGAAAGAACCCTTCCAGCCGTGAATACTCCGCCGCACTTCCGGTCCTTGTTCGTACGTTTTCCCATGCATCCTGTATCACGTGACTGTCTGAGAGCAGATCCGACAACACCCACTTCTCCGCCCACATTCCTGCATATCCGATTCCCCATTCCACACTGTAGAACAAAACTTTCTTTATTTGCTTTTCCACCTTATCATCCATATGAAAATAGCAATATACGCACAACGGATAACCAAGTGTGATCAACGGATAAGTCAGGAAGTCAAAATAGGACGTCAACATACCCATGATCAAAAAGAATTCTGCATATCTGCCTCTTCGGTACAATTTTTCATCCATACACACCTGAAACAGGATCTCACAAAGCATCAGGCATAGACAGATACTCAAAGACAGAGAAGCAAAGCTGCTGACATAGTACAAAAAAGGCAGCGAAAACAGAAATGCCACAGCCAGCTTTTCAGCATTCTTTTTGGTAAGTAAGATCAATATTCCACCAACGCAAAAAAGCTGGAATGCCGAGTTGATCAACCGCAAAGTATTCACCGAAGTCAATAACAGCAGCGGCTTTAAGATCACCAGGTACCCATGCCAATATCTCCCATATTCCACTTCTCTGGGCTGTGGCGCACCTCCCAGATAATCCCGCAAAGACTCACCCGGCTGCCACCCCTCTTCATTTCCTTCCTCATAGTAGCTCTCGCCCCGAAACATGTGAAGCACCTGCGCTAACACACCATGTTCTTCATAGGAATACACAGCATGCTCTAACATCAGACAATCTGTAAAGTTTCCCGTAAGCGTGGCAGGATGTCCTAATATCACTTCTTCCTGCTCAAACTCCCTCTCGATCATGTCCATGGACCAATAAACATGCTCTTTCATCGGAGCCAAAGGGAGCAGATGGACCAGTATGAGCAGTACCAGTCCTCCTACTGCGCCTCCGATCAAAATCATTCCCTGGATCAAAAATTTCTTTTTATACCCCATATCCTCTTATCTCCTGTCTGTTTCCAAAACCACCGCCCATACCAACGGTTGGATCATGGCCAACGGAAAAACATATCGCATACACGTGACAGGTCCCGCAAGATATGTCATCCACAAAAGAATCGCCGGCACAAATGCAACTATCTTTTCACTTCTACCCGTTACTCTTAAGAAAAAAACGCCAAGCAAAATTCCCCATATGGGAATCTGTGTAGAAAACAAAACCCGAACGACAGGCACATGTTCAAATGCACTGTAATCGCTTACCTTTTCCAACATAGCGTACACACCGGGAATCTTGCTCGCTCTGACCGGTTGTGCCTTCGGATAATCAGAAATAAATGTTTCTATATACTGCCTGTTGCTAAACGCATCAATGCCATGGGCAAAAGGATACCACCCCGAAACATGAAGCGCCAGCATTTCATTCAGATAATTGTCCGGATAACGCACCAACAGGGATCCATACAATTTCAAAAAATCTCCAAAATGATTCTTTATCGCATCCTCATCCGCCAGTTCCTTTACATAATCCGCAAACCTGGGGTTAAAGACGGAATTCAGCCTGTCTACGGGCAGAAATCGATTGATACCTTTGACAAGATCTTCCGGAATGTTCTGATTCTCCGAAACGTATACATGCGTTATCTGCTGCAACGGCAGAGATAATGCCTCCCGCAGATCTCCCTTTCCTATTCCCATTGCTGTATAGACCGGTCCGTTGATACACAAAAACAAAAGTACTGCAACTGCGAACGCCACCAATCGTTCTTTCTTTTTGAAACCGTATCTAACAACCGTAAAAAGGATCAAAAGTATCATCACATAAACAGCATTATTGCGCAGCAAACAGCACAATACGATTTCCGCTGCAAGCCAAATCATCACGTGCAACTTCTGTTCTCCTGCTTCATTGTGTCCGAGCATGAGTAAATGCTTTGTCATCTGTGCAAAGAAGCACGCAAACATGGCATCTTTTGCAGGAATGATTGCAAAAATCAATACCACAGGATTGCAGATCAGAAAAAGAAGCAGTATGATCTTGATCCACTTTTTCAGATGCATCTGGATCACCATCATGCAGAGCCCCGACAAAACATAAGCATAGAGCATTCCCTGCAAAACACCGTAAATAGTAATCCCTTTTTCAATCGTTTGCTCAAGACTGCTTCCAAAAAGACCTCCCCAGCCCAAGCACAATTTCCACAAAAATGTATGAAAAGGCGGCTGAAATCTGTCCATAGGCAAAAATCCAAGTGCTTCATCCGTCTGAACGATCATATCATACGAGAAGATCCCCGGAAAATATGCAAGCAGCACCACCAGATCCAATGCAAAGATCAATATCCCGAATGCCCACCGCAGAAGCACATACTGACGAAACGAAATGTCTGCGATCCCTTGTTTGCGGGCTCCATCCTGCTTGTCCCTGTATCGCCAAAGCACAACCGCGCTTCCGGCATAAAACAAGCCGGAAATCACACCGACTGCCACCAGCTTTCCCACTGTGAAGAGAACTGAGACCGGTGAAGCAAACAGTTGATTCACCGAATTGTCCGCATAAACCGCGCCGCCTATGACAATAGCAAGAGAAGTGATCACCGAATAGAAAGCGATCACAACCCTGTTATTTTTCAAAAAAACATACCAATTATGATCCAATTTTTCAATATCCTTCCGTCAGTTCGCCTTTCAATAACCCTACCGCTCTGGAGGTGCCGATCCTGTCGCAGCCCAATTCCACAAACATCTCCAGATCCTTCAGATCCGATATTCCCCCGGCGGCCTTGATCTTCACATTCGGACCGATATACTTCTTAAAAAGCTCCACATCCTCTTTCGTAGCGCCGCCTGTGCCAAAACCTGTGGAAGTCTTGATGAAATCTGCGCCGGCGTTGGTGACCGCCTTGCACATAACAATCTTCTCCTCTTCCGTCAGATAGCAGGTCTCAATGATCACCTTCAGGATGTGATCTCCACATATCTTTTTTAGGGTTCGGATCTCCTCCTCCACCTTGTCGAAAAGTCCGTTCTTCACATCCGAAATATTGACCACCATGTCAATCTCATTGCAGCCGTCCGCAAGCGCCTGCTCCACCTCACAAGCCTTCGCCTCCGTTACGCTGTAGCCCAGCGGAAAGCCAACTACGGTACAGATGTTGATCTTGTCACCGTAGGTATCGTGAATCCTCTTAATGTAGGCGGGCGGCACACAGACACTGGCCGTATGATACTGCACCGCCTCATCGCAGAGCTTCACGATATCTTCCCATGTGGCAAACGCCTTCAACTGGGTGTGATCTACTTTTTCCAATATTTCCTGTGCATTCATTTCTTTCTTTGCGTCCTTTCTAATCCCACAGTCTGTACAAACTCTCCTGCCGTCTAACGGATAAAATGCGTCGGTGTCCAAGGCTCTTTCTCGGGCAGTCCGTACTTTTCTTTGCCCAATGCAATGCTCTTCATGAGGAAGGTCATATTTCTCGCCAAAACCCGCATAGTCTGCTTTCCCTCTTCATCCAGTTCGGCCTGCCCCTTCTCTCTGCCGTGAATGCTGTTCCAGTACTGACTGGACGCAATGGGCATATTACAGATGGTAAAATACTTGTTCAGCTCATCGAATGTCGCGGAACAGCCGCCTCTTCTGGCGCACACCACGCTGGCTCCCACCTTCATGGTCTTGTCAAAACTCGTGCTGTAGAACAATCTGTCCAGACAGGCGATCAAAGTGGCATTCGCAGACGCATAATACACCGGCGTCGCAACCACAAGCCCGTCCGCCGCCTCGAATTTCGGCGCGAGCTCATTTACCACATCATCAAACACACATTTTCCCTTCTGTGCGCAGGTTCCGCAGGCAATACAGCCTCTGATGTCCCTGTTGCCGATCTGTACAATCTCAGCCTCGACTCCTTCCTCCTCAAAAACGCTCCGCATCTCCTCCAGCGCAATAGACGTATTCCCGCCCACCCTGGGACTCCCGTTCAGCACCAATACCTTCATCCTTTTCTTCTCCTTTTACAAAATTCTTCTGTCAGTATACCACGAAAATGTCAGCCAAGCAAACATTTATGACTGTGTCAATCTGTTCCCTTTCTCGCAGAGTACATCAATTTCCTCCCGCTTTTGCTCGATCAGCGGTAACAGTTTTTCCCTCTGGGATGCCGCTACTTTTCGGAAGACAAAGTAGGGTGCGATCCAGCCCGCAAACCCAGGTATCGCATAAAGCACCGTCAACACGATATGCGGTGGATCTGCCGTCACAGCAAACACGGAAAGTGCCATAAACACGGTTCCGATCACGCCCAGCGCGATTGCCGCCATCTGTGCCCGGCTCAGCATCGCCTTTTCCATTTTATCAATCTCTTCCGCACAGCTCTCAAAATTTCGCTGCAGTCTGGTAAGCTCCGCCTTATTTATGATCTTCCGGTCACGTTTCATACGGGCCCTTCCTCTATAGCTCTGTTCCGATCCCAGATTTTCATCCAGCCGCCAGCCAAAGCATTTACAGCAGTCCACCAGAAAAGAAAGTTTGCTTTCTTCCGCACAAATTTCCATATAGTCATATGTAGTAAAATCACTGCCTGTCACTCTGTCCATCTCTCTGTCCCTCATTCTTTTGCAATCTGTTTCCTATGGTCTGTTCCTTATGGCCTGTCCGGCTGCGCGGCCGGCAGCGTCACCGTAAACGCACTTCCTTTTCCCTCTGTACTCTCCACAGTGATCTCTCCGTCCAAAAGCTCCAGTACCCGCTTCGCCAACGCCAATCCCAGCCCGTTGCCCTGGGTTGCATGGGAAGTATCTCCCTGATAAAAACGGTCAAAAATATGTTTTTTATTCTCCTCACTCATGCCGCATCCGGTATCTGCGATCGTCACCCGCACAACGCTTCCTCCGGTCTGCGCCGTCGTGGTCTGCGTCACCGTAATCCTGCCGCCCTTCGGCGTAAACTTTACCGCATTGGACATCAGATTATTCCAGACTAATTCCATGAGCTGTTCATCCGCCTGTACATAGGCCCGATCCTCCATATCCGTATCCAGGTCCAGCTCTTTTTCATCTAAAATATTGTCGTATAATAAAATACAGTCACAGAGCTGTCTGCACACATCATATGTCTCTTTCACTGGCACGATCTTTTGATTCTCCAGCTTGTTTAATTTGAGGATATTCGTGATCAGATCGGACATTCTGCCAGCCGCCGCATCAATATCCCGAATGCAGGCATCTCTTTCCTCCTCACTCAAATTACCCTTCTCGATCAGCTGCGCAGAATTTTTGATGATGGCAATCGGCGTTTTCATCTCATGGGATACATTGGAAATAAAATCTGTCTTTAATGTCTCGATGCTCCCCAGTTCCTCCACCATGGCATTGATATTGAGGATCGTGGCATCCAGATAATCCAGTCGGTCCGCTGTATGAGTGGGCGGAATATAGACGGAAAAATCCCCTGCCGCCACCTTTTTGGTCGCCTCCATAATGCGATAAAGCGGTTCTTCATAGGCTTTTTTTGTTCGCCACTGCACGCCCTTAATGACCAAAAATGCAGCCAACGCCCAATAAAAAAGAATGATATGCACTTCCAGGATCTCCGATACGCCCATCCGTTCCAGCAAAAGCAGCAGTCCTGTCTGCAATCCGGCCGTCAGGAGCAGAATTCCCAATGTGATCCAGAAGGTTGACATGGGAAATCTGGACGTTTTTATTTTCATTTTCTCTTTATACTCTGATCTCATGCCTTCAGCACCGCCTTATACCCCAATCCTCTGACCGTCTTGATCTCAAATCCGTCACAGGCAGAGAGTTTATCCCGCAGTTTTGTCACATACACATCAACAGCCCGCAGGCTGGTATCACTGTCGATCCCCCAGAATTCATCCATGAGTTGTGCTCTGGAAAATGTTTTATTCGGATAAGAAAGCAATTTGTATATAATGTTAAACTCTCTGGTGGTCAGTTCCACCGTCTCCCCGGCAATCTCCGCACTCATTCCGTCTGCATCCAGCAGCAGGTTTCCCACAGAGATCTTCCGCTCTGTCTCGATATTGGCGCGCCGTAAAAGCGCCCGTACCCGCAGCACCAATTCTTCCAGATCAATGGGCTTCACCATATAGTCATCGATTCCAATCTGGAAGCCCTTCTGTTTCGATGGCAGATCGTCCTTCGCTGTCATAAACAGGATCGGTATCGTTTTATTCACCTGCCGTATATTCTGTGCAAATGCGAAACCGTCCTCCCCAGGCATCATGATATCGGAAATGATCATCTCATAGAGATTGTTGTACATCTCATTGTAGGCATCATTTGCATTAAAGCATCCTTTTGGACTGAACCCGCTGTCGTTCAGATAGGTACATACCAATCTGTTCAGTTTTTCATCATCTTCCACCACCAGAATATGAACCATGATTTTCTCCTTTTCAGCTGCCTGTATTGGCTGCGCAATTTTTTCTCTTATCGTTCAGTATATCATTTCTTGGCGGTTAGCGAAAGCCTATCTTGCACTACGCAATCTTGCCCGTTGCTTTCAGCCACTGCACTTCATCATGAATGGTCTCACGATAGGATCTGGTGGTGTAGCCCAGCTCCTTCTTCGCCTTGCTGGAGTCAAAATCATTGTTTCTGGCCAGATTATAGACAGAAAACGTGGTCATCATGGGCTTTGTCCCCTTTTTCTTTGCCTGTTTTTCCATCATCTTTGCCATCATATTAGCCATGCCGATGGGCAGGAAGAAACCGATCTTCTTACAGCCGCTCTCCTCACAGATCAGCTTCGCAAAATCTTTAAACAAAACCTCGTCATTTCCCAAAATATAGCACTCGCCGCTCTTGCCCTTGTCCGCTGCCGCAATGGTTCCCGCCGCCAGATCTCTCACATCGCAGAGATTGAAGGTTCCGTCAATTCCGGCAGGCATTTCACCGTTGATGATCTTGATCAGAGTACCAGTGGTCTCGCCCACTGCAAAATCCTCCGGTCCCATGATTCCGCTGGGATGTACCACGCAGGCATTCAGCCCGCGGTTCTTCACCGCATCCAGGACCGCCTGGGTTGCCAGTGCTTTGGACATACTGTAGCAGCCCTCCACCAGATTCCCGTCAAAATGATCCACTTCCGCAATCTTGGTTCCCTTGGGGCTCTCCGGAATGGCACCGGTACTGCTGCAATACACCAGCTTCCTGCACTCGGGATGCGTGAGGCACAGATTGATGATATTCTCTGTTCCTCCCACATTGACGTCCATGACCTTTTTGCTGTATTCCGGGTTCACAGTAACAATACTTGCAATGTGGAGCACGATGGTTTCTGTTTCCTCGGGTACCGTAAATAACCGCTTTAAAGATTCCAGATCACAAAGATCTCCTTCCACGATTTCTGCCTCCTTCGGCACATATTTGATCGCTTTGTCGCCGGGGAGCACAAATGCTCTCACGTTATCCCCTCTGTTGATCAATTGTCTGCAAATGGTTCCTCCCAAAAATCCCGCTGCACCTGTTACCAAATATACACGATTCTTCATCATCCATTCCTCTCTTTCCGCCGCCTGGGGCAAATTCTGTTTTGTTTGACTTGTTTGGCTAAGCATAACAGGGGATTGTTTGGGAATTGTTTGAGAAATGTTTCTGAATTGTTAATTGAGATGAGAAAATAAAAAGGTCTTCTATAGAAAATATCCATAAAAGACCCCGGAAAACATCTTATTCATACCGCAGCGCTTCAATTGGATTCATCTTGGCCGCCTTGTTCGCCGGATAATAGCCGAAAAACACGCCAATTGCCAGCGAGAATACCAGCGATCCGATAATACTGCCGATGGAAGGACTGGCGGCATAGCCCAGCGCCTTGGCTGCGACCGCTCCCATCACGATTCCCAGACCGACCCCGATTGCGCCGCCAATCAGACAGATGATCATGGCCTCTGTGATAAACTGGATCCGGATCGATCCATTGGTTGCCCCCAGCGCTTTTCTGGTTCCGATCTCTCTGGTTCGCTCTGTGATGGACACCAGCATAATATTCATGACACCGATTCCGCCCACCAGCAATGCGATTCCTGCAATGATGGAGATAGCCAATGTGATCGTCCCCATCATGGTCGTCATACTCTCCACCATGGTGGCCATGCTGAAGGTATCCACCGTCAAATAAGCATTGCTCCGATAATATCCCTGCAGATAAGTCTTCACCTTGGAAGCCAGTCTGTCCGGATCCACACCGGTCTTGCCCACCACATCAAAATAAGCATAATTCCTGCTGTGTGTCAGCCGCTTTGCCGTCGTCAGGGGAATATACAGATTGGTGCCGGACGAACCGCTGCCCACGAGCATGGATTCCATCTGTGTTTTGTGATATTCATAGACCCCCACCACGGTAAAGGTAAGCGTCTGATTCAATGCTTCCATGGAAATCTGTCTTCCCACCGTTGCCTCATAATCCCCGTCATATAGATCATCCACCAGCTGATCGGAGACCATGCAGACATTTCTGGCTCCGGATGCATCCGATGCGGAAATCTGGCTGCCCGCTTTCAGTTTCACATTGTTTGCCACAAAATACCCCTGGCTCACACCCATAACGGAAACCGAAGCCGATTCCGTTCCGCTCTTTACAACCGAGGACTCCACATCCTCCGTGGCGGAGATTGCCTCGATGGAATCCTCAAAATCTTTCAACAGATTCGTGATCATCTCATCGGTGATCAGATCGTCCTCCGTGATCTTTTTGGAACGATCCACTGTTCCGAACACAATCCCGTTCTCTTTCTCATCTATTTCGGGGGTCTTGCGCGTAATATATACTTCCACGTTGTTCGCCCCCATGGACTGCATGGAATCCGACAATGACGCACTCAGGGAATTTCCCACCGTCATGATTGCGATAACCGATGAGATTCCGATGATGATCCCCAACATTGTCAAAAAAGCTCTGGTTTTATTTGCTTTCAGACTGGTCACAGCCATTCTGATATTTTCAAGAAATAACATGATTGCTTCCTCCGCGCTCTCCCGTGATCAGACCGTCGCTGATCGTCACAATGCGCTCCGTCTCCTCTGCCAGTTCGGTGGAATGTGTGATCAGGATAACCGTTTTCCCCTGCTCTTTGTTTAATTTATGAAACAGATCCATGACCACCCGCCCCGTCTTGGAATCCAGCGCGCCGGTAGGCTCATCCGCCAACACAATGGTCGGATCATTGGCAAGACTTCTGGCAATCGCCACTCGTTGCTTCTGACCGCCGGAAAGCTCCTCCGGCATATGCTTCATACGGTCTGACATTCCTACCAGTTCCAACAGATACTCCGCCCGTTCCCTGCGCTCCCCGGCCGGCATCCCTGCATAAAGCATGGGAAGCTCCACATTTTTCAACGCATTGGTCTTTGCCACCAGATTATACGTCTGAAACACAAACCCGATCTTCTGATTTCTGATATAAGAAAGTTCGTCGTCCGTGGCGTCCTCCACGTCAATGTCCTCGATCAGATACTTCCCGCTGGTGGGTCTGTCCAAAAGTCCGATCAGATTCATCAGCGTCGTCTTACCGGAGCCGGAAGCACCCACCACAGACACAAACTGTCCATCGAAAACGTCCATGCTGATCCCGTGAAGGATCTCCAGTTCATTGGGCTTCCCGATATAAAATGCCTTGTGGATATCCTGCAGCTGTAAAATTTTTTTTTGCATCTCTCCCGTCTGATTCATCAGAACCCTGCCTCCTCAAAGAACTGCAAATAATCATTGGTGCTGTCGATCACAATGACCGTGGTGCCTTCCTCCAAGTCACCCTTCTGGATCTCTGTGTAATAATTGCTCTCCATCACAACATGTACGTATTTTTTCTCATTGTTCACGCCGTCCTCACCGGGGATCTCCACAAAGGTATTTCCGGCTTCATCCTTTTGGATCGCGTTGTACGGAACCGTCAGTGCGTTCTCATGTTCCGTCACAATGATACTCAGACTGGCTGTCATATCCAGACGCAGTCTGTCATTCGGCGTGTCCACAGAGATGCGCACCGCATAAGTAGCGCCGGAGCCGGTCGCTGCCGCCTGTGATGCCACAGGGGACACTTTGATGACCGTTCCTTCCAATTCCTCATCTCCGGTGGCATCCGTCTTGATCAGCACATGCTGTCCCACTGCAATATCACTGATATCGTACTGCCCGATCTCCGCCTCGATCTCAAAGGCAGACACATCCTGAATGGTCACAACAGCGCCGGCTGCAGGGCTGTAGCTCTCCCCTTTCTCCACGTTCACATGGGTCACCATTCCCGCCACGGGAGCGGTGAGTACGCCGTCCGCCAACTGCTTCTCATACGCCTCGATCGCCCTCTGCTGGGAAGTGGTATCATTCCCCAACTGGGTCTGGGTATAACCGCTTTTGGCGGAAGCGATCATGCTGTCCTGACTGGCAACCGTATTATCATAACTACGCACCGCCTGATTATAAGCGTCCAGCGCTTTCTGCACCACTTCACTGTCCCGATAATCCTGCAATGCCTCTTTGCTTCTCTGATAGGCTTGATCCAACTGCTCATAAGCCACTTTTGCCGCATCGACCTTCGCCTTCAATGCCTCATATGCAGTAATCGCAGCCGCATCCGGGCCGGATACCGTGGCATCCAGCTGCTTCTTTAACGCCTCATACACATCTTCGGCATCGTCCGCATCATCCTCTGCATCATCCCTAGCATCTTCCAGTTCTTTTTCCTGCTTTAGCTTATCTTCATATGCCTTTTTCGCCTCTGCAACCAGATCAGCCGCCTCTGCCAGCGTATAATCCCGGTTGCGCTCTGTATCCTCTATATTTCTCTTGCTGTTAGAAAGGCTAAGACCATTCGATGACTGCGTCCGCTTCAGCGCATTCCTCGCATCCTCCAGATCCTCTTCCAGATCCGAAGTATCGAAAGCCACCAGTTTATCTCCGATATTGACGGTATCCCCCACCTCCACAAACACATCCGTAACATCCATCACGGAATTAAATTCGGTGGTGACATCCTTCCTGGAAACGCTCACGATCTTGCCGGTTGCCCCCACGCTCTTGATGAGGGAACGGGTGGATACCGTGTCCGTGGAAACCATGTTCTGCAGCACTTCGAATGCCTTCTTCGTCGCGTTCCGGCATGCATGTACTCCCAATGCGATCAGGATCAGGACAATCGCCAGAATGATCCATTTCACCTTCTTTTTTCCATTGCTTTTCTTCTTAAACTGATCCATCCCCGATGGATTTTTTTTCTCTCTTTTCTTCATGTCTGTCTGCCCTTTCTTTTGCAAAGCCATCCCGGCACCATGCGTAAAATTATACTCTATCGGCAATAATACTGCAAGGCGGCAGATTTAATTTTAAGCAAATATTAAGGTAACTACACACTAAAAAAAGCAGACACACTGGAATCCCGCTTCATCCAATGTGTCTGTTTTCGTATATCTGTCTTATACCTACCTCATGCGAGTCTAAAACTTGAAGTCAAAATTCTGTCCGATCGATCTCTCAGTGTCTGTCATGATGCCTCTTGCGGAATTGTCATATGCATACTGCTGCACCTTGCCCACCAGTTCATCCAACGAGTTTGCCCGAATCTCCACATACTCCTTGTTGTCCGTGGTCTCCACCTCATCCGCATCCTTTGAGCTATCACTCTTGTCAGCTTCTTTGGCCTGACGATTTTCCTTGGCCTTCTCCAGGCGTTCTTCCTGCGCTTTCTTCTCCGCCTGCTTCTTCTCCTTGGCCTTCAGTTCCTTCTTCTCCGCCTGCTTCTTTTCAATACGTTTTGCCTGCGCATCAGAAGATTTCTCCAGCGTAGCGAACATACTCGTGGTGCCGTCGGAATTTACGGACATACCGAAATTCTTCACGCTTGCACCGCTGCTGGCGAGGCTGTTCTTCGCCGCTGCCATCTGGCTCTGGGACATCGCAATGATGCCTTCATACTTCTTGCGATAGGACTCATCCGTCGCCATGCGCTCCAGCTTTTCCTCATCAATCAGCACCACCATCTTGTTGGCGTTGCCGTAAGCTGCCGCATTCTGCTGCACCTGCGACTTCATATCCTTGCTGACCAGGATGAACTCAGAATTGTGGAACTTGGACTTCAGCTTGTCATAGTAGTCCTTTGCCTTGTCGGACAACTCCACATCACCGATCGTCATTCCGTAGCCCTCTTTCGCAGAAGGTACCAGAGAACTCTTGGTGTCAATGGGCGACCATGCCTTGGTCTCTACCTTGGAACTGCCGGAACTCTCAGCACTGGAAGAAGTCTTCGCCGTCCCGGATGCAGACGAACCCGCTTTCGCAGAGCTTGTCTTAGCGGCGCTCGTCTTGCCGGAGCCGCTGTTGTAAGTCTGTGCTGCCTGCTGATAGGCAGACACGCCGAAAAAGTTTGCCATACGCTTTACCTCCTTGTAAAAATGAATGGAAATCCATTTCCAGTTACTCCTACATTATAACATATTCTGCAAGGTTTGTCACCCCGTTTGTGGCATATTTCCTGCGTTTGGGGCAATTTTATAAAATCTTACATTCCCAGGAATTCCTTCACCGTATCCTGCATCCTGTCCACATCACACTGCTTATCATGCAACACAGGCGCAGTGCGGATCTCCTCGATGGCGTTCGGCACCTTCACATTCGCCAGTTTGGAAAGCTCATCCACCAGCTCAAAATCCCCCATAGCGTCATATTTCGCATCAATGGCATTCATCACGCTTCTGGTAAACTTAAACGGACTCGCGGTAGATGCGATCACGGTCTTCGCCGTATCGCCGGTCTCCTTCCTATACTTCTGATAAACCGCCGACGCCACCGCTGTATGGGTATCAATCACATAGCCGCAGCTCTCATAAAGGCGTTTGATCTCCGCTGCAGTCTCCGCCTCACTGGCATAATTGCCGTAGAAATCATTCAGACCTTTCTTCATCTCATCCGTGATCTCATATTTTCCCTGACTGCTGAGTGCCGCCATCAATTTCGCATTTTTCTCTGCGTCATTGCCCGCGATGCGATAGATCAGACGCTCCAGATTGCTGGAGATCAGAATATCCATGGACGGGGAGGACGTCAGCATAAACTCACGATTTCTGTCGTAGGTTCCGGTGCGGAAGAAATCATACAGCACCTTATTGTCATTGGATGCGCAGATCAGTTTTGCGATGGGCAGTCCCATATTCTTCGCATAGAATGCAGCCAGAATATTACCGAAATTTCCGGTGGGAACCACCACATTGATCTGATCTCCCTCTGCAATCTTCCCCTCTGCCAACAGCTTTGCATACGCATACACATAATAGCAGATCTGCGGTACCAGCCGCCCGATATTAATGGAGTTCGCCGAGGAGAACTGGAAGCCCTTCGCGTCCATCTCTTTTGCCAGCTCCTTATCGGAAAAAATCTTCTTCACGCCGGTCTGTGCATCGTCAAAATTTCCATGAATGCCAACCACCAGTGTATTGGCACCCTTCTGTGTCACCATCTGCTTCTCCTGGATCGGGCTCACGCCGTTCTTCGGGTAAAACACAATGATCCTTGTGCCTTCCACCCCTGCAAATCCTGCCAGTGCAGCTTTTCCGGTGTCTCCGGATGTTGCCGTAAGGATCACGATCTCATTTTTAATCTGATTCTTTTTGGCGGAAGTGATCATCAGATGCGGCAGAATGGACAGTGCCATATCCTTGAACGCGATGGTTGCCCCATGGAACAGTTCAAGATAATATGCCCCTTCCGCTTCCACTAACGGCGCGATCACATCCGTATCAAATTTCTCATCATATGCTCTCTCAATACAGGTCTTCAGCTCCTCCTCCGTGAAATCCGTCAGATAAAGCTTCATCACCTCATAGGCTACCTGCTTATATTCCATCTTGGAAAGCTCTCTCAGACTCTTGTCCAACACAGGAATATGATCCGGCACAAACAATCCGCCGTCATCGGAAAGTCCCTTCAAAATTGCCTGGGATGCCGTTACGCCGGAAAGCTTCCCGTTATTCTCCCTGCTTCTGGTACTGTTATAGAATACTTCCATTTTTCTCTCCTTGTCATTTCCCGCTTTTTTCTCAGATCAACGCCTATCATATCACAATTTAAATCCGCGTGCAATCCCAATTACCGCAGCATTTCCGCCAGCGATTTCAGCTCCAGTTTGTTGGCCTCGGACATCGTCGTCTTAATGGTGATGGGTTCCCCTACATAGCTGAGGTTCTCCAATGGCTCCAGAATCTTTAGCATGGTCTTTGCCGCCGAGGGAGCCCAGGTGCCGTTCTGTACCAATGCCACTTTGCGATTGCAATATTTTTTCGCCGCCAGATGATGCAGAAACGCCTCCATGGGCGGGAATAATCCGGCATCATAGGAGGAAGACATCAACACCATCCGATCGTAACGAAATGCGTCTTCCACCACTTCCGCCACATCCGCTCTGGGCACATCGGTGAGCACTACATTCTCCACGCCCAGTGCCTCCAGCTCGCTCTTCAGAAATTCCGCCGCCTTCATGGTATTTCCGTGAATGGAGGCACAGGCAATGAGTACGCCCCGATCCTCCGGCTCATATTTGCTCCAGGTATTATACAATCCGATGTAATATCCCAGATTATCCTTTAAAACCGGTCCGTGCAGGGAGCAGATCATCCGGATCTCCAGACCGGAAAGTTTCTTTAGCAGCATCTGCACCTGGGTACCGTATTTCCCCACGATATTAAAATAATACCTGCGCGCTTCACAAGCCCAGTCATCCGTATCCGTCTCCACGCCGAATTTTCCGAAAGCATCTGCGGCAAACAGCACTTTGTCCGCCTGCTCATAACTCACCATAACCTCCGGCCAATGTACCATAGGCGCCATATAAAAAGTCAGCGTGTGCGTCCCCAGGGAAAGCTTTCCGCCCTCTGCCACCGTCTCATACAACGCGGACAGATCCTCCGCAAAAAACTGAGGCAGCATCCGGAAGGTCAAAGCATTCCCGACCAGCCGCATCTCGGGATACAGCCTGTGCAGTTCCAGAATACCGGCGGAATGATCCGGCTCCAGATGATGCAGCACCAGATAATCCGGTTTTCTGTCTCCCAGGATCTCTCTGATCTGCTCCAACCACTGGGATACGGCACGCCTGTCCACCGTATCTAAGATTGCGATCTTTTCGTCCAGGATCACATAGGAATTATAAAGCATGCCATTCGGCAACGGATACTGGCTCTCAAAAAGATCCAGATCCCTGTCCGCCACGCCCGCATATCTGATTTTTTCCGTAATCGTCATATTTCATCCTCCTGTGCTACTTATTCATTTTCCCCGTCGCATCTACAAAATATTATATTTTTCCCGACTGGGTACTGTCAACCGCTTTATTTAAAAAACTCGTGGTCTCCCCATTCGAACAGATACGTCAGATGATTGTCAAACCATTTCATACTGCTTTGATCCGCATATTGCCTTGCGGCAAAATACAGAGCGCCCTCCGAAATATCCTCGCCCTGCATCGCACGCTCCACCGCTCTCTTTGTCTCCTCACTGATCTTCACCCTCCAGATCCTTCCGTTCGCCACCGGGGAAAACTGGTAAGTACCGTTCTCTCCCTGCAGGATCACATCCCTGACATTGTCCGGAAATTTTTCGCTGGCCACACGATTCATCACCACATTTGCCACCAACAATCTCCCCTCTGCATCCTGATTGCCGGCTTCCGCTTCCACAATGCGCAGCAGGAGATCATAATCTTCCTCGCTTCCCACTGTAGTATTTCCGGGACGCTCCACACGCTGCAGTTCCATGACCCGCTGATCGGAGACAGCTGTATCAATGATCCCTATGGCATGGGCAACCGTCACTGCTCCTTCTGTGGACTCCTGCTCTGTATCAAGGTTCATTCCCTCTTTTTCCAACTTCAGATCCAGGGCTTTGACCGCCAACTGTTTTTCCAGCGCTGCCCCATCCACGCAGATTGTTCCGAATAGAAAAAGAAGACTCATTAAGATCAAACCGCTGATTGCTTTTTTATACATATGTTTGTCCTCCGATAATCATATGTATGCGGCTTGTCTTTTTTTTATGATTGCTGTTCCTGGGGAAGTTATGGTACAATGGGAAACAAAGCAAAGCCTTTTTGAATCTGTGGATGGGAAAAATGCGCAAAAAAATGATACCTGATACAAAGAAAAAGAATCCTGTTTCCGATTCCGTCGGTCACCCGCTTCCGGGCGTCTGCCCTTCCGTCCGAAAAGACGGAAGCGTTTATTTTCGCGCCTCTCTGACATACAAACGGAAACATATCAGTCTCGGAAGTTTTCCTACCGACCATGATGCCCATCTCGCCTATCTGGAAGGGCTTTGGCTGCTCGGCGATACCCGGATCACCCTGTTGGAATATGCGGACCACTCGCCGCTCGCTTTTGACAAATGGGTCTGTCTCATCAATTTCAGAGACAACGGCATCTACTTTGGCACGCCGATCTATGTCGGTCAAAAGCAGTTTTATTACTATCTGTCACCGTCCAGAATTCTGAAGTTCGATCTGGATGATCTGTTTTATTATTCCTCCCACAAGATCATGTGTCGCGGCAACCACTATTTTGTTGCCGATTACGGTATGCAGGTCAATCTGGCCACCCGCTACGGGATTAAAAATTATGCGGTGGAAGGCAGAGATTTCCGCTTTCTAAACGGCGATTCCTCGGATTTTCGCCGGGAGAACCTGGAGATCCTCAATCTGTATCACGGCGTCCAAAAGGCCACAAAAAACGGGCAGCTTATTTTTACTGCCCGCATCCATATTCGGGGGAATATCCTCATCGGCCGGTACTCCACCGAGGAGGAGGCCGCCATCGCTTACAACAAAGCGATCGACATCCTGAAAAAAAACGGATGCCCTAAAAATTTTGTGCCAAATTACATTGAAGGGATGTCGCCCAGCCGCTATGCCGATCTCTATACCGGCATCAAGATCTCCGACCGCATTCTTCAATACTACTTTTCCGCATAATCAATGAAACTGATATTCAGATTGGCATATCCCGCGATCCCGTCCACATTGGCGGACCTGGTGTATTGCCACATGGTAAAACGATACGGATAATCCGGTACGTCCTGTATCTGGGACAGCCAGACATCATATCCCGTGAGCTTCGACATGTCCAGCTCCTTGACCAGCCATTCCTTGTCTCCATAGATCATCCCGATATAACCGTTCTCTTTGACAAGATCCAGGAAGGTCTTGACGATTTCCGTTTTCTCCGCTTTTTTCAGCGCTTCAATGCGGGCCGTATCATTCTCCACAAATCCCATATCGATTGCAATCGGATAAGTGAGCTTATAGTCCCCAATCGCCTCCAGCACAAGCTGAGCCTCCTCCTGCGCTTCTTCTACGGTGATCGCCTGGGAACTGAAATAAACGCCCACCTGAAGCCCCGCATCCGTGGCCCGCTTGATATTGTCCGAAAAAGCATCATCCATCACAATCTGTCCCGTGCCGTAACCTCTGGCACCCACACGGATCATGACGAACTGAATTCCCGCTTTTTTCAGCCTTACAAAATCGATGTAATCCTGATATTTCGAAATATCCGCACCGACATAGGACACTCTTTTCCCATCCACATAATACTGCATCAGATCCGACTGGCAGACCAGCTTTGTGAAATCATACTCATGCTTCGGCAGATAAGGGCTGATCAGCACCCATTCCTCTTTCCCGTTTCGATTTTTGACCAGCGTGTGTTTCCCATCCGTAGCAGGATCGCTGGTCTCCACAGTTTCCACTTCCTTCGGCTTGGATTCCTCGGGCGGTGTACTCTCCTTGGTCTCTACAGGATATTTATCCCAGAAATCCAGGTCCTCCGGCGACAGCGTACTTCCCGTTACCAACTGGTCCGTGTCCGGATATCCTGTTTCTTTTGACGCTGCCTGCTGTCTGCTTTCCACTGTTTCCGACTCATTTGCAGCATTCGGCCCGGCGGTATTCTGCTTCTGATTATTCATCAAAAGGACCGTCACCAACACAATTCCCACAAACAAAGTCACTGCCACGATCGCAGAGATCACGGTCGGCGTCAGATTTTGCGTATGATCTTCATAATCTTCCGGCAAACGCATCCAGGTTCCTCCTTATATTGTAATGATGGATTTCTTCGGGCATTTCTCCACGCAGGCGCCGCATCCGGTACATTTCTCCTGGTCGATCTCCGCATGGAAATCAGTCACCGCTACCGCCTGAGATGGACATATTTTGGCACAGATCCCGCATCCCACGCACCCTGCCTGACAGGCCTTCATGGTAACCGGACCCTTGTCCGTAGATTTACAGGCCACTTCCGTTTTGGCCCGGTACGGGATCAGAGAGATCAGATGCTTGGGACATACCGCCACGCATTTTCCGCAGGCCTTGCAAGCCTGTCTGTCCACGACTGCCACACCGTTCACCACATGAATGGCATCAAACGGACATTCCTTCACACAGCTGCCGTAACCCATACAGCCGCTGTTGCAGGCTTTCGGTCCGCCCCCCGGCACAAACCCCATCACCCTGCAATCCTCCACGCCGGTATATTCGTAGTCTGTGCCCGCCTTTTCACAATCTCCCTGACAGTGCACAAACGCCACCATCCGTTCACTGCTTCCAGCTTCCACTCCCATGATCTCTGCAACCAGACTGCCCACCGGCTCCCCGCCTACAGGACAGGCATTCACAGGGGCTTCGCCCTTTACGATTGCCGCCGCAAGTCCCGAACAGCCCGCATAGCCGCAGCCGCCGCAGTTATTCCCGGGAAGCACACCAAGCACCGCTTCTTCCCTCTCATCCGTCTCCACTTTAAATTTAATTCCTGCAATTCCCAGAAACAGTCCCACAAATATTCCCACAAGACTGACTGTCAAAGCCGCAGCAACAATTCCCGTTATATTCATACCCGATCTTCCCCCGATTTATAAAAGTCCCGAGAATCCACAAAACGCAATCGCCATCAGTCCTGCAGTCAGCAAAACGGCCGGCATTCCGCGAAACGGTTTCGGAATATCATTGTATTCCATTTTTTCCCGCAGACCCGCCAGGATCACGATGGAAACAGTGAATCCGACAGCCGTTGCAAATCCGTTCAGCATTCCGGTCAGGATCCCGTATTCCTTCTGAACATTTGTAAGCGCCACGCCAAGTACTGCACAGTTCGTGGTGATCAAAGGCAGATACACGCCCAGCGCCTCATACAGCGTATGCATACATTTCCGCAGAAACATCTCCACAAATTGCACCAATGCGGCAATGACCAGAATAAACACGATCGTCTGAAGATACTCCAATCCGAATTTCTGCAGCACAAATCTGTAGATCACACCCGCCACGCCGCTGGCCAGTGTAATGACAAAAATAACCGCCGTTCCCATCCCTGCCGCCGTCTTAATCTTTTTGGATACGCCGAGGAACGGACACAATCCCAGGAATTGACTCAACACCACATTATTTACCAGCGAGGAGCCGATCAATATGACAAATAACTGTTTTATTGTATTCATATCTGCACCGCCCATTTATCAGCCCTCCGTATCATAGAATCTGCCGTGAGAAGAACATCCGGTCATACCGCAGGCTGTGCAGTCCTGCCCGCACCCTTCCGGCAGATCATCAGCGTCTTCTCCGCTGCCATCTTTCCGGTTTTTCTGCGCTGCTTTCCGGTTCCGCAATGCATTCTGGAGCGCAGAAAGTCCTGCCAGCACAAAGAACGCTCCCGGAGCCAGACCGAAAATGCTGATCGGCACAAAAGAATCCGGCAAAAATCCATACCCAAACAGTTTACCTGCCCCCAGAATCTCCCTGACAGCGCCGATGCAGGTCAATGCCACGGAAAAACCAAGTCCCATGCCCAGCCCGTCAAAGAAAGACGCGATCATTCCATGGGAATAGGCATAGCTCTCCGCTCTTCCCAGAATAATACAGTTCACCACGATCAACGGAATATACATTCCCAAAGAACTGTTTAACGCCGGCAGATACGCCTCCAGCAACAGCTGAACCACCGTCACAAAGGACGCTATGATCACAATAAATGCCGGAATACGCACTCTGTTCGGTATCGCCTTTCGCAGCATGGAGATCAAAAGATTACTCATCATGAGGACGACCGTGGTGGTAAGTCCCATCCCCAGTCCGTTGATGGCTGAAGTCGTGACCGCCAATGTCGGACACATACCTAACATCAGTACAAACGTGGGATTTTCCTTGATCAGTCCGTTATACAAACGCTCTGCAGGTCTGTCTGCTTTCCACTCACTCATTCTGACCACCTCCCTGCAAAAGTTCTCCTGCCGCCGCAATTCCGCCGTTCACCGCATTCACGACTGCCTTGGTCGTGATCGTTGCGCCGCTGATCGCATCCACCTCCGACTCGGACTGACTGCCCGACTTTGTATAAGTGAATTGATCCGCCTGTCTGCCCGCGAACTGCGGCACCAGCACATTTGGTGCTTCCATGCCCAGTCCTGCCGTCTCAGAGATTGTGAGAATGGATACGCCGCCTACCCGTCCGTCTGTATCCACCCCGGTATAAAGCACGATCTTGCCGCCATATCCCTGGGAAGATGCGGACTCCACCACATAACCGCAGAGGGAGTTGTCCTGCCCCACCGCCTCATATACCGTACCTATGGTAATGCCGTTCTCGGCAAGCTGCGCCGAGAGCTTCTCTCCGGGTACATATTCCAGCTCTCTAAAGGAGATTCCCGCCTGTTCCGCTCCCGGGAACACCGCCATACATGCTTCTCTGACTGCCTTTTCCTGCTGAATCCGAATCGGCTCTTTCGTCAACTCATAGACATAACCCAACAGGATACCGCTGACCAGCGTGATCACAAAAAGGATCGCCGCCTCCTTTAACATCTGCCCTACGCCGCTGTTTCCTTCGGCCGCTGTCTTTTGCATCGCCGCATTATTTTCCATGTGCGTTTCCCTCCTTTCGATAGCCGAAAGGTCTCGGTCTGGTCACTTTTTCCATCAGGGGGACCAAAAGATTTCCCAAGATGATCGCATAGGAAACCCCTTCCGCTCCCGGTCCAAATATGCGGAAGATCCCTGTCATGATCCCCAGGAAAATGCCAAACAGATACTGACCACCCACAGTGATCGGTCTGGTCACATAGTCGGTTGCCATAAAAAATGCACCAAGCATCAATCCGCCGCCGGCAAGCTGCGCCGAGAGATATGCCGGATCAAAGCCTCTCCCGCCGAAAAGAATGACAAAAATCGAAAAGGACACAATGTAACTGCCCGGAATTCGCAGATCGATAATACCAAGCAGGATCAACAGGCATGCACCGATCACCAATGCGATCACAGAGGTCTCTCCGATGGTTCCGCCGGTATTGCCGACGATCATCTCCATCACATTCACGCTCTCACCTGCTTTTAACGCCGCAAGCGGAGTCGCACCGGACAGCGCATCCCAGGTTCGCTTTCCCAGCTCAAACCCTTTCGTGGAAAAATCCGACATCTGCTTGGGAAAAGAGATCAGCAGGAAGCATCTGCCCGCCAAAGCCGGGTTCATAAAGTTTTGTCCCAGTCCGCCAAACAAAAGCTTTGCCACCAAAATAGCAAATACACTGCCTAACGCAGCCATCCAAAGCGGCAGCGAAACCGGCAGATTCATGGCCAGCAGCAATCCTGTCACCACTGCCGACAGATCCGTGACAGTTGCCTTCTTACAACACAGGCCGAAGATTCCTTCTGTGATCACCGCTCCCGCAACTGACACCGCAATCACAGCGATCGCCCTGGGACCGAAATGAAAAATACCGTATCCCGCCGCAGGAAGCAGCGCCACGATCACCGCCAGCATGATTCCGGATGTGGTCCAACCGGAGCGGATATGGGGATTTGATGAAACTCTATACATTTTCTTTTCTTCACTCATCGCTTTCTCCCCTATTTCTTTTTCTTCTTCGCCAATAAAATCTTCCGCATCGATTTGATATTCTGCGTCAATTGGCGCTTGGCAGGACAGATATAGCTGCAGCATCCGCATTCACAGCACTCCATACCGCCATATTCCAGGAACTTTTCTTCCGCAAAATGCTCCGCAAAAGTCGCAAGATAATTCGGCATCACCCTGCCCGGACATACTTCCACGCAGCGTCCGCACTTGATGCAGGGTCCCGGTTCCATGGCCGAAACCTCATCCTCCGTCAACGCCAATAGCGCGGTGGAAGTTTTGGTCGTTGGAATATTCAGGTCAAACAATGCCATCCCCATCATCGGTCCGCCGCAGATTCCTTTCTGCGGTTCCGTAAGGAAACCGCCCGCCGCCGTCAGCAGCTCCGCATAGCTCATTCCAATCCGGATCCTGTAATTACAGGGATCTTTCACGGCATTTCCCGTCAACGTCACAATGCGCTCCGTCAACGGTTTTCCCTCCGCCACAGCCCGATAAACCGCCACCATGGTATCCACATTATTCACCACACAGCCCACATCCGCAGGCAGCATCGTCGAATTCACTTCGCGCCCCGTGACCGCATAGATCAAAGTCCGTTCTCCGCCCTGGGGATATTTGGTCTGCAGCGCTTTCACGGAAATCCGGCTTTCCTCCGCAGTCAGTTTGCGCAAAAGTCTGATACAATCCGGCTTATTGTCCTCCACAGCCAGGATTCCCTGTGCATGGGGGAAAAGACGCAGAATGATCCGCAGTCCGCCCACAAGCTTCTCCGGTTCCTCCAGCATTCTGCGGTAATCACTGGTCAGATAAGGCTCACATTCCGCACAGTTTGCAATCACATACTCAATCTTCTCCGGCTCCTTGGGAGAAAGCTTCACATGGGTCGGAAAGCCTGCGCCTCCCATACCGACAATCCCGGCTTCTTTGATTGTCTCCCTGATTTCATCCGCTGTCATGTCCTGCAGCGGCTTCAAACTCCTTGCCGGCGCTTCCTCATATGCGCCGTCATTCTCCATGATAATACTCTGCACAAAATCTCCTGACGCCACACGACGGGGTTCGATTGCTTTCACCGTACCGGACACAGACGCAAAAACAGGCGCCGAAACAAAGCCCTGCGCCTCTGCGATCTTCTGTCCCGCAAGCACCCTGTCTCCCTTCGCCACGATTGCCTGCGCCGGCGCTCCGATATGCTGTGACAACGGATATACCATCTCCCCCTTGGGCAGGATATCCCGAATCGGCTTATCCTTGGAAAGATCCTTTCCGTCATAGGGATGAATTCCTCCCACAAACGTCAATTTCGCCATACTCTCATCCTTTCATGACAAAATCTATCAACAACTATTTCAATTTTACTATCTTTTTATAAAAAAAGCTACTGCAACATTCGGAAATGTGCTATAATCAATGCAAAGCATTTTTGAGTCTGAATTGTAAAGGAAACCCATATGAAAACCAATCACATAACCTTAGAAGACCTTACCATATCTTATCCGTTGGAAAAAATAGCAGCGTTGAAGAATATTTTATTCCTTGACATAGAAACCACCGGTTTCACCGCCAATACCTCTTATCTGTATATGATAGGATGTGCCTACCATCAGGATGGGAAATGGCAGATCATCCAGTGGATGGCAGAGCATTATGACCAGGAGCAGGAACTGCTTTCCGCATTCCTTGATTTTGTCTCTGAATACCACTGTCTGATCCATTTTAACGGCAACAATTTTGATCTTCCCTTTCTAATGCAAAAATGTGACAAGTATAGTCTTCGCCATCATTTTGATACATTTGACGGGGTTGATCTTTACAGACGCATCGCTCCCTGCAAGAGTTTCTTAAAACTGCCCAATTGCAAGCAAAAAACCTTGGAACAATTCCTGGGCATCGAGCGGGAAGATATCTACTCCGGCGGCGACCTGATCAGTCTCTATCATGAATATGTCAAGGCACCGACGGAATCCGCGGAAAGGACATTATTTCTGCACAATTCAGATGATATAGCCGGTATGCTTCAGATCCTGCCGCTGTTGGCCTACAGCGATATTCTGAGTACTGCCGAAAAGCTGCGTGTCCGAAAGGTTCAAGCTAACACCTACCGTGATCTGAACAACACAAGACGCAGAGAACTCCTGGTCACCGTGATACTTCCCACGGCCTTTCCCAAGCCCGTGGCCGTAGCTGCAAACGGATGCTACTTCCGCGGAGATAATGCGGAGGCAACCATCAAAGTACCGATTTATGACGGTGAGCTCAAATACTTTTATTCCAATTACAAGGATTATTACTATCTTCCTGACGAGGATATTGCATTGCACAAGTCTGTCGCCGGATTTGTGGATAAAGATCACCGCACCAAGGCATCGGCCTCCAATTGTTACACGCGCAAGAATGCAGCCTACCTTCCACAGTGGGACGCTTCCTTCAAACCTTATTTCAAAAAAGATTATCAGAGCAAAGATCTTTTCTTTGAACTGACCGATGAGATGAAGCGCGATCGGAAGGCTTTTACAGATTATGCAAATCAGATCTTCCAGATGATCGTAACTTCCTGCTAAAAGGCAAAACAGTTAAAACGTAAAAAAAGAGAACCGATTCAAAATCGATTCTCTTTTTTTACCTACGGTTCAATAACATCAAGCCTACGGCTCAATAACATCAAGCCTACGGCTTGATGTAAAAGAAGGAAGACTGCCTTTCGTATCCCATCTCTTTGTAATTGATAATCTGCTCCGTACTTCCGATAAACAGCAGACCGCCTTTTGCCAAAGACTTGTTGAACTTGCGGAATACATCATCCTTCGCTTCTTCTGTAAAATAGATCAACACATTCCGACATACGATCAGATTATAATCCGAAGGATACGGATCTTTCAGGAGGTTGTGCTCCTTAAACTCCACTCTCGCCTTAATCTCATCCGCAATCTTGTAGGAAGGTCCCACCTGCGTAAAATACTTCTTTTTCAGATCATCTGGCACGGAAGCGATACTCTTGCTGTTATAAAGACCAACTTTTGCTTTATTGATCACCGTCTTATCCAGATCGGTCGCCAAAATCTTAATCTGATCTAACGGCATGTGCTTCGAAAGCGCCATCACAAGGGAATAAGGCTCATCGCCCGTGGAACAGGCTGCGCTCCAGATCTTCAGCCTTTTTCCAAATTTATTCACCAATTGTGGGATCACATCTTTATCCAACAATTTCCACTGATCCGGATTGCGATAAAACTCAGAAACATTGATGGTTATGTAGTTGACAAATTCATCAAAATACTCTGTGTTTGTTTTCAGCTCCTTGACATACTGGTCATAACCCTTGATACCGTGTTTTAAGATCAATGTGTCAATACGACGCTTCATCTGCTTCTCTTTGTAGCTGTTCAGATCGATCGTGGTCATTGCCATGATCTCTTTTTTGAAATACTCATAATCATATGCCATGGTAATTCGTCCCCCAATAAATATTTCTTTACCCTTATTTCGAATTTATCCGGCATTACTCTTCCGATGCGATCACAGCGTCAATATCAACCGATACTACATCTGCATCCTCATCCTTCTTCTCTTGTGTGGGTTCCGGAGCAGTCAAAGCTTTAATGCTCAGGGAAATCTTCTTCTCTTCCTCGCTGAAATCAACAACCTTAGCTGTGATCTCATCTCCGATATTCAATACTGCAGAAGGCTTCTCAACATGCTCCTTCGCAATCTGGGAAACATGAAGCAGTGCATCCACACCGTCCTCAAGCTCTACAAACGCGCCGAAATCGGTCATTCTTGCAACCTTGCCGGTCACAATATTGCCTACTGCATATTTGCTTGCTGCGTTCTTCCAGGGATTTGCATCGTCAAACTTCAAAGACAGTGCGATCTTATTGCCATTAATCTCTTTGATCAAAACATTCAGCTTATCGCCCACTTTGAATACCTTCTTGGGATGCTCGATTCTGCCCCAGCTCATTTCAGAGATGTGCAGCAATCCATCCACACCGCCCAGATCGATGAATGCGCCGAAATCCGTCACATTCTTTACGGTGCCTTCCACGATGTCGCCTTCTTTGATCCGCTCGAACAGCTGCTTCTGCAGCTCAGCCTTCTGAGCAGTTACCAGCTGCTTACGGTCGCCGATATATCTTCTTCTCTTAGGATTATATTCCGTTACAACAAATTCAATCTCCTGTCCGGCATATTTGGACAGATCTTTTTCATAGGTATCGGATACAAGGCTTGCAGGAATGAAGATTCTCACCTCATCCACCACAACAACCAGACCGCCCTCAAGCACCTGTGCTACATTTGCCTTCAGCACTTCCTTGTTGTTAAATGCCTCCTCGATCCGCTTATTGCCTCTGTCGGCAGCCAGACGCTTATAAGTCAGGAGAACTTGTCCCTCGCCATCATTTACCTTCAGAACCTTGACTTCCATCTTGTCGTCGACTTTGACAGCGCTCGTCAGGTCCACACTGGAATCATTGGTGTACTCAGCTTTGGTAAGAATACCGTCTGCCTTGTAACCGATGTTCAGGATAATCATATCCGGTTTCACATCGATGACTGTACCTTCGACTACCTCTCCTGTATGTATTGTCTTAAAAGATTCATCCAGCATTTGTTCAAAAGTTAATTCTGACATAATTTTGAACCTCCTCAATTAGATTATTTGGGGTGGATGCCCCCGCTGTAATACCCACCAGTCGAACAGCCTTAGGTAGCTCTAAATGCAAGTCATCCAGTGTCTGTATAAAATAGGTGTGTTCACACTCCCTGCTGCAGATTTCGTACAGTTTCCTGGAATTGGAACTGTTTTTCCCGCCGATCACGATCATGACATCTGCCTCTGCCGCCAGATCTCTTGCTGCGCGTTGGCGTTCCTCCGTCGCATTGCAGATAGTATTCACTACATTACCATTGTAACCTTTTTTCTGAAAAATTTCAACTATAGATTGAAATTTATTGTAGTTAAATGTCGTTTGGGAGACTAAACAGACTTTTTCACCGTTCTCCGCCGTGAAATTTCTTGCCTCCTCCTCTGTCTCGATGACCGTCACCGGTCCGGTGCACCACCCGCGGATGCCTTCTACTTCGGGGTGTCCGGGGTTTCCCGCAATCACCACCTCATAGCCGTCCTTTCCCGCTTTCTCCACAATGCGGTGGATCCGTTTCACAAAAGGGCAGGTGGCATCGATGCACTCCAGACCGCTCTGCTCCATCTTCTCCTGCACCGCCCGGGGCACGCCGTGGGCGCGGATGATCACCGTCCTCTGTGTCTTTCCGGCAAGCGCGGATGCGGATGCATCCAATCCGGATTCTCCCTCGATCACCTGCACGCCCTTTTGCTCCAGCTCCCGCACCACTTCCTCGTTGTGCACGATCGGACCATAGGTATAAATTTGTTTTCCGGTTTCCGCCTGCTTTGCAAGCTGCTCATAAACCGTGTCAATAGCGCGCTTGACCCCAAAACAGAATCCTGCGCACTCGGCAAGTTTTACTTCCATATCTGCCCTTGTCCCTCTTGCTGTTTATCGTCTGCACAGACTCATGATATGCTCGATCACTTCCTCGATGGTCATATCCGAAGTATCCACCAGGATAGCATCCTCCGCCTGTTTCAAGGGCGAGTGTTCCCTGTGCATGTCGCGGTAATCCCGGTCCTCGATATCTGCCTTGATCTTCTCCAGGTCGCAGGTCTCCCCCTTCGCCGTCAGCTCATCATAGCGGCGCCTTGCCCTCACCGCGCTGCTGGCCGTCAGATAAATCTTTACCTGAGCATTCGGCAGCACACAGGTTCCAATATCTCTGCCGTCCATGATGCAATCTGTTTTCGCTGCCAGCGTCTGCTGCAGCTCTACCAGCTTTTTGCGGACTTCCGGCTGCACACTGGTAGTGGACGCCATATTGCCCACTTCCTCCGTGCGCAGATAGGGATTCACATTCTCACCGTTCAGATAGACCACCTGCTCATTTCCCTCATAGGCAATCGTAATATCTGCATCTCTACACTTGGCGCTGATCGCCGCCGCATCCGTCGGATCTACCTTTTCCCGGATCATATAGAGCGCCATGGCGCGGTACATCGCTCCCGTGTCCACATAGATGATCTGTAATTTCTTCGCCACCGCCTTTGCGATGGTGCTCTTGCCGGCGCCTGCCGGTCCGTCTATCGCAATATTGTAACTCATATTTGTTCCTCTTTCCCAAACTGTGATTTCAAAACCTTTTTTATCATAACATGCGGGAAACATTTTTTCAACCGTCGGCTCATACGCTCTCTCCCGCCAAATGTCCGGTGGACCAGGCGATCTGCAGGTTAAAGCCACCAGTATGTGCGTCCAGATCCAGCACTTCACCTGCAAAGTATAACCCCTTCACCAGCTTGGACTCCATGGTGGACGGATTCACATCTTTCACAGACACGCCGCCCTGTGTGATAATCGCCTCTGCAAAAGGCCTTGTTCCCGTGACGGTAAGGGGCAGATTTTTGATCAGCTGCACAAAGCTTTTGCGTTCCTCTTTCGTGATCTCATTCACCTTTTTATCTCCGTCTATATCCGAGAGCATCACCATGACAGGGATCAGTTTCGCCGGGAACAGTCCGCCCAATGCGTTCTTAAACTGCTTGTTCTTCTGTTCGTCAAAATCTCTGAGCAGGCGCTTGTCCAGCTGTTCCTCCGAAAGCGCCGGTTTTAGGTCAATATACAGGCGGATTGGCTCCGTCTGCTCTGCATTGCCCTTGCTGCCCTTGCTGCTTTTCTTCTGTGCATTTCCCAGATAGCAGCTTGCTGTAAGCACCAGCGGTCCGCTCACGCCGAAATGGGTAAAGAGCATTTCGCCCTGCTCTCTGTAATATTCTTTTTTCCCACAGACCATGCGAAGCTCCACATTTTTCAGTGAAAGCCCCATCAGATCCCGGCACCAGTCCTGTGCCGTCTGAAGCGGCACCAGGGAAGGCCTGCATGGGGTTACTTTATGCCCGGTTTCTTCCGCAAACTTCAGCCCATCTCCCGTGGAACCAGTGCTCGCATAGGACAGGCCACCGGTACAGACAATCACTGCGTCCGACCACAGCTTCTGTCCGTTCACCAGCTGCACGCCCTTTATTTGCTGCCTGATCCCGGTTTTGCCGTCTGATGCCTCACACAAAAGCGCTTTCACCTCCGCATGGAGTCGGATCTCTGCGCCGCATTGCTTCAACTTCCGTGTAAACGCTGCGATCACATCTGAGGAATGATCGGATACGGGAAACACCCGCTCCCCCCGCTCAATCTTCAGCGGGCACCCTGCCCGCTCCACCAGGTCCATCACCGCCCGATTATCAAAGCCATAGAATGCGCTGTACAGAAACTTTGCGTTGCTGCATACATTGGCAAACAGCGTCTCCAGATCCGCCGCATTGGTCACATTGCATCGCCCCTTGCCCGTGATAAAAAGTTTCTTGCCCAGTTTTTCCTTTTTTTCTAATAAAACAACGTGGTGCCCGCGTTCTGACGCGGCAATCGCCGCCATCATACCCGCTGCACCACCGCCAATCACAATAATCTCACTCATTTTCCTGGTTTTCCCGTCTAAGCGAATAATTTAACATCGGTTCATCGTCTATAAAATTGATCTCATCGTTCAGGTAAACCTGATAATTGTTCCAGGTTTCCTCCAGCATTTCCAGATTCCGTTTGACCTCCTGCGGCCGTTTCAGACACATGGACACCACCAGCGCATTGATCACACTTAAGGGGGCCACCAGCGAGTCCACGATAGACACCATGTCGCTGCGCGCCAGCAGATTACAGGAGGAATACAGATTCATCGGCGAATGCACTCCGTCCGTAATAGCGATCACCTTAGCATTTCTGTCATTGGCAAACTCCATCGCCTTCAAAGTCCGCATGGAATATCTGGGAAAACTGATCCCGATAAAGCAATCCTTCTCACCGATATGGATCATCTGCTCAAAAGTTTCACTGACGCTTGTGGTATTCAGAAGAACCACATTCCGTCTGATCATATTCAGATAAAACTGCAAAAACGCAGCCAGCGGCTCATTGCTCCGAAGCCCCATCACATAGACTGTCTCCGCATCCAGGATCGTATCTACCGCCGTCTCAAACGCCTCTGCATCCAGATTCTCTATGGTATGCTGCAGCTTTTCAATATCCGCCTGCATGACGGAAAGCAAAACCTCCGACTGAGAACTCTTCCCATACTTCCGGTCAATGCGCTGCATATCGCTCAGCTTGCCTTTTACGCAATCCTCCAGCGCCTTCTGTAGTTCCGGATACCCTTCGTACCCGATCCCGGCAGCAAAACGCACCACCGTGGATTCGCTGATCTCCAATATTTGCCCCAGCTTCGCCGCTGTCATGAACACCGCCTGATCATAATGCTCTCTGATATAATCCGCGATCTTCTTGTGTCCCTTGCTCATCTTGTTGTAATGTGCGTCAATCCGATCCAGCACATCATATGTCCGATTGTAGTCCATCTTCCAGTTACCGTGCCTTTATGTAAAAATCTTCCAATAACAGTCTTGTCTCCTGCTCCGAGAGATCATAGTCTCCCGTGAGGCTCATACACGCCGCTCCGTGTATAAAAATCCAGATCTTTGTGAACAGGTCACCCGGGTCAGCACATCCAGCTTCTCTCGCCGCCGTCACTTCGCGCACCACATTTCCGTCTTCACCGTTTAAAACCTCATACATGCTCTTCCGGTTCACATGGGCGCCGTCGCCTGTGCTCTGGCTTAAAAACAATAGTTCAAACAGGTGACTCTCCTCCCTGGCAAACGCAATATACGCCATGCCCAGATTGGAAAACGGCGTCTGTCCCGTCCGCGGATACAAGCTGTAATAATCCTGAAAATAGGCGATTGCCCGACCATACACAGCCTCCCAGAGCTCCTCCATATTCTTATATACCCGGAAAATGGGCTGCGTAGAGCAGCCTGCCTTCGCAGCAACCTTTCTGGCTGTCACATTGATAAAGCCTTCCTCCCTGGTCATCTCAAATGCCGTATCCAGGATCATCTGTATGGTAATCGACTCCTTGCGGGCCACGCAGTCTCACCTGCCTTTCCATTAACAACACTTGTTATTTTACCGTCAAAAAAAAGCACTTGTCAAGTACTACATCTAGTACCTGCAAGGGCTTTGAAAGCTTATTTATCACAAGTAGGAAAGAATTTATACCGGATAGGCTCCGTTCTTGGTATCTGCCTGGCTCAGATCCACCTTCTCCTGCTGTGCCTGACGATACTTGAAGAAGTCTGTTGCAACCTGAGGGAACAGCGCATAGGACAGTACATCCTCATCCTGCTGCTTGTATTCCTTCATCTCACTCTCCAGCTTATCCATCTCGTTCTCTAAGAGATCAGCGGGACGGCAGGTGATCCTCTTTTCGCCGGGGATAACCTTGTCGATGACTTCCTGATTCATGGGCTTTACAGTCTGGCCATACTCGCCGCGCAGAACCGCCTTGGTCTCCTTGGTAGCCATCTTGTAGCGCTCGCCCATCAATACGTTGAACACAGCCTGTGTACCGACGATCTGGGACGAAGGGGTAACCAGAGGGGGCTCGCCCAGATCTTTACGCACTCTGGGGATCTCCTCCAGCACATCGTTGTATCTGTCTTCTGCGTTCTGCTCTTTCAGCTGGCTGACCATGTTGGAAAGCATGCCGCCGGGTACCTGATACAACAGTGTCTTGATATTTACACCAAGCACCTTGGTGCTCATCAGACCACTCTTCAGGCACTCTTCTCTGTAAGGTGCGAAATAATCCGCGATCTGTGCCAGCAATTCCTGGTCAAATCCGGTGTCATACTGGGTCCCCTTAAAGGTCTCCACCATAACCTCGGTAGCGGGCTGGGAAGTACCCATTGCGAAAGGAGACATTGCGGTATCGATCACATCCACGCCTGCCTCTACTGCCTTCAGATAGGTCATGGAAGCCACGCCGGAGGTGTAGTGGGTGTGCAGCTGGATCGGCAGCTTGGTCGCTTCCTTCATGGCGCCGATCAGCTCGGTTGCCTTGTAAGGCAGAAGCAGACCTGCCATATCTTTGATACAGATGGAATCAGCACCCATCTCTTCAATCTGCTTTGCAATCTTTACCCAATACTCTGTGGTATACGCGTCACCCAATGTATAAGACAAAGCAATCTGCGCATGACCACGACCCTCACGAGCCTTGATCTTATTGGTCGCATTGACCGCCTCCTGCAGGTTGCGCAGGTCGTTCAGACAGTCAAAAATACGAATGATATCAATACCGTTTGCAATAGACTTCTCTACAAAGCTGTCTACCACATCATCCGCATAAGGTCTGTAACCCAAAATGTTCTGTCCGCGGAACAGCATCTGCAGTTTGGTATTCTTAAAGCCGTCACGCAGCTTTCTCAGTCTCTCCCAGGGATCTTCCTTCAGGAATCTTAAGGATGCATCAAAGGTTGCACCGCCCCAGCACTCTACGGAGTGGTATCCAACCTTATCCATCTTATCAACAATCGGAAGCATGAACTCGGTGGGCATTCTGGTCGCGATCAGGGACTGATGCGCATCACGCAGCACTGTTTCCGTAATTTTAATCGGTTTCTTAGCTTGTTCTGCCATTTATGATTTTCCTCCTAATATTTTTCTGTTATTATCATTTCTGTGCATCTGTGCACAGCTTTAGAATACCCCGAAGATGGCCATGAAGGTTCCGGCTGCCACAGCCGTTCCGATCACGCCTGCCACGTTAGGCCCCATCGCATGCATCAGCAGGAAGTTGGTGGGATCAGCCTCCGCACCTACCTTCTGAGATACACGGGCTGCCATAGGCACCGCAGACACACCTGCAGAGCCGATCAGGGGATTGATCTTGCCCTTTGTCAGCAGACACATCAGATCGCCGAACAGCACCCCTGCCGCTGTACCGAACATGAATGCGATCAGACCCAGCAAAACGATCTTCAAAGTATCCAGATTCAGGAACGCCTCTGCGCTGGTGGTTGCACCGACAGAAGTTCCAAGCATGATAACCACGATATACATCAAAGCGTTGGAAGCAGTCTCCTGCAGCTGTCTTACCACGCCGGACTCTCTGAACAGATTACCCAGCATCAGCATACCAACCAAAGGAACGGTGGTAGGAAGAATCAGACCTACAACCAGCGTCACGATAATAGGGAACAAAATCTTCTCCAGCTTGGAAACCGGGCGAAGCTGCCCCATCTTGATCTGACGGGTTTTCTCCGTCGTCAGCAGCTTCATGATAGGCGGCTGAATAATCGGTACCAATGACATGTAGGAATATGCAGCCACTGCGATGGGTCCCATGATCGCCGTCTGTCCCAGCTTACTTGCCAGGAAGATAGAGGTAGGGCCGTCTGCACCGCCGATGATGGACACAGCCGCTGCGGCCTTATCGTTGAAGCCCATCCAGATCGCACCGAAATAAGCACCGAAAATACCGAACTGTGCTGCCGCTCCCAGAAGGAAGCTCTTGGGGTTGGCGATCAGGGGACCGAAGTCGGTCATTGCACCTACACCCATGAAGATCAGGGAAGGCATGATCGCCCACTCATCCAGAATATAGAAATAATGTAGCAGACCGCCCACGCCGTTGGCCGCCTTAGAGGGCTCCAACATAATGTCGGGATAAATATTAACCAACAGCATGCCGAATGCGATCGGAACCAGAAGAAGCGGTTCGAATTCGTGTCTGATGGCTAAATAAAGGAAAAAGCACGCAACAACAATCATGATGTAGTTTCCCACAGTCAGATTAAAAAAAGCTGTCTGGTGGATCAGATTGTTAAGCGTATTTACGATATAATCCATTTTCTGACCTCCTGTTGTTTGTTCGTGAAATCGAAATCCGCACTCTTTAGTTCATTGTTGCAAGAAGTGCGCCGGCTTCCACAGCATCACCAACAGCGGCATCAATACTTGCTACCGTACCGTCCTGAGGTGCAACTACAGGAATCTCCATCTTCATCGCCTCGATGATCACAACGGGATCACCCTTCTTAACAGCCTGGCCTACATTTGCCTCGATCTTGAAGACCTTACCTGCTGCACCGGCCTCAATTCTTACACTGCCTGCTCCGCCTGCAGCCTTAGGTGCCGCTGCGGGTGCTGCCTTAGGTGCAGCCTTGGGTGCTGCAGGTGCTTTTGCTGCTACGGGTGCGCCGGTAGATGCGCCCTCTTCTACAACTACGTCATATACGTTGCCATTTACGGTAATGGTATAATTCTTCATGTTTATCTCCTTTCGCCGTCCTTGCGGCATTGAACTTATTTTTATGTTTTACTCTGCCTTATCAATACTCTCTTAAAAAGCCTTGCGCCGTTTGATGGAACGTACCACAAATCCGTCCGTGGACGTCGCTCCTTCGCTGGCTGCGATTGCTGCCGCAATGACAGCTATCAGTTCCAGGTCATCTTCCGTGCTCTCTTCCTGCTGTGCGATCTGTGCAACCGCCTTCTCAATTCCTGTGGTGGAAGAAGGCTGTTCTTCCGGCTTCTTTTCAAATGCCTTCTGGATCTTCGGGATGATATTGAAGCAGGAAATAATCAGTGAGATCAGGATCAGCACGATAAACACGCTGCCCATACCGAGCAGGGTATTCATGGCTGCCTTGCCCATGGAATCGCTCATGGTGCTCACCTTGTTCAGGGATGCGGATTCCAATGCATAAAACATATCGTTTGACACCACGATCTCTGCCGTTGCCGGAGCCTTGGTTCCCTGTATATTCACCGTGACAATGATCTGATCATCATCGATCACCGCCGTGGAATCGATCACCTGTCCGGGGCCGCCGATCTCCTCGTTTGCCTTCGCAAAAGACTCAAGCGCTCCCTTGAATGCATATCCATTGGTTTCAATCTGATATGTCTGTCCGATCAGGTAGCTGATCTCATCCGCTGTAAAATCATTGAAATAATCCGCACCATAATTGGCAACAATCTCCTGAATGGCAGGAACATAATTGTTTTCCGCAAGGATCCTTGCCTTCATCAGCTTCTGCTGATCATACTCGGTCAATTCCTTGTTGCCGCTGCAGGCGGTCATTCCCAGAACACTGGCGATCATACAGGTCAAAATCAAAAATTTCTTCATCTTACAATCACCCTTTCTAGACAGCGCCATGCTTTTTTAACGGACCGTCTTCACTCTTTGTAAACAGCATCTCAAAGGCACCGATCACATATTTTCTGGTGTCGCCTGCCTCTACGATCTGATCCACATATCCTCTTCTGGCTGCATTGTTCCCATTCAGGATCATCTTCTCATATTCCACAGCCTTTTCATTAATGACATCCGCTCCCTGACCGTCATACATGATCTTGGCAGCCAGCTTGCTGTCCATCGCTCCGATCTGCGCATCCGGCCATGCCATGGTGATATCCGCGCCGATCGCCTTGGAATTCATCGCCACATAAGCCGTGCCGTATGCCTTGTCAAGGATCAGATTTACCTTGGGCACTGTAGCATTTGCAAATGCGTAGGTCAGCTTCGCAGCTGCTCTTGCGATCCCCTTCTCGGAATCCATGGTTGCTTCGTATCCCTTTACATTGGTCAGTGTCAATACAGGAATCCCAAACGCATCACAGAAGTTCACAAAATCAGCAGCCTTCTCACAGCCCTGTCTGGTCAGCACTGCATCCATTTTCTCTACAACCTTGCCGTCCTCATCACAGATCTCACAGCGGTTTGCCACAGCGCCAACAGTCATGCCGTTCAGACGGATAAAGCCTGTCACCATCTGCTTTGCATAATCCTTCTTCACTTCAAAGAAATTGTTGTCATCTGCAAGGATGGAAAGAGCCACCGAAGTATCCCCCACGCAGCCTGCAATCTCCGGGTTCACGCGGTTCAGATCATCGCTGCAGTCCTCTCCCGCATAGGACTCATTATTTGCGGGCAGAAAACCGATCAGTTCACGGATCTGGGTCAGGATCGTCGCCTCATCCGCAACCACATCCACAATACCGCTCTCCTCTGCCTGGAATTTTGCGGAGGAAGAATCACACTTGGTGATCACATTGCCGTCCAACGCATTCGGTGCATTGACGAACAGCTTTGCATTCTTCTCCTCCATAAAAGTAAAATCTGTCAATGTGGGGAACAATGCCAGACCGCCGCCGCAGGAACCCAGCACCGCCGTGATCTGAGGGATCACACCGCTGGCAGCCGCCTGCTTTGCGTAGATGGTTCCAAATGCAGCCAGAGCGTCAGTGCCCTCCTGCAGTCTCACGCCCGCGCAATCGATCAATCCGATCACAGGCGCGCCCGTCTTCATTGCCAGATCATAAATGTTTGCAATCTTCTTTGCATGCATCTCGCCGATGGTTCCGTTCATCACGGAAGCATCCTGGCTATATACATACACAAGGTTTCCGTCGATCACTCCGTAGCCGGTGATACAACCGTCCGAAGGAGTTTCCGTCGGCTTCAGATTGAAATCAGTCGCTCTTGCCGTAACAAGTCCGCCGATCTCAACGAAACTGTTGTCGTCGAGTAAAGCAGTGATCCTTTGACTCGCTTTTGAAGTAGTACTCATGCTTTCAGCCCTCCATTTATCCTTTAAAAATATATCCTTAGACACATTGTTTTGATTATAACACAAAAAAAGCAACTCGCCTAGCACGAATTGCATTTTTTTCGCATTTTTTATATCCAGAAACGCCGCAGCACCTGTTCCACGCACCACTTAAGATCCACAGCCTTCACGCCCCTCCCCGTAACGATCGTCTCCGTCAGATAGGTCTTGCCGTCCACGCTGTACCGCACACCGCCCACCCGGGTTCCCGGTTCCACAGGCGCCTCCAGCACCCGCTTCACATCATAGTCCACTTCCACCTTTTCGTCTTCCCGCATGAGAAGTTCCCGGGTACCGGTATCCTGCCCTGCCTCCTCGTCATGCCGCTCCAGAATTTCCACCGGTATGCTGACTTTCCCGGTCAATGTATCTGTCTGTGCATTTTCCACCGGAATCGGCTGTAGCGTCGCCTCATCAAAGGCATCATCTGTTCCACCGACCTCGCGCTTCACAAAATTTTCCATGCCATACTCCATCAGTTCCCTGGTGTCGCTCCACTTATACGTCTTATTATTCGGCCAGCCGCATCCCAGCAATGTCACGATAAACGTTCTTCCGTCATCCTCCAACGCACCCACATAACAATAGCCTGCTTTATTAGTATATCCGGTCTTGCCGCTGAACGCCCCTTCCATCATATGCAGAAACGCATTGTGGTTCACGCAGGTCACATTCCGTCCGTTTTCATAAAAGGAATAGCTTGGCGTGGCGGTAATTTCCCGAAACAGATTTCTTCCCGGTGACTCCTTCACGCAATAAGTCATGATCCTCGCCAGATCCGCCGCTGTTGTACAATGCTCCTTCTGCAGAATCTCCCCCGTATCCGTCTCCACCGTTTCCGTGGCGTCCAGACCGTTGGGTGTGATAAACCAGGTATCCTGGCATTCCAGTTCCCGCGCTTTCTCATTCATCAGGTTTGCAAAGGCTTTTACCGCCAGTTTACTCTCTTCCACCGTATACTCCGCCACAGACTTCTCCCGCAGTTCTTCCGGCAGATACCGACTCCCCAAATGTTCCGCCAGCACCACGGCGGTGTCATTGTGCGATTCCAGCATCAGGGAAAATAAAAGACTTCTGATTTCATATTCCTCTCCCCGCTGTACGGAGAGCTTCACCTTGGGCATGGAGGCCGCATAGGCGGAAACCGCAGCCTTTTCGTCAAGATCACAGTTTTCCAGGATCAAAATACAGGTCATGATCTTGGTCGTACTGGCCATCGCCAACGGAGAATATCCGTTTTTTTCATATAATACTCTGCCCGAATCCGCATCCATGAGCACAGCTGCCTGGGCGTAAAGAGAGAGCTCCTCCGCCTCCTTTGCCTCTGATACCGGACAGCCGTTCCCCGCACAGGATTGCGTGATCCATACAGCTGTCGCAAGGCAGCAAAAAAAGCCTCTCATATGACTCCAAAACTTTCGATCCAGCATTTTTATACCGTTTTACCGCATGCTTTGTTCATATATATGAGGCTTCCCATACCGATTATGTATCTTTTTGTATACCGCAAGATCAAATGTCCAGCTTCAGCTGCACTTCCGCTTCTGCCTGCGCCTTGAATTCCTCCAGCTGAACCGGATTCAGCTCCGGCAGTTCCTCCAGACTCTTCACCCCAAAGCAACGCAAAAACTGTTCCGTGGTACCGAACAACAGCGGTCTGCCCGGTGCATCCAGCCTGCCCAGCTCTGTGATCAGGTCATACTCCAACAGCTTATTGATCGCATGATCACAGCTGACTCCCCTGACTTTCTCAATCTCCACTCTCGTCACCGGCTGTCTGTATGCCACAATGGATAATGTCTCCATGACAGAGTCCGAAAGAGAAATCTTGCGGGGTGATTTTGCAATCTTGATCAGATACTCATAGGTTTCCGCCTTGGTACACAATTGTACCGCATCGTCCAGCCAGGTCAATGCAATCCCTCTGTCCTCCCCGAGATACCCTTCCTCCATCTCTTTCAGAATGGCTTTTGTAGTTTTCACGCTCTCACCGATCACTTCCGCGATCTTGCTGACTTCCACGGAATCCCCCATCGCAAAAAGGATTCCCTCTATTACCGCTTTTGCCTTAGTTGTCTCCATGCCTGTTTCCTCCCGGGCATTCCGCCCATGATCACACCCATCACATCGTCTGATTTACCGTCCCTATCCGGCTTCTACGCCACATTGGAAGTGATCATGATATCATCAAAAATATTCTCCTGTGCGATATAGATCTTACCGGTTTTCATCAACTCCAGAATGATCAGAAATGTGACAATGATCTCCGCTTTGCTCTTCTGTTTCTCCAAAAGCTTGCGGAAGCTGAAGCTCTTATGTTCCCTGGCATATGCCTCCACATAGAGCGTCTTCAAATCCATGTCGATCTCCTCTTTCTCGATCTTGCCATACTGGCTTCGTATGGGATCGATCTTATCCTCCTGCTTGCGGACAACCGACTTGAAAATCTCGTGCAGTTTACTCAGTGTCATATCTCCCAGCAATTGCTCATAGTTGACCGGAGGTCTGTACGCAGATACCTCATCCGGTAACAGCTGCTCCCTGTAAAGATTGCGCGCTGCATCCACCTGTCTGTCCCGCAGCTCCATGGACATATACTTGCACATCTTATACTCCAGCAGCTTCTGTACCAGTTCCGCTCTGGGATCCTCCTCTTCCCCTTCCTCATTGACCTCTTTGGGAAGAAGCATACGGCATTTGATATCCAAAAGGGTCGCCGCCATGACGAGAAATTCACTCATCACATTCATATCCTCGGTCTCCATCTGCTTGATGTAGTCCAGATACTGTTCCGTGATCTCCACAATGGGAATATCATAAATATCAACTTTATTCTTCTCAATCAGATGAAGCAGCAGGTCCAACGGACCCTCAAACGCTTCCAGTTTTACCGATATTGCCATAATCTCCTCCAAACAACAAGGTCTATTTTATCAGACTTCCGTCTTAAAATCCAGTACCAAAAGTTCTCCCGGATTAAAAAGCCGAAACGGGATCGTATGGATCCCCAATCCTCTGCTGACCAGCATGACGCTGCCGTTCTCCTCAAATTTTCCGCCGTCATATTTTGGGAAAAACCGGACATTGGGCGAAGCAACGCCCTTCCCCCAAAAAGGGATCCTCACGATCCCGCCGTGCACATGCCCAGCCAGCACCAGATCCGCCCCCCACGCTGCATAACCGGGAAAATAATCCGGATTATGCGCGATCAGGATACTGTAGGAAGACTTGTCCACTCCGCCAAGCAGCTCCTTCAGATACTCCGCATCCATGGACTGTACCTGAAACCGCTGATAATACAGCTTGTCTATCTCGGCTCCGTATATGTTCATACCGTACTGCGGCAGCTTAGCATGTTCATTGACCAACAGGCATACCCCTGCTTTCTTCAGCCCATCCGCATACCGTTTTGCCATATCCCCATAGACACCGGGATAGAGTTTCAGCCTGTGCTCATGGTTGCCGTTTCCATAGTAAACAGGATATTCCGCAGTCAGTTTTTCCAGCAACTGCAACGCGGTATCCAAAGTTGCACCCTTCTTGGCAGTCAGCAGATCCCCTGCGATCAGAATAAAATCCGGCTTAGCTGCCCGGATGGCATCAAGCAGGATCTCATTGTCTTTTCCGTATTTTTTATTGTGAAGATCCGCCAGCACCACCGCGCGGCAAGCTTTCTGAATGCGGGAGTCCGCAAAGGAATACTCCCGCACCACAAACCGATTGCTGTCATAGATCATCACCCACAGACAGACTAGGATCAATACAGCCAATATCACCAACAGTACATTCCACATAAATAGATACCTCTTACGTTAAGCCAATTCCGTCAAACCAGGAAAAATCCTACCACACGCTTCAGATAATCCCGATATCCCGCTTTTGCCACATCCTCTGCAGCCAAGATCGCCACACTGCCGATCTCATTTCCGTCCAGAAAATATTGCGCCTTGCCGATCTGTTCCCCCGCCTGCAGCGGCGCTTCCAGCACTTCCGGCAGTTCGATCCGCTTCTCCACATGCCCAAGCTGATTTCCGTTTGTATCCAGATAACGGAACTCTCCCTCATAGGTAACGGGTATGTTTCTCATAATACCGCCATGGACAGAAATCTGCGGCAATGCATCCTGATTTTCATCTACATAAAGATCACATACGCTGAATCCGTACTGCAAAAGGACCTGCGCATCCTGAAAACGTCCCTGCCCGGTATCTGCTCCCATGATGACCGCGATCATATCCAGACCGTCCTTGTTTGCGGTAGCCGACACACAAAATCTGGCTTTGCTGGTAGATCCCGTCTTTAACCCTGTTGTGTAAGGATACTGCTTCAGAAGCTTATTGGTACTGCTCAGGGTAAAATTGGATGCCCCCTGTTTTGTCACATGCGTGATGTCCTCCATCCAGATGGAGGTATATTGATAAATCTGGGGGTGTTTTGTGATCAGTTCCCTCGACATGACCGCCACATCCCGCGCTGTGGAATAGTGATCATCGGAATCCGTGAGACCGCAGCAGTCCACAAAATGGGTATCCGCCATGCCAAGCTCCTCGGCTCTTTTGTTCATCTTTTCCACAAAAGCATCCTCGCTCCCCGCAATATGTTCCGCCACAGCCACACAGGCGTCGTTTCCGCTGGAAACCACAATACACTTGATCATCGTCTCCAACGTCTGTATCTCTCCCTCTGCCAGAAATACCTGCGAGCCGCCCATTCCTGCCGCATGCGCGCTGACGAGCACCTCATCTTCCAGTTTGACCTTTCCGGCATCCAGCTGCTCAAAGGTAAGCAAAAGCGTCATGATCTTGGTAATACTCGCCGGACTTCTCCGCTCTGCAGAATTTTTCTCATAGATCACTTCTCCGGTAGACGCCTCGATCAATATGGCAGATGGTGCCGTAATGTTCACCTCCGCCCTGACCGCAAAGGACGGTCCGCAGACAAGCATCGCCGCAGCCAAAAGTCCGGATAAAAATTTCCCGGTAATTTTTCTCCACATAAAATGCCCCACTCCTGTTTTCTTTCTAATAAAGAATATGGGAATGGAGCATTGTATATGCCTCTTTCTTTATCGATCAAAAAAAGCAAAACACTTCTCGAGGATATGATATCCCTTCTCGCGCAGATCAACATGAAACACCTTGGCAAGCTGCCAGATATAATCTACGACTACAAACGCCAGTGCGATTTCAATTAAATAAATGCCTGTCCGATAATTTACCCTGTCAACGAGCCAGTAAATACCGGTATTCACAAACTGTATGATCCCCACTGCATAAAATCCCCACGCGATGGTGCTCTCCAGGCAAATGATCCCTTTATAGTTGAAAGGTTTGTCGTTATAATCCCACCAGAGTTCTCCCAGGAAACGGATCATGCCTTTCCCCACAATGTACTCAAATACAGTGGCAAATATCGCACCGATCACATATACTTTTATATAATGCCCCTTCAGCGGCGCCAGTAAAAAGTACGCGGTTGTTGCGCCGAATCCATAGATCGGACAGAACGGACCTTTGGCAAATCCTCTGTTTGTCAGCCTGCGATTGCAGATCGACATATAGATGGACTCCACCAGCCACCCCATCATACTGTACAAAATAAATGCGGCCAGCAGATGATAGATGTCCGTTCCAAGTAGTTCTCTACTCCACATTTTGATCTCTCCCTCACTACATCTTGTGGTTTTCCAAACCATCTCGATGGATAAACTACAAAATCCCCGGTCGAATCTCGGCCAGGGATCTGCGTTTTAGTTGTATTTACGTTTTCTTGCTGCCTCGGACTTCTTCTTACGCTTTACGCTGGGCTTTTCGTAATGCTCTCTCTTACGAATCTCCTGCTGGATACCAGCCTTTGCACA
>ODAI012980665.1_pt1 | contig 50753 bp, 28 predicted proteins | sample 1539321 | NCBI WGS metagenome assembly ODAI01 (sample SAMN02144231, study PRJEB22623) | gut metagenome | biome: sheep rumen | host: Ovis aries | place: New Zealand
AAAGAATGTCGCTTGCGACATTCTCGCGCCGAGCGCGGTTGCATTTATGCAACATATTCCTATCGCGCGAGTGCGCATCCTTAGCGAAGCATTTTTATATTTCATAGGAAATGCGGAGCAATTTCCTATGAAATAAAAATGAATAAGCCACACAATGTGCGGCTTATCAATTCGTAATCATTAGTTGTTATATTTGCGCTTTCTTGCTGCCTCGCTCTTTTTCTTACGCTTTACAGAAGGCTTTTCGTAGTGCTCTCTCTTACGAATTTCCTGCTGGATACCAGCCTTCGCGCAGCTTCTCTTAAAACGACGTAATGCGCTGTCTAAGGATTCGTTTTCTTTAACTTCTACTCTGGACATCTCTCAACCCTCCTCCCAGTTTTAAACTTGTGCATAAACTGTTCGGGTATTGCTTTCAAAAAATGCACATTCCCTATTATACAGATTTTTCACAGTTCGTCAAGACAAAGATTTATCCAATCTGTCCTGCCAGTACTGTTTCGGCTTCGGCAATGGCATACGGAATACCTGCGGGGTTCTTTCCGCCTGCCTGAGCCATGTTGGGACGTCCGCCGCCGCCACCGCCTACTTTGCCGGCAATCGCTTTGATTAAATTGCCTGCATGAGCGCCCTTCTTCTGTGCTTCATCGGTCGCCATAACAACCATATTAACCTTACCGTCTGCCTCGGACAGAAGAACAACAACGCCCTCACCGAGCTTATCCTTTAAGGAATCGCCCAAATCACGAAGGCCGTTCATATCCACACCCGGAACAGCCGTGGCAAGAAGTTTCACGCCCTTTACATCCTTTACGGAATTCATGACATCTCCTACCGCTTCCTTGGCAGCTTTGCTCTTTAAGGATTCGATTTCGGAATGCATTGCCTTGATCTCCGCATTCATGTGCTCCAGTTTGGAAGATAAATCGGCAGGCTGCGCTTTTACCGCTGCACAGGCAGCATTTAACTGCTCTTCCAAAGTCTTATAATATGCAAATACATTTGCGCCCGTAATGGCTTCGATACGACGTACACCGGCTGCGACACCGCTTTCGGATAAAATCTTAAAGAAACCGATCTCTCCGGTATGCGCTACATGGGTACCACCGCAGAACTCCTTGGAATCGCCCATCATAACCACGCGAACCTTCTCGCCGTATTTCTCGCCGAAAAGTGCCATTGCACCGAGCTGCTTCGCTTCTTCAATATTGCAAACCTTGGTAATGACCGGATAATCCGCTGCGATCCATTCATTTACAAGTTCTTCCACCTTGGCAAGTTCTTCTTTGGTCATAGCCTTACCATAGGAGAAGTCAAATCTTGTACGGTCGGGATCCTGATAAGAGCCCTGCTGATGAACATTGTCACCAAGTACGGTCTGCAAAGCCTTCTGCATTAAGTGTGTCGCGGAATGGTTCTTGCAGGTAAATGCTCTGGTCTTGGTATCAACTAAGAGGGTTGCCGCATCGCCTTTTGCGATAAAGCCTTCCGTTACAACACCGACATGACCTACGCGGTCTGCGCCGAGTTTCACGGTATCGGTAACCTTAAAGGTTCCGTTTGCGGTTTTGATCACACCGATATCACCCTTCTGACCACCCATGGTAGCATAGAAAGGAGTCTTTGTTACAACGATGGTTCCTTCTTGACCGGTAGCAAGTTTATCCGTCAAAGCCTGTGCATCTGCAAGGGCTGCAATCGTATCTTCTCCGGTTAAGCTATCATAACCGATAAACTCAGTCTTGATATCATCTCCGAGTTCATCAAATACATTTGCATTCGTATCAAGCTTGGCCGCAAATTTCTGTCCTTCTCTGGCTTTCTGTTTCTGCTCTTCCATGGAAACCTTAAAGCCTTCACCGTCTACGGTTAAGCCTTCTTCACAAGCCAGTTCTTCGGTAAGTTCCAGAGGGAAACCGAAGGTATCATAAAGATAAAATGCATCTTTACCTGCAATTTCCCTGCTTCCCGCATCCTTGGCGGTATCCAGAATTTTCTTATATTCTTTCAGACCGTTCTCCAGGGTACTTTCGAAACGTTCGATTTCCTTGGTCAGCTCATCCAGAACAAATGCTCTGTTTGTCGTCAGATTTTGGAAGCTTTCCTTATAGATTTCATCCATATAAATGGTTGCGATTTCCAGGATATTCTCTTTCTTAAGTCCCAGCATTCTCGCATGACGAACCGCACGGCGAATCAGACGTCTAAGTACATAGCCCGCTCCCGCATTGGAAGGAATCAGTTTTGCTTCGTCACCGATCAGCATCACACTTGTTCTGGTATGATCGGCCAGAATTCTCATGGACTTGGTGAGTTTCTCGTCCGCATTGTATTTTACATTGGAAGCTTTCTCGATATATGCAATAACCGGTGCAAAAAGATCCGTCTGATATACATCCTTGGTTCCGTTTAAGAAAGCAAGAATTCTTTCCAGACCCCATCCGGTATCCACATTCTTTTGCTTTAAAGGAATCAGTGTACCGTCTTTTTGCTTCTCATATTGCATAAAAACATCATTGCCGAGCTCTGTGTATTTTCCGCAGGAACATCCCGGTCCGCAATTCGGTCCGCAATCGGGAACATCGGCAATATAGAACATCTCGGAGTCGGGTCCGCAGGGGCCGTATTCGAGTCCCCACCAGTTATCTTCTGCGGGAAGATAATAAATATTCTCCTTCTTAAATCCGGAAGCGATTCGATATTCCGCACCTTCCTCATCACGGGGTGCATTTTCATCCCCCGCAAATACGGTTGCTGCCAGATGATCCGCATCAAATCCGAATACTTCGGTCAGAAGTTCAAAACTCCATTTGCAACGCTCTTCCTTGAAGTAGTCTCCAAGGCTCCAGCTACCCATCATTTCAAAAAAAGTCACATGACTCTTATCGCCAACCGAATCGATATCATTGGTACGCACACAGCCCTGAACATTGCAAAGTCTGGTACCGAGAGGATGCTTCTCTCCAAGCAGATAAGGCATCAAAGGCTGCATGCCCGCTACATTGAATAACACTCCCGTGGATCCGTCGGATACCAAGGATACCGCACCCACATCCACATGTCCTCTCTTAATGTAGAACTCCTTCCATGTCCTGCGAAGTTCATCTGAAGTAAACTGTCTCATGAAATTCAAATCTCCTTAATCAGTAAAAATCGTTACCCAGTAGCGTCCGTAGGCATCGCCTGCGTCAAAATAACCCAGACCCACTTTATGAAACGCACCGTTTAATATATTAGCGCGATGTCCCGGAGAATTCAACCAGGCATTCATAACCTCCTGCTCCGTCTGCTGACCGGCAGCTATATTTTCTCCACAGGTCATGTATACGACCGCATTGTCATCCAAAATCGAAAAGCAGCTTCTTCCGTCCGGTCTGGTATGGGAGAAAACCTGCGCCGCTTCCGCCGCACGGGTTGTTGCCAGAGCATTTAATGTGGCATCCGGCGATAAATCTGTAAGGCCGTTCTCTCTTCTGGTCTGATTGGCAATGTCTATGGCCGATCCGGCCGGTACTGCCACAGCTTCCGTTTCGGCCTTTTTTTGTTCTTCGGCTTTCCTTGCTTCCTCGGCCGCCAAAGCCTCCGCTTCCGCTCTGGCTTTTTCTTCTGCCTTTTTCTTTTCCTCTTCTTCTAAGGAAATCTTTTTCTTCTCGGCTTCCGCTGCCTTTTTGGCCTCTTCCGCTTCTTTTTGCTTCTTTTCCTCCTCGGCCTTTCTGGCTTCCTCCGCTTTCTTGGCTTCTTCCGCTTTCTTTTTGGCCTCTTCGGCTTTCTTTTCTTCTTCCAAAGCCTTAATGGCAGCCAGACGCTCCTCTTCGGCCTTTTGTTCTTCCTCTATCCTGCAAACATCCAGTTCCATTTCTGTCCGGATGCCTGATAATAATTTCTCTGTCTGTACGGTTGCAAGGTCTGCCCTTCCCAATGTGCATGCAGAAATCAAACAAGAAGTGGCTGCTAAAGCCACAATAAGCAATTTCCTTCTCAACATAGAACCACAACCCCCTTGATTTTATTACAGCAGTTCTATTCCACAATTTCCCAAAATATATCTTTCGATATATGCATCTATTTTACTTTAAATGGCGGATAAAATCAATGAAATGATACGAAAACTCAAACACCCCCGGCAGTTGCCGGGGGCATTTTTTGTTTCGTTTGGTTCATCCGGGGACGGTTCCGGTTTCAGGTTTTTTACCGACCGATCAAAGGGCCGTTAGAATTTCCTGTTCTTTTACTTGTTGACTTGAAGACCTTTCACCTCCGGCTGCTTAATCTGCTTGGGAAGTCCGATCAGTGTACCGTCTTCCGCCGCCTCAATGATATCCTTACCGGACATCTTTTCGATCTTGTTTTTCATTGCGGTCACATTCTCTTTCTTCGTACAGATCGCAAGTGCTTTCTTCGCAGATGCATCGTCGCTTACAGGTACCTTTAACGTGTACTTCATATAGGCGGCAGTCGCCAGAATCACCGTGCAGTTTACCTTGTCCTCGAACATCTCCTTGTTCTTTACATCCTTCTTTGGATCGATATTATTTTTATAGAACTGGATTCTCTCTCTGGCACGTTCCACTTCCTGCTCGAAGTTGCCCATCTTGGCTTTCTTTTTAAGGAATTCATAATTCAGTTCCTTTCCGATATAAGCCTTTTCGTTATAATTCAGGCCGTCTTTGGACAACTGGTTGAAGGTTGTTCTTTCCTCTCCTCCGAGTTTGGCAATCAGTTTACCGCTTACCTGATGAGGAACCGCAAAGTTACTCTCTGTATTTATCTGAACCTCATTATCGGGAACCTCCAACTCACCGTCCTCACTTACACTGATCTGACTGCCCGGTGCATTCAGAATCTTTCCTGTCTTCGGATCCATCTTGATGTCCGCCATCCAGGTGATGGATACCGCTCTGTGTTCCGGTCCTGATTTGAAGCTGTCTCCTATTACGTCCTCAAGTCTTTCCCAGACTTCCACATCGGGATCCATTTTGGTACCGACGCGATGAATGGAGTTTTTGTATTTGATATAGGGCTCCCCATTTCTGTTTTCAATACCGGTTACGGTAATATAATGTCCGAACCGGAATAAAGATACCGGAGATTTATCCCTTTCAATTGCTCCTCTGATCTCTTTGCTCAGCTGTTCGATCGCCTTATTATTGTACTCTTTTTCAGACAGCGAAGAATTGCTCGGTCGCTTGAAAATCTCCATCTCCCTTACCATGGAATCCGGAGCCAGACGCGTCATCAGATCACCTGCTGATTCAATGATGGAATTCGCAATATCCTGATTGTACGCCTTTGAAGTATCCACCGAAGTACTTGTGGGAGTATAATCATCAAAGGATCTGAACAGACGAATATCCTCCTGCGTAAGGCCTGTAATACCGCGCGCCTGCAAAAGAAGGTTTGCGGAGCATGACCAGCAGCCATTATCCGATGTCTGATACTTTTTCTGACTGGTACCCGTAATTTCCACGCCGCCGTTTGCCGTTCTCTTAACCGGAAGGCGTCCGCCCGGATTGGTTAAGCTATCCTGCTTTTTATTGGACTTCTCAATTTCGGCACGGATCTTTAAGTTGGAATTCAACTGATATGTCAGATAATCTCTCTCCTCATTTGTCAGCTCCTTTTTACTGTTCATAAACAATTGAATGGCATCCGTATCACCGGTATTGAGGATCTTTTCGGGAATGTGGCTGAATCCGGCTTTCTTTTGGGTTACCCATTTGTTGTCTTTTTTGACCTCTTCATACGGGAATTCCCATTTGTTTCTCGGCATGGTAACCGCGGGATTGATATTATTCGGTCCTTTGCCGCTAAAGGTAGTCGGATTTAAGTTATATGCAAGTTCCTCCTCCGAAATAAAGTTCATGATATTGAAATCGTCTGTCTCCTGTTTCGGAGGTGCCACATTGATCTTATTCTGGTTCGGCTGATTAATCTGATTGATTCCCGGCTTCGGCTGATTGATCTGATTGATTTCCGGCTTCGGTTGATTGATTCCATTTTTCGGCTGTTCTTCATTCGTAAACAGCTCCTCATCATCACCATCCTCCTCAATCCGGTTCAGGTTCTCGTTCTTGTTTAACTCCTTCTCCTTATCGGAAATTTCACTCTCCATATTCATAATGAGAGCGGATAGATTATTATTCGTATCAACTGCAAGCGCTGTAAAGTCATCCAGTTCCTGTCCGTCCTTTAGTTCATTTAAAGCAATATTCAGGCAACCGTTTGCTTGATCCATATAATCTTTAACATTATGAACCGTATAAATGGGGCCCTCTTCCGGCGATTTACCTTCCAATTGCGCCAGTTTGGCGGAATTCTTCTTCAGTGAGTTCATATTGACCAAAAGCTCGGTAATAAGATCGATTCTATCCTCATCATAGAATCTCTTCTTCATTCGTTCCTGCAGAACATTCACTGTCGGAAGGTCATTCAACTGCCAGTTGATATTCATTTTGCCGTCTTTGCCGATCTGCGGCTGAAGAATCGGCTGAGGCTGTACGAGCTGAGGTGCCGGTTTCGGTTGTACAATCTGAGGTGCAGGCTGAGCCTGAGGAATCGGCTGTGCGATCTGCGGCTGAACCTGAGGCTGTACCTGAGGCTGCTCGGGCTTATACATCTGGAATCCGTTGATCAAAGGCTGAATCACCTGGTACGGCGGTTCATTATTGTTCATCTGATTTACAATCTGATCAGCGCCCTGTTCCTCAAGCTGCGGACCCGGAACTTCCTGATTCACAACAGGCAAAACCACAGGCTGAATAGGTGCAACGGGAATCACTACCTGATTATTAACAACAGGAAGCTGTACGCCTACATTGACATTCTGGATAAACGGTTTGCCAAACTCGGGCAACACAGGCTGAACTACACTGATCGCCAACGGAATCACAGCCGGTTTCGGATTATCCAAAAGATTGTTCTGTTCCTTGGCATTTCCTGCCAACGGATTATCCAGAATCACCCATCCGTTCTGAACCAAAGCATTCTCTTTGTCGGCAACCGGCCGGTTCTTATCCGCCAGGGCATTTATTTCATCACCCTCCATAAGATCTTCGTCTTCATTAAGGGCTTTCAACAACTCATCATTGACCTCATTATGAGGATCTTTATAATCATCCTGATAATTATGGATCGGTGCACCCGAAAGCGTTGTAAGGCTAGCCACCTCCGCAACCAGATCAGGAAGCATGGCTGCATAATCTTTTGCCAAAGAACCATCATTAATCTTAGTAAATGTGGTCATATACTTCTCTGCGGTAAGCAAATAATTATCCTGCAGATTATCGAGAATCGCCGTTCTTATTTTGCTTCTTAAATCAGCTCCTCCAAATTCAGTTTTATCACTTGCAACAATGGCATAGCGTAAATTTCTGGAAAAGACCGTATTCTGATTCAGGATCTGAGTCAGGATCACATCCGCTGCTCTGCCACAGATTTTGTTATAATACTCATTTTCATCATCAATGAAATCGTCATCAAAGGAATCGTCACCCGGTTTGGGAGCATGTATCTGATCTCCCCCTCCCTGAACGAATTTTGTCACGACATTATCCATGGTATAAGCAGGCGCGCCGGCATCCCGTTCCGGAAGCCCAACTACATAAGCAGCGGCACCCATTGCATTCAGTTTTGTCAGGTTCTGGATATTATTCTGCTCTTCCTGTGGCAGAGCCGCATTCACTTCATGCCATCTGTTTACGCAAAGATTCGGATTGTTGATCATCATTTGCTGGAATACCGGATTTTTGGCCAGTGCATGGAAATACTCCTCCAGCACTTTTTCGTCCAAAATCGTTCCTTCCGGCACTCTACGGTCTTTCAGAACTTCTCTGGTGAAGGCGGAAATATATTGATTTGCCCTTTCATACCGGGGTTTATCCTCTGCACTTACTGTCAGAGGGGTTTGCAGAAACTTGGAATACAGTTTCTTAAACTCATTCAGTTTATGATTATTTTTATAATAAGCATCGTCCTGCTTGGGAATATTATATTCTCTTTCCAGTACTTCGACACGGTCTAAAACATTATAATATCCGGAATTCTTAAATGAATCCCCGTTTGCCATATACTCCTTATCAATACGCTTTCTGTTTTCCAGATACTGTTCTTTTAACTTCCGAACAGTATCTTTCATGCGCTTGGAAATATTTTTTCTGTTTCTTCCGGATTCGGTCCAAAAACCTCTTCTTAAACTATAGGAATGCTCTCTGTAATAGGCATCCGTTGAGGCAATCAGGTTATCAAAATAACGCAGGATATCTGTTTTCTCAACCGGCGCACCAGCTTTGTCCAAAGTAAGAGCCTGGTGCAGTTTCTTTAAGTCTGCCGTAAATTTCTTATATTGTTCCTCACCCTCTAACGCCGGTTCATCCTGTCCCGGTGCATTATAGAAATTGGCTCTTGGATCTCTTTGGGTTGCTGCAAGCGCATCCCGGTCACTTTCCAATTGCCTGATCAGGCTGTCCAATCCCAGAGGATAGGAATGAACATCGTCAAATACCTGCCTCAATTTATCATCACTCTTCGGACAGAATAATTTCGGCGCAACTTCAACAAACTCCCCATCTTTCATGGCAAATGAACGGAAAGATATATCGCTTCTGTGAAGTGCGATCTCACGCAGAACTTCCAGGAAAAGAAGTTGTTCCCTTTCTCTTTCATCGGGCGTATTCTTCTCGTTATACTTGTCCTTCCACTTTTCAGCCGGTGTCTGTCCGTCAATCAAAATGACATCCATAGGCTTGATTCCAAGTTTTTCCGTGGCGAGGTTTTTCTCCTGTGAATAAGACAAAAGCTTATCCATATTCTTATTTACAAAATCCGCCCCACTCACAACATAAGGAATATACTTAACCTTATTTGTTTGCGGATCGCGGGTATAGCGTGTAAATTTGGTATAATTGCCATTCGAAGCAAGAAATTGCTTCATGGCATCAATATTATTATCATCCGGAATGTTGGCCAGAATCTGCTTTGCACTCCCCCAATCAATCCGGGTCTGCGTTGCGTATTCTTCATTAATCTCGGCTTCGATTGTTTTCTGAATAACCGCCTTGCGATTATTTAAATGCTCCTCTGCCGCCTTTTCGAATTCGGGAGAAGGTAAACCGTTTAAATATTTTACAGCACTTATTAGAGAGGTATTTATTCTGATACCGTCCGTATAAACACGATACAGATTTCCCACAAACTTAGGTAAATATGTCGACCAATCCGTCTGTTTGGTGTATTGCGCTGCCTGTTCCACCGTTAATCCTTTAATTTGCTGCATCACCTTTCCCGTATAATATCGTCCGGCCGCACGGTTGATGATAAAAAACTTAGGAGCCTGATTATCATGAAGCGGAGGGGTCGGAATCATCTTAACATATCCGGTCATAAGAGCCGTTGCAGGTGCACCGATGGAAGCCCAGAAATTTTGGAATTCTCTGTACTTCTCCTCTCCACCGGCCTTTTCTTTAAATTTTCTGGCTGCGGAAAGAGTATTAGAATCTTTAAATTGCGTTTTAAATACCGCTCCGGTATTTGAAGCTACATGAGCAAAGGCAGAAAGAATCTGAAGTTTTTCTTTGATCTCTTTCGGGTTTCGATAATCCAGTTCCGGAATTTTGAAAGCTTTGAATTTTTCCGTCGCCTTCAGATAAATGTCTGCCCAATTCTCGAGGGATTTCTCCATAACCTGTTGAGTCTGTTGTTTCATCCGATTATCCAAAACAAACTTCGCAAATTCTCCACGGAGGATATTGGCCTCATTTAAGGCATCCGCGTTAATGACATTGTCATTTTGATCCTTAATCTCTTTTCTTGTAGCCAGCTCAACAGCATCTTCAAAACTTAAATCCTTCTTTGCCATTAGGTAAAGGATAAACATTGACTGTCTGGCACCGCCCTCTGTCAGCTCGGCATTTGAGAAATCCTCGGATTTCAGTTTGATTTCTTTATTTTCTCCGTTTATCTGATATTTTACTTCCTTTAAGTCCTGCCCCATTTTGATAAAACTATCTTCAACATCTTCCTCATCATGAACACCGGTCTGTGTTACAACATAACGAAATCTGTCCGAATCAATGTTCACATTGGGCGCATAAAGGAAATCAAAGGTTTGCCTAAAGGCCTCTTCCTTCGCATTTTGGGCAGTCGCTCTTTCCTCTTCGTTCTGTTTCTTTAAATCCGCTGCGGAATCCTGAAGAATCTTTAAGGTATCATCACGGAGTTTCCCGGATTTCAGGTGTTCGATAACACGATCCGCCTTGCTTCTGGAAGAAAGAACCTGATTTGCCTTAAGTAATGTTTCTACGGCATTCATATATCGAATATAATTATCCGGATTGCGGTTGATACCTTCCCGGATCTGTCTCGAGACTTCATTCTTCTGTGTCAGAATCTGAAGCCATACCGTTTCCGCAAGAAGATGGTACATCAACGATTCATTTGTCGCTTTAACTCCTTCGGGATTGCGGCTGTTATTTGCGACAACATCAGCAAGGGTCATATCCTTATTCTCACCCTTCTTTAAACCGGCCACATGACGCTCTAGGCTTCCCGCATCGGAAACGTATTTATCAAGGACCTGCTGATAGCTTGTCCTGAGAGTCTCCGCACCGGCTTCCACTTCACTCCAAACCTTGATCGTCTTATCCGGATCCTTCTTCATATTGGAAGTAAAAAGTACATTATCGGCATATTTCGGAACATCCTTAAGGATATTCTCCGCACCGCGAATGTCATTAAATTTAAGTTCTTTCTTTGCTTCTCCCGCAAGAGCCGGAGCGATCAGGGCAGTGTATTTTCTTTCCAGATACTGAAGGGCAAGTTTTTCCTCATTATTCGCATCTGCGGACATGATCCGCTTATATTCTTCGGAAGCTCTTAAATTCTTCAGTTCTTCATTGATCTTCTCTCTGGCAAATGCGTCTTCTTCCGGTTTCATTCCGACGAAATCATGAAATCTCCGTTGAACCGGTAAAACTCCTGTACCACGGCCCAAGCTTTCAAAATCAGTTTGCAGCTCGTATTCCACATCCTCTGCAAAGGTTTTATTTCCCTTTGACATCAATCGATCACTGGCGAAGATCTTGCGCTCTGCGTAAAGATTATCGGCTATACCCGATTTGAATCTTTCCGCAAAAGAAACACATTCCTTAACCGCTGCATCCTTGCTGTTCTTATTTTCTTCATAATATGCACCGGCCGCCTCTTCGAGTGCAAATAACTTTTCCGCGATCTCCGCATATTTCGAATGTCCGCTTGCCAATACGGAAGCTGCCCGCTTCAGTGCATTTTGGAAATTGATCAATTCGTCCGTTTCCTTCGGATTTGCCTCGGAAATCCGGTCAATGGTATGGCGGACGGAGCTTAACAGATCGCCCTTCTTCATGGCATAACGCATATATGCTTCATACATCCTGACCATCTCGTCTTTAGGCAGAGCGACGCCCACCGGCTTGCTCAGACTGACGAGATTATCCTTTGAAATGGTAATTCCCCTTAAGGAGATGACAGACTTTCCTTCCGCCATGCATTTTAAAATTTCCGCGCGGTAGAGATGCTCTCTTAAGACAGGATCCGTTACATTCGCCTGATCATATTTCTCACTCCAGAGTTCTTTCGCCGTGCGGCCGTTGATCAGGAAAGCATCAGACTCTTTCAGCCCCTGTATATAGAAAAGGTTATGCTCATATTTATCCACCCAGAACCCTGCATCGATCAGTACTGCATCTCTTCCGGTCTTCGTCCCCAGTGGTGCATTTAAGAAATCGATCATGGACTGCGCACTGTCATCCACAGCCAAAAGCCCGTTTCTTAAATCTTCATTCATCGGTTTGGAACGATATTCGAGCTGCTTTTGGATATTTAAGGACGGATGGTTAACCGTACGAAAATAGTCATACAAAGTCTGCTTATGCTGATCAAGCCATTCCTTAAACTCATGCTTATTATGGTTCGTTAAAAATCCGAGTACCATTGCCGGATCCGTTTCCTTCATCCCCTCCGGGAACGGGAGCGAGGTGTTTCCGTCGATAATGTAATTCCATTCTATAGATTCCCGAACAGCAAAATTAACCTTGAAGAAATTCTCTTCATAGGCCTGACCCACACTCTTTCCGGCGAATGTGCTCATATATTCTCCGGCGAGTGCGCGATATGCGGCTATTTGGGATATCTTCACAGGCGTGAAAGTCGTTCCTTGACCAATGACGTAGCCGTTTTTAAATCCATTGGCGATGACTGCCTGCATATTGGAATAGAACCCTCTCATGTTCCAATATTCTTCTTCGCTTCCCAATGCCTTGGCACCGATTACGGAAATATCGAAATACTCATTATAGCCGCTGCTCTTTACGATTCTGTCAAGTTCCTGATGTCCGTCGCCGAACAGAGAGCCGAGGGCATATAATTCATCATAATGCGCATTTACCTGTTCCGGATCACTGTAGTCAATATCCGGCCATTTATATTCCTTTATTTTATCGGTATAATTCTTAAAAAGTATCAGCCAGTCTTCAGCAGCTTTCTCAGCCTGATTTTTGGTTAATTTCCCTGCTGCGGGATCAGCCGGATGGGTCGTTACGAATTTAATAAAATTCTCTTCCAGTTTCAGAGCCTTTGCATGGGCAGCGGGATCTAAATATGCCCCGTTTTCCCCCTTATCATGGGCATGCATCAGTTTTAGAGTCTCTTCCAGCGACAGATTTTCCCAGCCCATGCAATAGAACATAAAATAACTCTCTGCGGTGGCTCGGGTCGAAATTCCATTATGATTCAGGAAAGACGCAACATTCTCTTCCGGTGCGATATATTTGGAATAATCGGTTCCCTGCATACTTGTATTATTTGCATTAAAAAGCTTCAATGCAGCCTCATCCGTCTGAATGTTGCATTTTTGGAATAATTGATTTAACTGCGGACCGGCATTAATAACATCTTCAAAGGGTTCGTCAACAAACCACCGGAATTCCTTCGGTGTTTCTTCCGATACTTCCCCATGAAGACGGCATAAGTTTTCCACCTTGTTTTCATCTAATTCCTTCTTTTTAATCTGGGTTTTGAGACGGTCGTAAATATTTTCAAAAGTGCCGTAACTTTCCTCATCATAAGCATCCGGGGTCAGCACTTCATCAAGACCTTTCGTCTTATTGACAACAAAGGAGAACTGTTCGGCAAGAGAGTTATATACGACCTGACGCTGTTTCTCAAGCGCGCGAAGCTGCTCTTCGGATCCGTTGTTTAAAGTAACAGACTGAATCTGGGCATCATAAAAGATGATGGATACATCGGCAAAATGTTTCCATGCTTCGGAAAGGGACTTCAAATCATTATTACCGGATATCTTTGATTTTTCGGATAATTCATCCAAAGCCCTCTTCATTTCCTCATAAAGAGGCGCATTTCCGGGATCCACCGTAAAGGTCGGATTCTGCAGTTCGGACTTTAAAGAATCGGCCCTGCCGTGCAGATTGTCCACCTCACGAAGAAAATCCTTGGTCCGCTCAATATTTTTTACAGAATCACAAATGACATATGGACGTCCTTCCAACAGGCGGTCATTCTCATCAATCACATAATTGGTAATCGTAACTTTTCGATCGCCGTTAAGAATCTCATTTATAATGGCAAAGCGGATGATATCCCGCTTATCGTCGCCATTGAAGTTCGCAAGCTCCGGCCATATCTCTTCGGGAGATTTGCCGTCAATCTTGATGCTCGTGATCGGATCGTCTACACCCGCAATCTGATAAAGGAGATTTCTGTCATTGTCTACAAATATTTTATTGTAATATACATTGGAAGCGGCATAGGCTTTATTCAACGTTTGCAGATCTTCAAAATTAATAAACGACCGAACGATTTCCTCAAAGGTTTTATTTCCATCGCCGAATAAGGCTTTGGTGAAAGTCTTCAACGCCTCAAGATCTGTCTTGTCATTGGAAGTATAAGCCGAACTGATGGCAGACGCCAAACTTCCGCTCTTGCTATAGTTAAAAGTAGTAAGTCGAAGTTCGTCCTCTTCTTCCTTGATGTGGATGTCCATTTTGCCCGGCAAGGCACCCTTTCCTGTCTTTAAATACTCCTCCACATCCTCGGTTGTGATATCATCATATAAAAGACTCTTCCCAATAATTAAGGTGGGAAGCTGTTCCGCATAAAGATCTTTGACCGTAACTTCAGCAGACAACTCCGTGCCGGTCTTTCCGCGGAATTTTTCGTTTGCCTCTTTTGAGAAGTAATACCGAAGAGCCGCTTTGATCTTCATATGGTCTTCGGGCCTGGTATTAAACACCCTGTCAGACCGATCAAGTAAGTACGCTTCTTCAAGCGACTTGCTGAAACGTACGATCTGATAAGCAGGAAGCATCTTTTTCTGACACTCAGCAAATTCCTGCGGCAATTCCGCTACAACGTGGTTTCCGTTAAAGCCCTGCTGCTGCTGGCCAAAATCCTGCATAAAACTTCGGAAGCTTCCGAATTCTTTCAACACATTCTTTACCGAATCCAAATCATTATAATCTACATCCGGAATTTGCATGTCAGCAAGGCGATCAGCGCATTCATTCATCATTTCAATGAACACCTTTGCATTTTCCTTGCACTGTTCTTCCGTCACTGCGGGATGTTCATCATCCGGCACTACGCCTTTTTCCAGTGGGCGGACGGGATGAGTTCGAAGAAAGGTTAAAAAGTCTTCCAGTAATTGATCAAAATCCTTGTGACCGGGGAGAATCTGATAGGTATCGGCAAATGTAAAGCCCTTCTTAGCAATTAAATACATGCGGAATGTATTGGCATGGGTACCCGGTCTGTCCTTTAAAAGTCCGATTCTTTCGGAATAACGGTTCAATTTTTCCGCTATATCCTGACGGTTAAAATAATTTTTTAGTGTCATCTGTGCCGAATCATGTTCATTTGCAAAGAAATTACACGTTTTTTCTATGGCACTAATCTGACCGTCTCCAAATCCCTCTTTAGGTTTAACAAACATCTTAAAGGAATAATTCTTCCCATACAGCTGATTGCGGATAGCCATCATCTTCTCATCCGTTAAAGTATCCGGATTTGCGGCGTATTCATACATTTCCTCCGGGAGAGGCTCATTGGGATCGGTAAAACCGAGACGATTGATCAGATTGGGAATATTTCCTTTAATCTGCGCAATACGTGCTTTTCTGACATCACTGTAGTTTCCGTTGGACAACTGGCTGTCGAACAATTTCATCATGGACGGTCTGTCCCAAACTTCGGGATCATTCGTATCTTTGATACGCTTTTTTAAAGTGTAATCCAGATAAACCACTTCCGCGGTGGCATCAAGGAGTGCTTCGCCCTGCAGATTCTTCAGCGCGTTCTTCTTGTCCTCAATAAGTTTTTTGAAACGTTCTGTTGTAGCTCCCATGTTTTCGTTTCCTTTCTGAATATGCCTTTTTAACCTCACTTGGCCAAAAGGGGAAAACCGTTCCGCCTTTTGGCCTTGTGATTATTTCTTTACTTATAATACCCCGAAGTTTCTCATTCGGTTGCAGACATTTTACATGCCTCCCATACCGGGGCCGTGACCCATTTCCTTATGGTCTTCGTGACCGTTACCTTTGTTTAAATCGTTATTCTCATTTCCTTTGATCGGATTTTCTTTTTGCAACTCTGCCTTCTTTACTTCATCAAATGCCTTGCTGAATTCCGCCTTATACTGATTCTGGTCGGCGAGATCCGCAAGTTCTTCCGGAGAATGCGCCTCCACAACTTTTGCGAAAGCTTTCTGCTTAAGGGCATAATCCTTACCCTTTCCTCCGAAGACACATCTAAGTTCCGCTTCCTGCAGGGTTTCTTCCACACCAAAAACGAAATCTTCTTTCAAAAGTTCTTTGGCGAAAACCATCTTGCTGAAATGCTTTGCTTTGTCCGTATTGAACTGCTTTAGCCAGTCATTCGGGTACTGTGCCTTATAATCATCTTCTTTCATTGTAAGCAAAGTCTGCAGACTCTGTTTGCCATCCTGCATAAATTTTACGAAATCGGCTTTTTTGATCGCAAAATTGTTTTCCGGTTGGATCTCATTGGTATTGATGATATTGTTGTTATCCACTTCTTTTTCGCTTCGTTCCATGATCTGATCGTAAAGTTGGCCATAGCTTTTATCCAGATTTTTGATTTGCTGGATATCATTTTCATTATCATCAAAATTCAGATTCAGATTGAAGCCTATTTCATCGTTATTTTTGATCTCGTTATCGATTTCGTTATCATTATTCTCATCGAATAAGAGGATGGGACCGTCTTTATCTTTCAGGGGTTCTGCAACATTAATCAAATTTTCTTTGTCGGCTGCATTTCCCTTCGCCTTCTCGGTTCTGTTCCAGTCCAGATTGGAGATGAATTCCTTATCCATGTCATCTACCAGGCGTCCGTTTTCCAATTGACGGAGTGCCATATCGATATTCTTGTTTTCCAAAACATCGTAGGCCTTCAAAATATTCGTCACATTGAGGATATTTTCTTCCAATACCGCTTTGCCTCTTTCGGATTTAAGTCCTCCCGCTGCGACTACGGAAGTACGAAGATACTTTCCGGCTTCGGTATCTCTGGACATCATCTGCCAGGTAAGGGCTGTTGCAAGTCTGGTATACATAGTCTCCGATGTGTCATAGAAAATATCGGACTCATTCATCGCATCTTTGATGATTTCCTTACACTCTTTATTCCATGCATTCAAGTCGAAGTTAGGGTCACGGTGTCTGGGATTCTTGGAAACATATCCCGTAAGCGATCCCCATGCCTGCTTCATATCCAATACATGATTCTCACTTGTCGTCAGCATTTTGTTGGCATTCACTTCAATGTTATCCCACATTTCCGCAACCTTCTTGTTACCGAGTCTTTTCACATAATCAAGGAATACCCGGTCAGAAGCAAGCGCCTTTGCTTTCTCTTTATAGGTATCATCAAATCTCTGCAGTTCATCCGCCGTCATCTGATCATTATTGGCCTTTGTCCGATAAACATAATCCAGATATTCTCTGACATATCTTTGATCTTCCGCTTTGATGGGATCCGCCTCAGCCTGTGCATTCTGCGCATATGCCGCATCTTTGATCTTATCCAGTCTTGCGATCGTTTCTTCACGTATGAAACGCTTCTCATAATGCGCCTCGTTCTCGGCCTGAATGTTCCATTTTGCGCTTATATCCAATAAGGACTCACGGATTCTGTGGTAGGAGCCGTCTTTCGTATTTTCTTTACCTTTGACCGGTATATTGGGTTCAAATCCTTTTCTGAGCCGCTCATAGGTTTCCTTCATTCTGGGCAAAACTTCCTGCATCTTCCTGCACACATCCAGTCGAATCTTCTCATTTTCTGCTGTTTTACCGGAATGAGTACGCTCGTATTCCTGTGCCATTTCAAGTGTATAATCAAACCACTCGCGGAAATCACGAACTTTAATGTCTTTCTCGTTGACATGGTCCTTTTCAAAACAGAATAAAAGATTCTTCAGACCTTTCGTCATTTCACGATACTGTTCATCGCCTTCGGGCTGTCTGCCGGAAGTGAAGTTTGCCAAAGGATCCGACTGTGTCGCATTAAGCTGAGACTTGAAGCGGTTTAATTCTTTCTGCATCTCGATCTTGCCGGCTTCATAAACATGGACTGCATCGATAAGATTCTTCATCACAGCCTTCTTCGGAAGAAGATTGATCGGACTGTCTTCCCTAAGCTCCCTGTCTTCTACTCTAAAGACGCGGATCGTAATATCTTTCTCTGCTTTGGCCAGTTCCTTGATAATCTCTAAGCGATAAAGTTTCTCTTTCAGTTCTTCATCCTTCACATCAGCATACTTGGCACCCCAAAGTTCTTCTGGCGATTTACCGTCAATGCGGACGATATCACTGGGACTGATTTTCGCAACCTGACAGATCTCACAGGTTTCCTGATTGAACAGGCCGTTACCGGTTTTTCCGATCTTTTCCGTAAGCCATGCATCTCCAGTAGGTGAATTTACATCGTTCGGATTTACCTTTTGCGTAAGGAATTTCTTTACGCTTTCCGCGTCATGATCCGGTATTGCAACAAGCGCAGTGCAAACTTCGTCCACGGTAAAGTCGTCTCTGTAAAGAACTGCTTTAGAGATCTGATTCTTATACCTTTCTTCCTTCGCATCGGCCAGATAAGGATTCGCAATTTTGGCAATTCCTCTCTCAAAGTTCTCCTTATCAATGCCAAGAGTGAATTTGATGGCATCTTCAGGACTCAATCCATCATAATAGATACCCTGGTCATCGTAAATGTTCGTAGCAGCACCTTTGAGACTTGCTACATACTGCTTCTGTGTAAGTGCGCGAACGGGAGACGAGGCAGCGATTTCTTCAAAGGTTTTACCCCGATTTACATTCATCTCCTGCTGTGCCATGCAGCGCATTACAACAGTATCCAGTATCTTTCCGCGAAACGAATCGATGCTGGAGTTTACACAGGCATCCTTTCTTAATCCGCTCACATCCACATATCCATTTTCAAAAAAGTTCATCATGGAGGATAAGTTCCACCAATTATTCTTGATCTTTAAGAATTCTTTCTCTCCGCCGACTTCTTCTTTGACTACATTAAGGCCGGAAACACCATTGGTATTGGTATTAAAAAGTCTCGTAAATTCCTGATCCGCATCGATAATAATACGGCTTATCATTCCTATTTTCTGAATATTATCATTGACCGTTTTGGCGTCACGATAATTAAGCTCAGGAAGCTTATTGGTCATAAACTTCGCCGTTCCGTCACGATAGATACCTGCCCATGCCTTGAAATTTTCTTTTAACTGATCCTGCGATAAGTTCGGATCGTCAACAGGATGCTTTTCGCAGAAAGTATAGAAATCATACCTAAGCTGCATCGCCCGGTCATAAGCTTCTTTGTTTTGGATTTCTCCCTGTTCGGAAAGGTTTGGCACGGTGAGGGTAACTGTGATTGCTTCCTCCAGACTCATTCCCTTTTTGGACATAGCAAACAGAATCATCACAACCTGTGTGCTTGAAAGACGATCCGGTGCAAAAGAACATTTCGAATAAACATTCACATCGGGTTGGATCGTTACCTTTTGATCCTTTTCATCCAGTACCGTCATAGAATTCCGAAGGTATCCTGCCGCTCTGTCAACAGCCGCAGTCAATTTCTGAATATCGTACAAATGCAAGGTCGCATTTGCCATATCATACTGATCCGCAGTCAGATTCTGTCCGTTATAATCCTGAAGCAGGAAAGATATCTTATTCAATTCTTCATTCTTGGCATTCTTAATTTGCGTCTCTTTGGCTCTCTCTGCCTGTTTTTCTTCCGTCTCAAGCCGCTTAAAGAAGGAAAGCTTGTAGTTCTCATCATTCATCTTTGTGATGAATTTGGAGAGATTTCCGGCAGAAAGGGCATTCTGACTTTTCAGAAAAGCATTGGCTTTGGCCAGCAGTTCATTATAACGCTGAGGATCATTGACAATCTCCTCACGATAGAAGCTTGCTTCATCATTGTCCTCCGCAAGTTTCTGCGTAATGATCACCTTTGCTGCCTGATCATAAAAGGCATCCAAAAGATCCTCGCCTTCCGGGTCGTTGGCAAGTTCTGCGATTTTGCTTTGGATGGTAATACCGTTTCGCACATCTGCATCGGTGATGCCGAGGGCATAATGAGCCGGATCCTTGTAACCATTGGTAAAGGAACGCCAGGTATTATTATAATCGTCCTTTAATTTAGATTCGCCTTCCTCAATACTCTCCCAGCGATTGATGCAATCCTCGGGATTCTCCTTCATTAATCGGATAAAGACGGGATCAACCGCAAGTATTCTGGCCTTGTCTTCGAAATGATCGATAAGACGAAGCATGGAAACAGACTGCTTCTTCGCTCCCACACCGTTTGCAGGTGCATTGTTATAATTTTCAAGAACAGCCAGAAGGTAATCCTTCGCAAGAGAAATCTCTGCACTGTCCTTCGTTCTGTCGGTAACTGCAGGACTGTTCTTGAGCGTTTCAAGCTTCGTCTTTAATTCCTCTTTGATCACGGAATTGTAATGATAATCGTCTCCCTTATATTCCAGTCCGTATCCGGGAATCAGTCTCTTGATTTCACGAATGGCGGTATATGCCGATACTTCATCAAAATCCTTCGCTTTCTTGGTAAAGACTTTCTGATTCAAATGTGTTCTGAAGGAGGTAAAACGACTCACAAGGCCGTCCTTCATTCTTGCTGACATATTCAAACGAAGAGTACCGTTATCCGTAAACGGACGGAAGAAACGGCCGAAATGCCCATTGTAATATACATTCGAGGTCTGCTCAAGAATCCTCAAACTATTCTCGATCTGCTCGGAAGTGATCTCTTCTCCGTCATAGGTTCCGTCTTTTTCCAGAAGTTCGATCACGTTCTGCAACGCCTTGCACATATTCTGGTATTGTGTGGATCCCGTGGTATTCTTATCGGTGAAATTATAATCCCTCTTATCCTTGTCATGGGTTAAGGTTAATAACGCACGGGTATTCTTCAGTTCGCTTAAAAGCTTATCTTTTTCCGCCTTATAGCGGCCTGCATCCAGCAGCATCTCCTGAAACGTCTGTCTGGAAGCAAAAGCGGTCTTTCGTGTGTGGAAAATGCCTTTCGGATTATCCGCCTTTTTAGAATATATGTCCATGAGTACACGTTTTTCACCCTTTGCAATCACCTTAAGGATTTCCAGACGATACATATATTCTCTTTCATCTTCGGACAGATTGGCATATTTCTCTCCCCAGAGTTCTTTCGGACTCTTTCCGACAAAATCATGATCGTCAGCAGCAATAGAGAATAAATCCGTTTTTTTACTGTCGAAATGCTGTACAAAACCGCCCTGCGTCTGGGTGATGTAGGAATACATCAAACGATTAACGTAATCGCCGACATTTTTACCGTCTTTTTTATTCTGCAATTCATGCTTATAAAGAGCACGCATACTTTCCGCATCATCACCGGACTCCATAAGGAGTTTGCGAATTTCCGGTGTAAGGCATTTTTCCCTAAATTCCGCATAATTAGAGTAAACCGATTCCTCCATTCCCCTGACGCTCTGTTTCCACGCTTCTTTATGAACCCGATCAAGTGCTCTTTCATATGCTTCTGCGTTTAAACCGAATGCATAACCTAAGGAAAGTTTGGGATCAACCGAAACATCTCCGTCCGTAAGAGATTCATCTACCGTATCTCTGTAATTATCTTCATTGATCAGCTCAAATTCGCGTTCCTGCATGAAATGTCCAATGGTCTTTCCTTTAAAATCATGCATTAATTCTTCCGCGTCATGACGTTCCATAATGATGCGGCATATCCGCGGCAAATCCGGATCACTATCACTGGGAAGATAGCCTTTCATAATATCCGTTCCAAATGCCGTCTGCAGATTCAGATAGAATCTTCTGGTTTTCTCAAGCTCATCTTCCGAACCCATGGCTTTGGCGGCATCTTCCAGAGACGTCGTTTTTTCGAGTTTCGGCCACTCCTGTACAGCATCCACCGATATTGCGCGTAGTTCCATTAAGGGTTTGATATACAAACGAACCTGATTAACGTCCGAATAATCAATATTCGGGAAGGTATAATTCTCAATCCGGGTTTTTGCATTCTTAAATACATCCGCCCAGGCTTTTACGCGCTCTGCTTCCGCTTGGGGTGTCTCATTTGCCGGTTTGGTTACATAAGGGTATTTCTTCGCAAAGGCAAAGAATTCCTTACGAAGGTCCTCATTTCTTTTAAGGATTTCCTGATTTAACACAACCCCGTCTTTTATTTGCGGAGTTTCTGCCAAAGTGGCCGCTTCTTCCACAGTCATGCCCTTATTGGCCATTGCCCACATAGTGAACAGAGAATGGATTCTTGCCGGATCATCGGTAAGATCCTTCATGTCGAATCCCTGCATGTTTTTGATCTGGTTTCCGCTTTGATAACGACTTCCGGTATACTGATTGGCGACCTTAAAATCCAACTTCTGATTAAGAAGCGAGAACTTGTCCTCGGGAACATTAAAACTATCCGGATCCACGTCGTTCAGCCAGGAGTAGTCGCCTTCATAAACTTCGACCGGATTCTCAATATCAATCGAGCGTCCCAAACGAATCTTGGATGTTTCGTCCAATCTATTTTTAATGGATTTGAAAAGATAATAACCGCTGTTTCCGGATTGAATCGTAGACTCCAGATCTTTTTCCGGAACAAGACGAAGGCCTTCTGCCGCAATATCCATCTCTTTGATGAGCCGGTCGAGATTTCCCATAGCATTTTTCTTATCATTCGGAACTCCCTGGCCTACGGGATGTAAGATTCCCATTATTCTGTAATATTCCGTGGTAAGATCTAAATATTCTTTCAGATCATTTTTCAGGGTCTGATAATTGCAATCATTGCCCGAGCCGTCAATTTTAGAATGATCAAAGCATTTCTTTGCCGCTTCCTTGATCGCATTAAAGGACTCGACATCCTCCTGAGCCGGCGGAACTTCCTGGTTATTCAAGGAAGTCCTGATTTCTTCCATCTGCTTATGAATATCGGAAACTGCCTTCAGAAACTTTCTGGTTTTTTCCATATTCTTTATCCCGGGCATTATGGTAAGTTTACCGTTCGGAACAATATTCAGATTCTTGTCGAAGGAATAGAAATCAAAGGTGATGTCCCCATCCCCGTTTAATGCCTCATTGATCAGTTCCGACCGGTACATTTTTGCTTTCTGCGCAGGATCGTTCAGGAATGCATATTTCTCTCCCCAGCATTCCTCCATGGTCCGGCCGTTAATTCTGATCGTACTTAGCGAATCTATATTGCCCAGTTTGAAGAATGTAGGCTGCTCTCCTCCATCAAAGAGTTCACGAAATACTCTTCCGCCCGCATCGGAAATTTCTGCATTGTCCGCCTTATTCAGATCATCATAAATCTGTTGTCCGGTTCTGCCGGGGGCAAATATATTCCGGCATTTGTCCTTCAGTCCCGGTTTCTCTTTGGCATGTCTCAATGCCGTTGTTGCATATGAGGTGTAACTTCTTTGGTTATCATTAAACGACACCTGGCGAATATGATCCTTCTCCTCCTCCCTTAACTCTATATATCTTTGCTGATAGGCAGGAGAATTTCCCGTAAGGTACGCAAGGCAGGTTTTCTTATCCAGACTTCTTTCGGCAGACAGTCTGATTGAGAGGACCTGTGTCAAATAGGAGTCTATAAGATTGTTCGCATTCGGCTTGATAAGATCACCGATTCTTTTCCCACGAAACTGTTCATTCGCATTGATTCCCCATCCGGCTCTGTATCCGGCAATCTTTCGCAGGTATTTTTCCACATTTCCGGCTGAAACATTGGAGAAATCCGCACTATGTTTTCTGAAATAATATCCATCGCTGAAAGTCGATGCAAAATTGGTCAGAAATGTTTGCGTAACCGATCTGTCCGATAAAGCTTTTCTTCCACCGGGAACATCATCCAGATAAGAAGGATTGGTATCTCTTAAGAAAGGTTCCAAATTCTGCCCGAAATCAATGGCAAAAGCAGATAAGTCAAGGAATTCCTTACCATGGGCTTTCACCTGATCAATGTCGGTGTAATCGATATCCGGTAAAACAATTTGATTCATTTTCTCGGCGGTTTTATGGAACACGGCTGCCCATGCATGCGCTCCCTTATGAGCCTTTTGAGGATCCACATGCTCTTTAACCACATTATCTTCAATTTTATCGGATGTTACATTTTCTTTTAAGAAATCGCGGAAATTCTTTACTTCCTCTTCAAATTTCGGATGTCCCGGGGCGATCTTTTTAGCCTCTTCATAGCTTAAATCATTTTCGGGACGTCCCATTAAGTACATGATGAAAGTAGACGTGGTCGTAATATCACGATTGGCTACAAAATGGGTTCTGGCAGAATAATTCCCAATCTCGTCGAGCAGAGTTGCATGCGCCGGATCATTTTCGCGATCGATATCATCGACATTAAAGAAATCCTTGCATTTCTGTCTTTCTTCACTGATACTTACTACCGAGTCGTCAAATCCCAGATCCTTGGCAATGGCAGCCTTTAATTCTTCCGTGAAACCACCCACGGGATCATCAAGATAAAGATCTACCGCCTTCGGCTCTTCGATAAGCAGACGATTCCTCTCCTCGACGGCTTTTTCTTCCGTCAAAGGATTGGCAGTGGGGTTAGCTGCGTATTTTCTGACACTGTCGGGAAGAATGATATCCTTTTTCAGATTCAGTTTTTCATAGACATTACGGAAACGATTCTTAAGGCTTGCCGCATTTTGGGTCCAGAAATGTCCGTAATCATTCGCCAGAATCTTATTCAGGAATTCGACACGGTTTTCTTTATTTTCCTTCCATTTCCGGATATCATCCTCTTTCTCAATATTTCTCTCAAGAAAGCGAATCTTGGCCTGACGCTCAAGAAGCGTTTCAAAATCAAGGCCAACCGGTCTTTTTAAATCATTTTCGAGCGACTTCTTTAACTGATCTATATGTTTGGTCAGACGAACATAAGCATTGTTCTCGTCAAGTACCGGATCATTGCCCTGCGGATTGGCATTCGGAACAGGATTTACCACAGGCTGATTATTATTCACCTGCGGCTGAGGAATCTGGTTGATTACCGGGTTCGGCTGATTGATTATGTTATTCGGATTAACCTGCAGCCCAGGCTGGATTACAACAGGACCTGCGTTGATCACAGGCTGCACGGGAGGGTTCTGGTTATTATTTGCAGGCGGAACATGGATCGGATTTTCGTTAACAACAGGCTTCTCTTCTTCATGTGCAACGGGATTTTTCATAAATGCATCTACTTTATTTAAAAAATCCTGTCCCAACGTGAACTTCTTTTTCGCTAAAATAGCGTCCACATCGTCAAAAACTTTGTAGCCCTTAGTTTCTTGCGCATAATTTTTTCGCAGAATCGAATATTGCTGTTTGAATTCCTGAAATTCCATTGCCGCATCGTTCAAAGCCCGATTCGCCTTGGCATAATCCGGGTTTTTCGAGTTCATCTCATCGGCGATCTTCTTCAGATCAGCGTCCAACTTGCTCTTTATCGATTTTAAACTTTCGATACGGGCCGTAAACATGGCATCTTGTATATCGTCTACTATATTCATTGTTTTGGTTTCAAAACTGAAAAAAGACGCTTCCTGAGAATACTTATTCTCTATGTCTTCTTTCCTAATTGCGGCAAAATAAGCTGCCTGTTTACGGTTTAAAATCTGTTCTGCACTCAGTACTTTTCCGTTGTTTCCGTCCATTGTATTACCAGCCTTTCTGTAATCGTTTGGTTTTCGGTGCCGTTTGCCTGCGCATACGGCAATTTTACATCTTCATTTCTATAACAAACACCCTAACCGGGTGCAAAAAGTTGCAAAATTAACAAAAATAATTCCATTAAACGCAAAACAGCACCTGTTCGGTGCTCTTCTTTTTTGTCCCCTTCATTATTCCGCTTCCGCATGATCAAAGCACTTCTGTCCATAAAAAGAGCCAAAATCATGGTAGATTTTATTCCCCCGGTGAAGTGAATCCAAAGATTGCACTACTCGTAAAATTATAGCATATTATGGTGTTTGGGTCAAAAAAAAGAAGGCTTAACCGCATAAAAAAGAATGTCGCTTGCGACATTCTCGCGCCGAGCGCGGTTGCATTTATGCAACATATTCCTATCGCGCGAGTGCGCATCCTTAGCGAAGCATTTTTTTATTTCATAGGAAATGCGGAGCAATTTCCTATGAAATAAAAAAAGCGACCGGAATATGCTCCGGCCGCCCTTTTACATTGTTAAAAACGAGGTTTAAAGGTTAGTGTTTTTATGCATTCCATGCATCGATATCATGCACTTTTCTCTTAACATAGGTTGTATGTAAGATATGATGTGCTTTTTCACCGCAAGGCTCGCCGAGATATTCGGCATAAAGCTTCTTAACGGAAGGATTCTCATGAGATTTACGAACAGGCATGGTCTCATCATAAGTATATAATGCGTTTGCACGTTTTGCTCTGTAATCCTCAAAATTACGAACACGTGCAGGTACCTGAGGCTGACCGCCGCCGTTAATGCATCCGCCGGGGCAAGCCATGACTTCTACGAAAGTATAATCTGCTTCGCCTGCACGGATCTTATCCATGATCACTTTGGCATTGGAAAGTCCGGAAGCAATGGCAACCTTTACGCTGACACCGCCTGCGGTATAGGTGGCTTCCTTGATTCCGTCAAATCCACGTACTTCCTTAAATTCGATCGGACTGTCGTTGGTTTCGCCGGTCAGTTTCCAAACTGCGGTACGAAGAGCGGCTTCCATAACACCACCGGTAACACCGAAGATAACTGCGGCACCGGTACTCTCGCCCATAGGATCGTCAAATCCTTCATCGGGAAGAGCTAAGAAGTCAATACCGCATCTCTTGATGAGGCGGCCTAACTCTCTGGTGGTCATGGAGTAATCCAGATCGGGGATTCCGTCTCCTGCAGCGCTCTGATCCTCGCGACCGATTTCAAACTTCTTTGCGGTACAAGGCATAACGGATACGGAAACGATGGACTTGGGATCCCATCCCATCTTCTCTGCATAGTAGGTCTTTAATAATCCGCCGAACATCTGCTGAGGAGATTTGCAGCTGGATAAGTGCTCTAACTGATCGGGATAATAATGCTCACAATACTTGATCCATCCAGGAGAACAGGATGTGATCATCGGAAGAACACCGCCGTTTGTTACTCTCTGTAACAATTCGTTCGCTTCCTCCATAATGGTTACGTCAGCACCGAAATCGGTATCGAATACTTTTTCAAAGCCGATTCTTCTGAGAGCTGCGGCCATTTTACCTTCCACACCGGTTCCGATGGGCATATCGAACATTTCACCCAAAGCCGCACGAACTGCGGGAGCGGTCTGAACAACCACATGCTTCTCGGGATCTGCGATCGCTTCCATGATCTTATCCACATCGGTCTTTTCATAGATTGCACCGACAGGGCAAACAGCGATACACTGTCCGCAACTTACGCAAGAAGTCTCTCCGAGTCCCATTCCGAAAGGAGAAGAAACTTCGGTCTTAAATCCACGGTTGTTAGCGCCGATAACGCCGATACCCTGTGTCTTTTCGCAGGCAGCGATACAGCGACGGCAGTTGATACATTTGTTGTTGTCACGTACCATGTGTGCAGCAGAGTCATCGATTTCAAACTCATTTGCAATACCCTTGTACATATCAACATCATCTACGCCCATTTCCTGGCAAAGTGCCTGAAGTTCGCACTTTCCGGAACGTACGCAGGACAAGCACTTCTTGTCATGATCGGAAAGGATCAGTTCAAGAGTTTTCTTTCTGTAACCTAATACCTTCGGGGTGTTGGTATAAACCTTCATACCCTCGGAAATAGGATAAACGCAGGAAGCAACAAGTCTTGCTCCTCTTCCTTCGTCTGCTTCAACCATACAGATTCGGCATGCGCCGATTTCATTGATATCTTTTAAGAAACAAAGAGTAGGGATATCGATACCTGCAAGTTTGGCAGCCGCAAGAATGGTAGAGCCTTTCGGAGCTTCACATGCAATACCATTGATTGTAATATTAACGGTTTCCATTCTTTTTCCTCCATTAAATAGTTATTCGTTACTTTCGATGCATTACTTCTTGGAAATTGCACCAAACTTACATGTACCCATACAAGCACCGCACTTCACGCACTTCGAAGAATCAATTGCCATTGCGGGCAGTTTTTTTCCGGGTGCGATGTAATCGGTCTTGGAAATAGCGGATGCAGGACACTGTCTTGCACACATACCGCAACCGATACATTTTTCTTTGTCGATTGTGAAGGAAAGAAGATCCTTACATACGCCTGCAGGACATCTCTTCTCTACAACATGGGCAACATATTCGTCTCTGAAGTAACGAAGGGTGGATAATACAGGGTTCGGAGCAGTCTGTCCAAGTCCGCAAAGAGAGTTTGCTTTAATGTAGTAGCAAAGCTCTTCCAACTTGTCGAGATCTTCCAAAGTAGCCTGACCCTTTGTAATCTTCTCAAGCATTTCATACATTCTCTTGGTACCGATACGGCAAGGTGTACATTTACCGCAGGACTCGTCTACCGTGAACTCAAGGAAGAATTTCGCGATATCAACCATACAGTTGTCTTCGTCCATTACGATAAGTCCGCCGGATCCCATCATGGAACCGATTGCGATTAAGTTATCATAATCGATAGGTACATCAAAATGTTCTGCGGGGATACATCCGCCGGAAGGTCCACCGGTCTGAGCCGCTTTGAACTTCTTACCGTTCGGGATACCGCCACCGATATCTTCTACTACTTCACGAAGAGTGGTACCCATGGGAACTTCCACAAGACCGGTGTTCTTGATCTTACCACCGAGTGCGAATACCTTGGTTCCTTTGCTCTTCTCGGTACCCATGGATGCGAACCATTCGGGACCGTTTAAAATGATACGGGGAACGTTTGCATAAGTCTCAACGTTGTTCAAAACGGTGGGCTTTGCAAAAAGACCCTTAACTGCAGGGAAAGGAGGTCTGGGACGAGGCTCACCACGGTTTCCTTCGATGGAAGTCATTAAAGCGGTTTCCTCACCACAAACGAATGCGCCTGCACCGAAACGAAGATCGATATCAAAATCGAATCCTGTTCCGAAAATATCTTTACCTAATAATCCGTACTCTCTTGCCTGTCCGATTGCAATACGAAGTCTTTCGATTGCGATAGGATACTCGGCACGTACGTAGATATAACCCTGGTTAGCGCCGATTGCATAACCTGCAATAGCCATAGCCTCGAGTACTACATGGGGATCGCCTTCAAGAACGGATCTGTCCATGAATGCACCCGGGTCACCTTCGTCGGCGTTGCAGCATACATACTTCTGATCTGCATCGGGAACGAGGGTTCTTGCCAATTTCCACTTCTGTCCGGTCGGGAAACCTGCACCACCACGTCCGCGAAGTCCGGATGCCAGGATGGTGTCGATAACCTGCTCAGGAGTCATCTCGGTAAGAACTTTACCAAGTGCCTGATAACCGTCAACAGCGATATATTCATCAATGTTTTCAGGATTGATTACACCACAGTTACGAAGAGCGACACGCTTCTGTTTCTTGTAGAAACCGGTCTCTGCCAAAGGAATAACATTAGCTTCCTGAACGGTCTCATCATAAAGAAGACGGGTAACAACTCTACCTTTTAACAGATGCTCGGAAACGATTTCCGGAACATCTTCCGCTTTAACCATTGAATAAAACGATCCTTCGGGATAAACGAGCACGATGGGGCCGAGTGCACAAAGACCGTGGCAACCGGTACGAACAACGGCTACTTCGTTCTCAAGATCGTTAGCTTTTAATTCTTTTTCGAATGCTTCGATAATCTGGGCACTTCCGGAGGAAGTACAACCGGTTCCGCCGCATACTAAAACATGTGAACGATACATGAATCTTTCCTCCTTCGGTTAGTTTTTCATAATTGCACCGATGGTATATTCGGTGATTACATTTCCGCCGATGATGTGCTTGTCAATTACTTCCAAAGCTTTCTCCGGGGTCATTTTTACATAAGTAACTTTTTCTTTGCCGGGCTGGAAAACCTCTACGATGGGTTCATACTGGCAAAGGCCGATGCAGCCGGTCTGGGTAACTGCCACGTCTTCGATCTTCTTCTCTGCTACCGCATTGGATAATGCCGTAAGAACAGGTCTTGCGCCGGAAGCGATACCACAGGTTGCCATACCAACAACAATTCTGGTTGAAGCTTCAGACTCGTTACGAAGCGTTACCGAACCCTGCATTTTGTCTCTGAGTGCTTTTAATTCTTCAAGAGATTTCATTTACGTTCCTCCTAAATTATAGTTGTTTTTCATCACAGCCGCGAAACTTCAGACGTTTCTGCCGCCATCCGTTTCTGCTTTTTGTTCAGAAAGATAATCCATGATATACTGGGATATTTCCGGTTCTTTGAAGGAAATACCGCCGAGAATTTCCCTGAATTCTCGTGTATCAAGGGTAAAAGACGCATCATTGAATTTGTACGTATAGAGGAAATCCAGATTTTCGTTGTAAACAACCAGTGTATGGATGGCACCGTTGATGTCTCCGAGCGGCATTCTGTCAATATTCGACAGACCGAACGAAGCAAATGTTTCGGTTCCGACACCCGGTTCGGACTTGATATAGAACTCACCTCCCGCAGCAAGCGCCGCCTGCTTATAGAAAGGAATTCCGAGACCGACTTTCCTGGTCGTTCGCGTGGTAAAGAACGGGTCTTCCACGCTCCTTAGCTGTTCACTACTCATCCCGCAACCGTCATCTTTGATTAAAACAGACAAAAGGTCGTTTTTCTCATCCACGCTCACGGTGATCTCCACCAGCGTGGCATTCGCACGTACCGAATTCTCGGCTACGTCTAAGATGTTCAGTGCAATTTCCGTCATCATACGCTTATTTTCTCCGACACATGCAGGGAATTAATTGTACTTATCAAGAATACCTTGAACGTCCTTCGGAGTAATTCTTCCGAACACTTCACCGTTAATGGTCATAACGGGTGCAAGTCCGCAGGCACCTACACAACGGCAAGCGTCTAAGGAGAACTTGCGGTCAGCGGTACATTCACCGCCCTTAATGCCAAGAATCTCTTCCAGTTTGGCATAAATGTCACCGGATCCCTTAACGTAGCAGGCAGTACCCAGGCATACGCTGATCTGATACTCTCCCTTAGGATTCAGTGAGAACTGTGCGTAGAAAGTTGCAACGCCGTAAACTTTTTCAAGAGGGATTCCCATCTCGTCTGCGATTATGGTCTGCACTTCGATCGGAAGATATCCGTAGATATCCTGTGCTTTCTGCATAATCGGCATCAAGGATCCCTTCTCGTCTTTGTTCTCAGCGATGACTTTCCGAAGTTGTGCCTCTTGCTCGGCAGTGCCTGCAAAAGGAACATTTGCTTTCTTGTAACTCATCCTAAAAACCTCCTTGATATTTTTTTAACAATGTTTGGACGTAATACATGATATTACCGAATAAGTCTAACACATAAAATAGTAAAAATCTACAAGTTAGCCGTCTCTAACCTGCATTTTTTGTGCATTTTTATAAAAACTTCATTTTCCGTTAGTTGTCTGCAATTTTAGTTAGTCTTCTTTTTTTTAATGTGAGTCGTCTGTAAATCTTTCGCGCCCGAGCGGATCGCGAAGCGATAATTACATCTCCGCGAGGTGCGCATCCTGCGGAGCATTTTACTTCATAGGAAATCAGAAGGAATTTCCTATGAAGTAAAAAAGCCCGTACCACAAATCTGTGATACGGGCTTTACTGCGTTGCTCGGATTATTCGGTGTAAGAATAAATCTCGGTTCCGTTATCGGTATAGTAGATAAATGTTACGGATGTAGGTCTGATGCCTGCTTCTTTTTCAATATCATCCTTGGTGCTCTTTGCCATGGAGGAGAAATCCTGTGCTGCAAGGCCCTTCTTTAAACTGTCGACACCGGTCTGACTTACGGATGCGGAATAATAATATTTGTAAGTAATATCATTTCCGTGAATCTCATAATCCACATCGCTGTAATATGCGCTGTAAACGGAAAGCATCTGATCCATCATCTTGTCGATCTGCTGCTTGTTGGCGGGTTTACCGTAGAAACTCTCCAAAGTTTTTGCTGCGCAACCTGCAAGTGCCATAACCGCTACTACTGCCAGCAAAATGCTGACTACCTGTTTTCTTACTTTCATACTCATCCCTCAATTCTCCTTTTTATATTATTAAAAAATATAGATTAAGACTACGTGGTTAAATATACTCTTTGCGCGACTTCTTTGTCAAATGGCACCATTAAGAAATCTTGTTTCCGCACCGGGTGCAGAATGCGCTTCCTTCCGGAATCAGTGCGCCACACTTCGTGCAGAATCTCTTCGGTGCTTCTGCCGGTGCGGGAGCTGCAGCGGTTGAATCTGCAACTGCAGGTGCAGGAGCGACTGCAGGCGCGGGTGCTGTAGCGGTCTGAGCAGGCTGGGCCGTCGGCTGAACTGCAGCCTGTACCGGCTGGATCGGTGTTGCTGCTTTCTTATTCTTTAAGATCATCATTACGATCAAACCTGCGGTTCCGAGAAGTGCCAGAACGCCGAGCGCAAGAAGTGCAATCGGAATAATGTTGATTTTATCGCCGGTCAGATTATGGGAAAGAAGATTCTCCGCTTTGAAACTGGGATTCTCTTCCACATAATTGTTACCCTTCTTAGCCAGAGGATCCGCACCGTATTTTGCGGTGTTTCCGATTCCTTTTACCGTATAGGTCAAAAGAGGAATACTTCCTTCGGTAAACATTTGCATATCGAAGGAATCATTAACATTCATGGTCTGAACGATCGGCATAATCGCACCGGAATTCTTCGTAACGCTGAGTTTGTTGTTTCCTCCGAATGCTTCGGTCCAAAGAGAAGCTTCAACGCCCTCATCTGCATTGGATTTAATAATAACGATAAAATTGGTACCGTCGGATTCGCATTTCTTCAATACCAGTTCGCCAAAGTTTCCGTTCTTTGCAATGCTTTCGTTTGCTCTTGCAATGGATTCCGTGATACGAGTATTTAAGCTTTCTATCTGGGTATCGGTAAGATGGGACTCATATGTCAGTTTTACTTCTCTTTCCACTTTACCCATAAAGGTCGGCTTTAAAGTTACCTTTGCATCCGCAAGTGCAAATTTATAGGTATATTCATACTGTAATTTGAAATTCGAATCGTAATAGGAATTGAACAATCTGCACCAGTCCGGATCATCGGACGGTGTTGCATAAAGATCATTGGTTCCGTAATCACTTGTAACCTTACCCTCAAAGGAACCGGATTGAGATACATAATAATTGAAATTACATACCTTATCCCAGCCGGTTACATAGTTATCCAGTGAGAAATTCTCGGTAATGCTTCTGGTATCCGCAAAAGTCTTCTCCGGTGCATCGCCGGTAGCCGCCGCATCCGCGGTAAACATTGTCTCTCCGCTCTTGGAGCAGAATGTAGCCATCAATGTGTTGATCTGATCCGCGGAAACACCGTTTGCCTCGATCACATAGATCTGCTCTTCTCCATTATCTTCCCAGTTTGCCGTAGCAAGTGAATCGGTAACGCCGGCAAGATAGCCCTTGATCTCATCTCCCTTTTCGTTCATCGAAGACTGGGGAACTTTCACTTTGATGGTTCTGTTATAAGTTCCGTCACCGTTAATTGCGGTATAAACATCAACACCGTTTAAGGTCAGATATTTGATCGTATCGATATCGGCGGTCGAACCGTTGTCGGATTTAGCACCGAATACTTCCCAGTTTCCGGTCTGTCCGTTTCCGAAAATATCACTTTTATTGGTTTCTTCGATGTATCCGTTTTCCACAAGCAGATTACTGAACCACTGCAGCATGGATACGGAATTGAAATTCTCATGATACTTGATTCCGCTTGCAAAGATCGAATCCGGATGCGATACCTCAAGCAAAGGATCGGGAACATCCACATTGCCCGCTTTCAGCAGAGCAGCGACTTTATTCTTATAATCTTCTTCCGAACTGAAGTTTAAGGTGAATGCATAAATCGCTTCTTCATCGGTGGATATATCTTCAAAGGTAAGTTCCGTGGGAGTATTCTCGGCAACGGTCTGGGAAATCTCAGCCAAATCCCCTTTGATGTATTGTTTATTGTCTTTCAGATTCGCGGAATAGGTCATGACACGGCTTCCGCTGAATCCTTCTTTAACGGTTAAATCCGTTTTAATCTGTCCGCCGCAGGCCGTAAGAACAAGCATAACAGCTGCGGAAAAAACGAGTAAAAACAGTTTTTTTACTTTATTCATTGTATTTTCCTCCCAGCCTCTTTAATCTACGGTCCACTTGTTTCCGGTTTTGGTCAATGACAGGTAATCGGAATCCGTATCGCCGGGAAGAACCATGGTTGTATGAATCGTTGCGCTGTCCATCGTTTCGTTGCAAACAGGCTTTCCGATCAGGATCTTCGCATTCTTGAACTTCTTTACATCGGTATCGTCAAGAAGTTTATCTGCCAGAGAACTTCCGAGAAGTGCTTCTCCGATCTGTCCGTATAGCTCTCCGTTTGCATCGGTGGTTAATTTGCCTGCTTTCTTATAATTGCCTTTTGCAATGGCAGACGTGTAAGATTTGGCGACTTTTGCCGGTTTGGATGACAGAAAATCCACGCTTAATCCGGCTGCTCCGAGCAGGCAGATAATCGCACAGACTCCCGTCAAAATAGGAATAATCTTCTTCATTGCTTCCCCTTTCCCAACGACTGCTTATTCGTTGTTACACACTGTTTTCATTTTACTATCTGTTATACTGCAAGTCAATTTCACGATTTCATTCGCAATCTCTTCATCGGGGTTTTCGTATTCCGACTTGTCAAACCAAATTACATCATCCATTCCTTTGAAATACGTAAGCTGTCGTTTGGCGAAATGCCTGGTGTTTAATTTGACCTTTTCAACGCCTTCTTCAATGGAATATTTTCCGCATAAAGCAGCATAGATTTCCTTATATCCGATCCCCTGCATGGAGATATGCGAATCATTTAATCCCTGTTCCATTAAGGAACGGATCTCATCCACAAGCCCCTCTTCCACCATCTCGTCCACTCTGCGATTAATATTGTCATAGAGTTTCTCGCGCTTATCGGTCAGAACAATGCAAAGATCATCATAGACGGACGCTTTTAGTTTTTCCCTGTCATTGTGTTCCGAAATCGGGTATCCGTGCATCTCGTAAAATTCCAGCGCCCGGATCACTCGCTTTACGTTTCCCGCGGGTATCCGTTCATACGAGGCAGGATCGATCGGTAAAAGTCTAGCGTGGAATGCTTCCTTGCCAAGCGTTTGAGCTTCCTCTTCCAGACGTTTGCGGATTTCGGGATTTTCCTCTTCCTTAGCAAATTCCACGCCGCGTCTTAACGCCTGAATATAGAATCCGGTTCCGCCGACAATAATCGGAAGCTTCCCTTTTGCCCATATTTTTCTCATTGCTTCCCCGGCCAACGTTTGAAAGATCGTTACGTTGAACGGCTCTTTCGGATCCAGCACATCGATCAGATAATGCGCGATTCCCTGCGTTTCGCTTTCTTTGATCTTGGCACTTCCGATATCCAGGCCGCGATATACCGCGACGGAATCCGCAGAGATGATTTCGCCGTTTAACGCTTTGGCAAGCGCAATGGAAATTCTGGTTTTGCCGACACCCGTCGGGCCGGTCAGAATTAACAGTTTATTGGTTGTATCCGTGTTCTTATTTTCCATAAAATTCAGTATAGCATTTCGGGTTGTTTCTTTCAATTTATGCTTGCATTATTGAATTGAAAAAAAGGCTGATTTTTGTTATACTTTATCCGTTAAGACAAATCTTTACTTCGACTCAAAACCATGAACATTTTACGGAGGTATCCTATGACAATACAGGATGTGATTAAACTTCTCGATGCTACCCCTTTAACCTGCAAAGATAAACTCGACGGCGAAGTAATGAGCGCCTGCGGATCCGATATGATGAGTGATGTACTCGCATTCGCCAAATGCAAATGCGTGCTTCTTACCGGACTCTGCAATCCCCAGGTTATCCGTACCGCTGAAATGATGGATATCGTAGCCATTATTTTTGTACGCGGCAAAATGCCGGATGAAGCCATGATGGAATTATCCGAAGAGATGGAAATCCCCTTGCTGGCAACTCCCCATCGTATGTTCTCCGCCTGCGGAATTCTGTACGAAACAGGCTTGAGAGGAGGATCGATGGATGGCTGATATTCTAGAATTTACTTATGAAATCTCCGATGACGACTTCACCCGTGCGGGAGAAGCATCTTCCGACGTTAAGAAGAAGCTGAAAAAACTCGGTGTTTCACCCGATGTGATCCGCCGCGTCTCCATTGCTTTGTATGAAGGCGAGATCAACATGGTCATTCATGCAAACGGCGGTAAAATCACGATTCAGATTTCCGAAGACTCGATCACGATGATCCTCGACGATAAAGGACCCGGTATCCCGGATATCGACAAAGCGATGCAGGCCGGTTTCTCCACTGCTCCGGACAATGTCCGCAACCTTGGATTCGGTGCCGGCATGGGTCTTCCGAACATGAAGAAAAATACCGACAGCATCAATATCGAAACAAAGATTGGTGTCGGTACCAAAGTCACTATGGTGATCAATTTATAAATTGCTGATTAGGGGTTACGCATGGAAAACTACGGAAAGTCCGTTTACTTACTGGAAAACCAGTGTAAGGGTTGTACCAACTGCATAAAGCACTGTCCCACCCAAGCCATCCGTGTCAGAAACGGAAAGGCCGTTATTACGACGGATCAGTGTATCGACTGCGGCGAATGTATCCGCATTTGTCCTCACCACGCCAAAAGAGCCAAAAGAGGCTTTATCGATGCCATCAATAATTATCAGTATACCGTGGCACTGCCCGCGCCTTCTTTGTATGCGCAGGTCAATCATCTGGACGATGTAAACATTCTTCTTACTGCGCTCAAAGACATGGGATTCAACGATGTTTATGAAGTATCCGCAGCTGCGGAGATTATCTCCGAAGAATCCCGTAAATATGTTGCGGAACACAAAGACCAATGGCCTTTGATCTCTACCGCATGTCCTACCATCGTAAGACTGATCCAGATGCGTTTCCCGAATCTCGTGGACCATCTGCTTCCTTTGATCACACCCGCAGAACTTGCTGCACGTCAGGCCAGAGCAAGGGCCGTTGAACGCACCGGCCTTGAACCGAATCAGATCGGAATCTTTTTCTTATCTCCCTGTCCTTCCAAAGTGACCGCGGCCAACAGTCCCATCGGTCATGAAAAAAGCGATATCGACTGCGTTCTTGCCATCAAAGATATTTATCCGGCTTTGGTAGACTCCATGAAGATTGTTGCCAATCATCCGGAAGAACTGGCAATCTCCGGTAAAATCGGTATCAGCTGGGGAATTACCGGCGGTGAAGCCGGAGGCCTACTCTCCGACTCCTATGTCGCTGCAGACGGAATCGAAAATGTCATTCATGTACTTGATGATCTGGAAGATGAGAAATTCTCATCCGACCTTGAATTTATTGAATTAAACGCTTGTACCGGCGGTTGTGTCGGTGGAGTAATGCAGGTTGAGAATCCTTTCGCTGCCAAAGCCAAATTGCAGAAACTTCGAAAATACCTGCCCGTCTCCGCCGTTCATGCGGTAAAGACCTATCCGTACGATGCCAACTGGACCAAAGAAGTCGAATACATTCCCGTATTTGAACTTGCCGATAACCTCAAAGAAAGTATGGAAAAACTCAATCAGATCCAGGAACTTTGCAAACAATTCCCGGGTCTGGACTGCGGATGCTGCGGTGCTCCGACCTGCCGCGCCCTCTCCGAGGACATCGTAAAAGGCATTGCCAAAGAAACCGACTGCATCTATATTTTAAAAGATTATCTGCATAAGCTTTCCGATAAGATCAGTGAAATCTAGATTTTGCAGATGGGGATTTGATGAAGAAAATTCTGACCTTTTTGAAAAATGAACCAATGCTATGGCTCTCTGTCCTTGCAGCACTGCTTTCATTTCTGATTACTCCGCCCGGCAAGGACATCTTTTCGCGCATTGACTGGCATACACTCGGTACGCTCTTTATGATGTTGATCGTACTTGAAGGATTTAAGCAGGAAAACATCTTCCGTCCGATTATCCGTCTGACATCGAAATTCTCGAGCATTGCCGTTTTATCCCTTTTCTTAATCTTTGGCGTGTTCTTTTCCTCGATGTTCGTAACAAATGATGTATCGTTGATTATTTTCGTCCCGCTTACAATTCTGCTTTTCCGTGCGGGCGATAAAGAAAAATACATCCTCCCCGTCATCTCCATGGAGAATATTGCAGCCATCCGAGGCTCCATGCTGATGCCCTTCGGTTCTCCGCAGAATCTGTTTTTATTTGAACAATCCGGTCTTTCCGCCACTTCTTTCATCCAGTATATGGCTCCGCTTTCTTTGCTGTCCGGAATCCTGTTGATTGGTTTCGTTGCATTTCTGTATCGCCGCAATATCCAAGAGACCATTGTCATTCAGAGTAAGGAAGTCGCCGGCGTTTGGGAGAAAAAATACCTTCCGAGGCGGATCGGTTATCTGGTTTTATTCTGCATTATCCTTTGGACCATTGTATCGAGAACCAAATTATGGCCTTTTGCAATCATCGTTGTTGTAATTACCGTAGCCATATTAAATGTTAAACTGTTTATCAAAGTGGATTATGTATTATTGGTGACCTTCTTATGTTTCTTTATCTTCTCGTCTTCGATTACTTCAAATCCGACGGTTTCCGCTTTTCTGGAGAAATCGGTTAACGGACGCGAATACTGGTGGACAATCCTTTTAAGTCAGGTCATATCCAATGTTCCCGCAACGATTGTTCTGTATCCGTTCTCACACTCTTTCACCGGACTGATCTACGGCGCGGATACCGCAGGACTGGTTTCGCTGATCGGTTCCCTGGCATCCGTGATCAACTACCGTATTTATGTCAGGGAATATCCGAAGAATGGTCGAAAATTCATCCTGGTATTCACTCTGATCTCCTGGATCTTCTTCGCAATTGTCGTTATGCCGGGATATTTCCTGGCGCAGTTCTGGTAAAAAGCAAACCATCAGGCATACCAAAATCCCCCGGAAAAGCTGGGAGCGTCATTCCTCCCATTTATATACGACACGAAAATAGGTGAAATATTCCATGTGTTCCAATAAATATTAAATATTTTTTTGATTATAGTTTGTGGCTAATTTTTCAGGCATCCGATAGGAATGACATATACGCCGTCTTCACGCTTATAACCATATTCAGTCGCGGTTATGACAAGCTTAAGATCCGGCAGTCTTAGCGGGACCTGTTTTTCCTTTTTGTTGTACTCTCCAATGAGTCTTTCTATCTTGCATAGATGTTCGGCGCCCATATCAATTTCTTTACTTCCGAGTTTGAATTCTATCAGAGCATATCGCCCATCCTTAAGATGGAGTACTGCATCCGCTTCCAAACCATAGCGATCATGGTAATATGAGACTTCTCCGTTCATTCCGGAGGAATAAATCTTTAGGTCTCTGATACATAATGACTCAAAAAGGAAACCTAAGGTCTTGAAATCGGTATTGAAGTAGTCAGGCGAAAGACCAAGTGCTGCTACTGCTATGGATGGATCCACTAGATTTCTTTTGTTACCGGATCTGATTGCTTCTTTTGAACGGATTGCGGGACACCATGCAGGAAGTTCGTCTATTATGTATAAATCTTCAAGATCATGGAAATAATCATAGAAAGTAGGCTTTGATATTCCCGTTGCCTGCGAAGTATCTGAAAAAATGGTTTTTGTTTCTGCCAAAGTACATATATTTCTTGAATAGGATCTTATCAGGCGTTCTGCCCATAAAGGATTCCTTTTAACATGGCTGATATTAGAAATATCAGTATGACAAGTCTGATAAAAGAGATCAGATGCGATAGAAAGCGCAGCTTCCCTGTTCTCGACATCAATACTTTGCGGCCATCCGCCACGACAGATAGCATAGATCAGGTCGTCAATCGTCAGCTTAGACTCTTCCCATTCGATATCCTTTCCTTCAAAAAGATCCATAAGCGAAACTGTACCCGAAGACTCACCGCTCTCATACAGACTCATAGGAAACATACGAAGTGTTGAAATCCTCAGTGTTCCGGTATGAGCCGTTTCAACCTTCTGGGAAGATGAGCCGGTAAGGATATACTGACCTTTTAATCCGGAGTCGTCCACGCTTTTACGTATTGCTCCCCAAATCTTCGGAGCATCCTGCCATTCGTCAAACAGCCTTGGTTTATCTCCGATCAGAAGCTTTGAAGGCATGTTTTCGGCAACGGACAAAAGCCTTTCTCGGGTATCTTCATCTTGAAACTCTATATAGCTATTTGCATAATGCTTTGCAGTTGTTGTTTTTCCACAGCCCTTTGGTCCCACGATTAATGTTGCACCAAAAGCCTCGAGCTTTAGTTCTAACGCGGAATCAGTTATTCGGTTGCGATATATCTTTTCTGTATTATCCATATGTTATTCACCTCAAGGATGATTATACTTCATTTAACATATATGTACAATCCTGTTTTACATTTATGAGATCGAACGTCTTACACATATGTGATATAATATTTTACAGATTTGTGGCGACAATTTAAGAAAAGAAAAGGAAGTCTGGAAGGTATGTTCCTTTCAGACTTCTTCTTTTTTTGCCAATCCACCGCGACAGTGCTCATTTTGCGTTACTGTCTTATGAACACTGCCGTAACTCCGGGGGATTTCTATAATCTCTTACAAATCACTTACAGTTCTTTGAATTCGCCTTCTCCGCTCTTTACGAATCCGTCATTCTGTGTTTCCGTAGGTGTTGTTTCAGACTGTGCAGCTTGTGCCTGCGTTGCTTCCTGTGAAGGTGCGGTTGCATTGTCAACCTTATCCACACCCTTCTTTACGGTCCTGACACTGGCCTTACCGAAATCTTCCGCGGTATCGACAAAGGAATGTCCAAAGTTTTTCCAGCCTTCTTTAACCTGCTGTTTCTCTGCGGTATTATCCACTTTATTACCGTCAACCCAGTCGCTTGCGGCATTCACTCCAACCTTTGCCGTCTGAACCAGGGATTTTCCGAGGCCGGCAAACGTTTTGCCCATACCCTTTCCAAAATCCGCCCAGTCATCTCTTAAGCATTCTTCATTCTGATTATTTGTATTATTATCACTCATCTGTATACTCCTTATCTCGTCACAAATCTCAAACTACATTTACTGCTAATATTTTATATGATTTTATTTAAAATCACAATATCCTCTTAATTTCCCAGTTTTCTCCGATTCAAAGGATAAAGAAAGGACCGGGCTTGCCCCGATCCTTTCAAAATGTTCGTAAAATGATTATTTAAGGGCTTCCGCAATGCCTACCGAACAAGCAATCGTAAAGATTAAGATCGGAAGAACGATTCCGATGATACCGGTAATCAGACCAACCTTACCCTTTGTATCCTGTCCGTTTGCCTTAATTGCCTGGGAGCCGAGTACAATACCTACAACACCGAGTGCTGCGGGAATGAAGAATGCTACGGTAAATCCAAGCCAGAAAAATCCAAGGCTGCAAAGACCGCAGATCATAGCAGGAATACCCTTCATGGAACGCTGTCCGCCGGCCGGAGTGCTGCCCCAGTCGTTCGTTACCTGGAAGCCTGCCTGCTGATATCCTGCCTGCTGGAATCCGGGCTGCTGAAATCCCTGCTGCTGGAAATCCGGCTGCTGGAAATTCTGCTGCTGATATGCTGCATTCGGATCATAGTATCCGGTGTTTGCAAATCCGGCTGCCTGATTGGGATCCTGTGCAAATCCCGCATTGCCTAAATCCTGCTGATTGTTCTGGAATCCTGCATTGGGATCCTGAAAACCATTGTTCATGTTTCCGTCCATTTTTAAATCACCTCTGTTCTTTAAGTTTTCCCCAATGCGTTTATTATACTTGAAAGACAGGAACTATTCAAGGCGTTTTATGTCAGCGCAGACATACTTTTTTACCGATTTTTTATTCCCATTTATTCGGAAAAAGACTATACTTAAAAGTAGTTTTTATCGGATTATACGGAGGCAGAATTATGTATCAGGGCAGAAAATACATCGCTTTATGTACATCCAGAGTATTTGACACACAGATTCACCGCTATATTGAATCCCTAAACGAATATCTCCTTGCTTATGATTACCGTTTGCTCGTATACGGTATCAATTCCGATGTTTACTGGAACGAAGATCATCTGACCGCGGAGACCGGTATATTCGATGCGCTTCCAACAAGACATCTGGACCTGATCATCATCATGGATGAAAAGATCAAAAGCCATACGATTTCCGAGCGTATCATAACATCAGCCAAAGCTTCCAACATTCCTGTCATAGTCATTGACGGAGAATATCCCGATACCACTTCGATCCGTTTCAACTTCAATAAGGGATTTGAACAGATCGTACGACATATCATTGAAGATCATAAAATCACCAAACCGCATATGATCGCAGGTGTTCCGAACAATGCTTTTTCGGACGAACGTATCGAAGTATTCAAAAAAATACTCTCCGAAAACGGAATCCCCTTCGACGATTCCATGGTTAGCTACGGAGAATTCTGGTCCTACCCTGCCCGTGTTGCCATGCGCAGAATTCTGGATCAGGGTATTGTTCCCGATGCCGTTATCTGTGCGAACGATATCATGGCGGTCAATGTCTGCAGTGTACTCAAAGAATACGGTCACCGTGTTCCCGAAGATGTTATCGTTTCCGGTTTCGACGGAAACGAAGAAGCTTTCTTAAATAACCCCATGATCTCCACCGTAATCTGTGATATCGAAGATCTTGCCAAGCAGACGGAAGACTGCATTGTGCGACTTTTAAACAATGAGACCGTGGAAAACAAAGAAATCGTACCGAAGCTTCTGACCAACGAATCCTGCGGTTGCGAACATAATCCAAATCCGTCCGAAAACCTTCTGGATCTGATCAATAACAGTTTCTACCGTCACCAGGATGATCTTAGAAATCTCTATGATCTGACGACGAATATGGTCAACTGCAATACGAATGAGGAAATGACGAAAGCCCTGCAAAAGACATTATCGGGCAGTATGATCTGTGCTGTCGACAAACGCTGTCTTGATATGAACGATAACTACTTTGTCGTCAACCATATCGGCAAATGGACGGATCATTTACAGTATATCTACAACGGTGACAAGCCTTTGGACGACAGCGATTTTTCCTTTAACTCCGTCTTTTTAATGAAGCGTTTGGAAGAATTCTCGGCAAACGGCTATCCCATTATCTTCAATGCTTTGGAATACATGAATACCATTGTCGGTTTCATCGGCTATAATTTCAACGACTATGAACTGACCAATTATTCCCAGATTGCACCGATGACCAGTTCCGTAAGTCTCGGTCTCGGCGGATATATCACCATGGCTTCCCAGCGCGCTTTACATGACAAATTGTCGGAAGTCTATAAACGCGATGCCTTAACGAATCTCTATAACCGTGTGGCATTCCAGAATATCTTCCGCTGTGCGCGTATGGCACCCGAGAACCTGGGAAAACCCATTACCGTTATCATCTCCGACTTAGACGGACTGAAATACATCAACGATCATTACGGACATGCGGACGGTGACAATGCGATCGCAAAACTTTCGGACGCACTCGTAAATTGCTGTCCCGAAAATTCCATCTGCTCCCGTTTCGGCGGTGATGAAGTCTTTGCCGTTATATTCGGAGACTGCGACACAGACGGAATCGCATCTGCCATGGAAGAATATCTGAATGAATACAATAAAACATCCGGGCTTACCTATTTCGTTACATCCTCTACCGGATGCTACACCACCATTCTCGATGAGGAATATGATATTCTGCAGGCTCTGAAAATTGCCGACGAGAAGATGTATGAAGTAAAGAATGCCAAAGGTGTACGCCGCGGAGTGGCGCTTACTCCGTAATCAACGAAATCCAAAGGAATACCAATGAGCGATATTACCTATACCAACGGAATCATTTTTCATCAGGGAAAATTCATGCAAGGCGGCTTTCGCGTATCGAACGGCCGCTTTGTCAGTGTGTTTACGGATGGACAGGCGGATGAAACTGCAATTGATCTAAACGGACAATATGTGATTCCGGGCCTTGTGGACATCCATATTCACGGCTGTTTCGGTGATGATTTCTCCGACGGAAATCCCGAAGGAATTCATCGCATGAGCCGAAATCTTGCCAGACTTGGCATCACATCCTTCCTTCCCACCACGATGACTTTGGATGAAGAACAGTATATTCGCATTGCCGAAGCCTTAAACGAAGCGATCAACTCCGCCAGGGACGATTCCGCACGTATTCTTGGTATGCGTATGGAAGGACCATTTCTCAGTGAAGAAAAAAAAGGCGCTCATGCTGCAGTATGTCTTCAAAAGCCCAATCTTGAACTGTTTCATGCAGTACAGACCGTCAGTGAACGAAGACTTCGCATCATCGATATTGCTCCGGAAATTGAAAATGCCCTGCCATTTATCCAAAAGGCATCCGGGGATTCTTTGGTTTCCTTAGCACATACGGATGCCACTTACGAAGAAGCTCTTACGGCATTTCATGAAGGCGCCAAACATGTGACGCATCTTTTCAACGCCATGCGCCCTCTTCGCCATCGCGACCCCGGCGTGATCGCCGCTCTCTTCGATTCACCCGATATTACAACAGAGATCATCGGCGACGGAATCCATGTACACGAACCCATGGTGCGTTTAGCCTACCGTGAATGCAAAGGAAGGATCTGCCTAATCTCCGATGCGCTTCGCTGTATGGGCGAAAAGGACGGTAAATATAATCTTGCGGGCGAGATTGTCACACTTGAAAACGGTGTAGCCAAACTTTCCGACGGTACGATCGCAGGTGCGGCTTTAAGTGTCTATGATACTCTTTTAAACATTATTTCCATGGGAATTCCTGTCGAAGAAGCAATTCTCTCCGCCACAAGCATTCCCGCCAAAGTACTCGGTAACGATAACATCGGCGAAATCGCAGAAGGCAAATTTGCCGATTTCATTGTATGCGATTCAAAAATTAACCGCCGAAGTGTTACCCTCGGCGGCTTACAAATCTCATAATCTTTCTTTTTCTTTGTTATAAAATAGCCATCATCGGCTTTTTTATAAAAGCATCCACGATTCTGGCTACTGCGGAATAGGCAATACCCAAAGCAAAAATCAATACCACGATCGTGGACGAGCGGAAAAATACGCCGCCGACCAAAGCCGTTAATGCAACGGAAATTTCAATGAATCCGGTAGCCAGTTTCCATTTCCAGGGGGATTCATTTTTTCTTTGTTCAAATGCGCGCATAACATCAATGGCACCGGAAAAAGCATATACGCCAAGCAGATACAGAATAATAATACTTGAATGAACATCCAGGAGAGATAACGTGAACAATCCCAAATCCATTACAACAAATCCCAGAATCAAAATCGTCTTTCCGCCAACCATATATCTTGCCATTTTGGAATAATAATGCAAAAGTCTGATTCCGTATACGATGAGCCAAACGGAAATAAAGGCCATAATAAGGCCGATTCCGGCAGAACTGTCAACCGTTATGGTTAAGATCAATAAAAAGCTGATCAAAAGCATCAGTATTCCGCCGATTATTCGTCTGATTTTCGCTCCAACAGACATAGCTACTCCTTCTTTTTCTTAACGGGTTTGGCATAAATTTTTCTGGTTACGAGCCTTTTTTGTTCAATTGCCGCATGGAAAAATCTGCCAAGTGTCGTATTTTCTTTATCAGAAGCATTCTTATACTCCTGCTTTGCATCGGTTAGATCAAATTCGGGAACTTCTTTGCCCGAAAGTTTCATACCGAATGCTCTCCAATCCTCAGAAGCGGATAATCTGCGCGTTTTCAGGATACGCATAATCTCATTTTTATACTCATCCACCACATCAAACGCATACCTGTCACATTCAAATTCATGTTCCTGTCTGTGAATTGTACGAAGGGCATATACCATCTGGGAAAATGCATGATAATAATCCGAAGGGTTATCCTTTATCATTTCCTCATAGTCCATCCAGGCAGGCAGATAAACATATTTGATAAAACTGTAATCCGGAAGATGTCCCGCTCTTCCGTGACCTAAATTCATTATGGATTTTTCGCTGTACTGATAAATGCAGTTTAAATATACTGCATTTTCGATATCGTCCGACATCGAGGCTTTATGCTTAAATGTGATCGGTCTTCTTTCTTCCTTACCGTCTTTATCCAGGATCTCATAGAAATAATAATTCGTATTGTTAATTACCAAAGAAGGAGTACCGGCAAAATATCTGTGTGCCCAGGTATCCGCAAGAATATGCATGGCAATACCGACAGCCTCTAACGGTTCGGAATATGCACGATTCACGGTTTCTTTCAGGAGTTCTCCGTTGGTATTGCAGATCAGGCGGTATTTCTGCATATAAGCACGTGATCGTTTCTTTCGTTTTGCATTCAGATCATACGGAAGGAAATGGAAAGATGACCAAACCGATGTAATTTCCTGCAAACCACGCTTATCCAGTTTCATATCCATCAATTCTAAGTTTAACTGCGTCGTCGCAGCTTCTTTCGGGCCATCCACAACGGTCAGGAATGTCTTGGTGCAAAGATCTACAAATTGCGCACTAAAACAGATCGTCAGGCTCTCCTCATGCGTATAGCCTGCCAATATGGCTGCACAATATGTTGCATAATAATGAAAATCTTCCTGCATCCGATTAATTATCCTTCGTTAGTAATCCTTTCGCTTCCAGTTTTCGATATCTTCTTACGTATAAACTGGAAACCAAAAGGTCAACGGAAATTACCAGCACCATAATATTCATCAAAAACGATCCGATGAAATCCACCAATTCGTTTGTTATTGTGCCGTTTAACTGTGACAGGCTTACAAAAATAGCTATAAAATCCAGGAAAATAACCACAAAGAGCCAGAAAATATAGGCATTGCGCTTCTTGCACATCGCATTGGCACGAGCGGAAAAACCGATGAAGAAACGGATTCCCGCATCAATAACAGCCATTAACATTATCATAATAATACTTAATCCGGCCATTATCTGAAATGCGTATGGTTGCTGAAGGAATTCTTCATCGGCGACTTCGTATATGACCTGACGGATATATGCAAAATTCATCGTGCAAAGAAGCAGCAAACGGCAAAACGTCCATGCACCCATAAAGCAATATCCAAGACCGACAACCATCATTGTGTCTATATGTTTTCGATAGAGTCTGTCGTTTTTAATCATTTTTAATCTCTTCCGCAACAGGTAAATCATCATCCACTACAAGTTCGTCCTTTTTATCCAAAAGCACACCCTTGTCATTTCTCTTTAATTTCAAACGTTCTCTGAACAGATCTTTGATCCATTCCTGTCCTTTCGCCGTACCGAGTTCATCGACTTTCAATTCACCTTTGGCAATTTTGGTCATAACTCCGATATAGGCTTCTCCCAAAGCAGCGGTCAATGCTGCAGCCACGCCACCGGATACAACACCGCCTGCCACGCTGCCCGCGCCGGGGATCAGTTTCAGAATACCGGATACGGCCGTTTTGCCGACAATTGTAGTTCCAACGATACCGAGAACGCCGGAGACAACCGACACGATGGTCGTTTTATCAAGTGCCAGTCCGTATGCAGCCGTAATGGAACCAAGCATTCCGATCTGCTGCGGAACCAGTACAAAGGAGTCCGCAAACGGAATGGGAACTGCTCCGACTCCTGCCGCAGCTGCCGCATTAGCGACGACTATGGCCTGGGCCTTTGAAGTTTTTAATTTGATGTCTGCCTTTTGCACTGCAACGAAGGTCTTTTGCAGTGCCTCCGGTATGACCCGGTAGATAATCTCCGCAAGGGTATCGAGTCCGTAAGCCGGAATCGAGATCTCATCCGTAATTTCAACCGCCTGGCAAAGCACCGGAACCACCTGGATAATATCCATATTCTCCGCTTCGATGATTCGCTTTAATTGAGCTGCATCCTTTTTATTGACTGCCTGTGTGATCACAACAATAACCGGAATGTTAAATGCTTTGTTTTCGGATAAAAACTGCGCAATGAACTCTTTCTCCGCATCTTCAAAACGATGGGTACCCGCATTGACACAGTACAGAATGCAATGGATGGCATCGTCCATTTTACCGCTTTTCACACCCTTTTTGATGCAGTCGGTCGCATCTTTCAAAAGTTCGGAAATGGCATTGTCACCACCGAGTTCCAGACCGGGTGTATCGTAGATCGTAAGCGGAAATCCTTCTTTCGAATACTGGCGGATTGCCTGCGTTACGGGCTTTCCGATTCCGGTATCCGCGAGTTTTTCATTAAACATATTGTTAATGAGCGTACTCTTTCCGGAGCCTGTTTTACCCATAACCATGACGTTCATATGCGTCATGCCTTCCCGCTCTTTCTGGATTGCGGCGAAAATCTTCTCCGCAACATCGTAAACATTGTACTGGTCCATGTTTTCCCCTCCTGTACTTAGCTTTTGCTTTCTTACAAACCGTATTTTTCCTTTGTCCGCTCATCGGGCTCATATCCGTTAAGCAGTTCATCCGCCATCCGGATCATCTCCTCGTAAGAAATGATTTCGATGGTATATAATTTGTTGCTTTCATCATAAAGGATCATGTCTTTGGTCTTTGTATCATATCCTACCAGTGATAAACCGGGAAGGCTGACAATATGCTTTAACCGTTTATCAAACAGATGGATATTATCCGTTGAAATGGCATATACTTTATTCTTGGCATCATATACAAAATTATATACGATTCCTTCAATTGCGTAACTTGTCTTTAACAGTTTATATGTTTTGCTGTCATAGATACGAATCTGGTCATCCGTCGCCTGAATCATGATTGCATTACCACCGTCACACTGTATTGCTTTGCGGACACTCAGTTTCTCCAGGTCACTGTCATACTTGGATGCTTTCGCAAGGAAAGCCTTTTTATCGACAACGCCAAGTTCCCTGTTTTCATAGAAGTCGATATTAGTGTAACTGTTATTATAAGCATGCAGATAGGAGGATTCCTTCTTGGCATATACGGTAATATAACTGGAACCGAACATGTGGACAAAAATCTGATCGCTCACATATTCAACCGATGTATAGAGTTTGAAACGGTTTCTGCCGATCGAATCAGTACGGAATTCATCTTTGTCAATCATATAATAATTTCCGCCGACATCGGTTATGAAAAAGATTCCGTCATCCGTCATCTTGGAGAATGTATAATCCTCTTTCAACGGTTTTGTCGTCTGAAGATTCAGGTCATAATCATAATAGTAAATCTGATTATTTGAGACTGTAATCACAATCTCATCATTCATCATCACATTCACATAATAATCCTGCACTTCTTTATACGCAATGATGTCTCCGGAAGTAACGCTCATAATGATTAATTCATTATAAACGGATTCATCTTCGTCATATGCATAGCTGACAACAGCCATTTTATTGTTCTTTATGGAAGCGCCGACGATCGTGGAACTTAAGGATGCAATCTGTTCCGCTTTACCGGTGGAAAGACTGACTTTCACGATAGCCGTACAATTCTGGAGCGGAAAATTGTAGAATAACACCGCATATTTTCCGTCCGGACTGAACGATACACTCATATTCGGTTTCTCCAAACCGTAAGCCGAAAGAATCTCAGAGCAATCTACCGTGTATCGGATTGCGCCATCGGAGTACACGCATATTTTTGTATCACTCACGATTGCCACACTGTTTCCGTTCGGGATGGAATACAGTAAACCTTCTTCATAGAAATATACCGGTTTTTCAACCTTCTCAAGTATGGACTGATAGTGATACTCACCTTTTTTCTGTTGATAAACGACTCCCTCGTCTCCGCAGAACGCCAAGGTGGAGAAACTGTAAAACGGTAACGAAAGGACCTCTTTGCCCGTTTCGGTTTCATAAATATGATTGGTAACATCCCCGTCATAAACAGAGAAATATTTACCGGTTTTGGAATATACGATCGAGCTGACGGAAAAGTCCATTTTAAACTCATGTTTCTGAACATATTCATCAGACTCCGAATAAACTTCCAGTGCATTAATCAGCGCCACTGCAGCTTCATCGTTGAAGTCTTTTTCATCTGTATCCGGAAGAATGCTTCTGGCGGTATATATGGCTTCCATTCGTTTGCCTTCCGAGAGCAGGGTTCCGGAAGTCGCCGCAAGCACTTTCTCGTTTTGTTCCTTCATGAGACGGTTCTGCTTGGTGATTCTCCAGATAAAGAAAAAGCTCTGCAGAAGGATGACAAGCAAAACGCCGAGAATAATGAAACCAATCCTTCTTCTGCGTTTGATCTCGGCTTCTCTCTGTCTTTGCTTTAAATCATCAAAACTCAGTTCAAAAATAGACGCAATCAGGCGAAGCACGGAAAGATCGACTTTTTTGTTGCGCTCCGATGCTTTCTCGGCACGGCAGTCTGCCGCAAGAGGTTCATGTACGATGGTTTCGCGCGTTACATTTCCGTCTTCATCGGTTTTTAATACATCTTCATACAGTAAAAGTTTCGGAAAAGAAGTATCCGGATCTCCGTCAGCCAATGCAATCAGGATATGTTTTCTGTCCTTTAATTTCAGGAATGTCTCAACCTCTCTCATACACCAGGGCGATTCCAGATATTTCGGAGAGGCAACGATGATCAGATATTCGGAACGTCTCAAAGCATCGGTAATCGATTCGGACAGATCATCGGACACGGCAAATTCAGCCTCGTCACGAAAGACGCGGTCCAGTCTGTTTTTCCCGATTTTGGACGCAATCTCTTTCGGTAGTCGGAAAGCTTCCAGTTTCCTGTGAATTCTTTCCGCCACACTTCTGTCGGGCTGTATGTGTCTGTAACTGATAAAGGCATCATACCTTTGTTCCGTATCAGCCATATTTAGTCCTTTGCTCTTACACAATTTTACAGAATAATTATACCATAAAGGACTGTATTTTTAAACTTTTACGCACAAAAAGACCGGTCCGAAACGGACCGGCCTTTCATCATTTCATTAAAGCCAATTATTTGTTTGCTATAGCTGCCTGT
>ODAI010701042.1_pt1 | contig 50751 bp, 43 predicted proteins | sample 1539321 | NCBI WGS metagenome assembly ODAI01 (sample SAMN02144231, study PRJEB22623) | gut metagenome | biome: sheep rumen | host: Ovis aries | place: New Zealand
AGCCCTTTGGTCCCACGATTAATGTTGCACCAAAAGCCTCGAGCTTTAGTTCTAACGCGGAATCAGTTATTCGGTTGCGATATATCTTTTCTGTATTATCCATATGTTATTCACCTCAGGGATGATTATACTTCATTTAACATATATGTGCAATTCTATTTTACATTTATGAGGCAGATCACCTTACATATATGTGACATAATATTTTACAGATTTGTGGCGGCGGAGGAGGAACCATCTCATTTTGAGTTACTGTCTTATGAACACTGCCGTAAAGAGGTGGTTTTTTTGTGTTATAAGCATTACTTATAACAAACCATAGGTTTGCGGTATTGGACGATAAATATTTCGGGGTGCTAATATAAAGAAACTTTTAAAATAAGCAGTTTAAGGAGAGAGAAGAATGAGTACAAAAACAAAACGCTTTGGAATCACAGACACAATTTTGCTGGTGTTATCTGCACCCTACTACTTTTTATTGCTTACTGTCTTTAAACCCTGTGGACCTAAAGAGGATGGAAGCTTTATGGTATGTCAATGGTCTTGGAGGGCGGTGCTGGTATTGGCTGCTTTGACATTGATCTTAAGCATAGTAAGATTTGTTATTGCTGAAAACAATATACGTCTTGGCCTGTCAATAGCAATCTTGAGTCAGAGCGTAGCTGCGATTTTTATCCCTGGGACTATTATTCCTCTTTGCATGATGGAATCTATGAGATGTCACGAATACACGAAGCAGGGAAACTTTGTATTAGCAATTCTGATAGCAGCTGCAGCTGTGGTTGATATCGTTCTTAAGGTTATAGCGAAGTATTATAAAAAGAAGTAATGGTATAGTTATGAGATTTGAAATCAAGCTCGCTATAAAAAACATAAAAGGGCATTGGGGGAGAAGCGCAGCACTTTTTGCGCTTGCGGCATTGCTGGCCTGTTCGATATTCGGAGGTTCAATAATAATCAGGAGTCTCCAAAATGGACTTAGGAGTTATGAAAAGAGGCTGGGAGCAGATATTATAGTAATCCCTGAGGAAGCGGCCGGTGAAGGGACTTTTGAATCGATACTACTACAGGGAATTCCCGGCTATTTTTATATGGATATGGATGTGCTTGAAGCTATCAGAGGTTTAGAGGGGGTGAAAGCCGCCTCTCCTCAGTTTTATCTGGCTTCTGCATCTTCGGGATGCTGTGATACTTTGGTCCAGATTATTGGGTTTGATCCTGATAGTGATTTTTCTGTAAAACCCTGGATACTAGAGAATTATGGGAAAATGATAAATGACGGAGATGTCATAGTTGGGAGTGATATTAGAATTCCCGAGAACAAGAGTTTCAGGTTTTATAATGTTGAATGCAGAGCTGTAGCGAAATTAGGTAAGACCGGAACCGGACTGGATAGTGCTATTTATGCTGATATGAACACAATACAGCGTATGATGGAAAGCGCAGATAAAATTGGATTTGATTATTTTGAATCTGTGGAACCGGAAAACGCTGTTTCATCGGTGCTTATTGACGTAACTGATGGTTATGAAGTAAGGGACGTAGCAAGGAAGATTAATCTGGGGTTTGATGGGGTCAGGGCTATATCCTCTAAGGATATGGTCTCCGGGATTTCTGAAGGACTATCGGGAGTATCAAAGGTTGTAGGCGGCTTGATCGTGTTTATATGGGGCTTATCAATAGCTGTTCTTATAGTTTCATTTAATATGATAGTAAACGAAAGAGTTGGTGAGTTGGCACTCCTCAGGATCATAGGTGGAACAAAGAAGATGCTTGCAGGTGTGTTGCTTTGGGAAACGATAATCATAAGTGTCGGCGGTGGGTTGTTAGGAAATGCGTTAGCAAGTCTCGTGATTATTTCCTTTTCGGACATACTTCGTGATGCTTTGAAGGCTCCGCTGCTTTTGACTAATGGATGGATTATTGGAATAGTTTTTTTATTTTCTGTTTTAGTGTCGACAGTTGTATGCATATTAACGTCGGTTATAGCTGCAAACAGGATAACATCTAAAGACACAGCGCTTATACTGCGGGAGGGATTATAGATGAATTTATCTGCTAAAAACGTATCCTTCAAGTACTACGGAAAGAAAAAGAAGAAACCGATTTTTGAATTATGTAGCACTTCACTGGATGTTCCGGAGGGAAAGCTTACTGCTATTATTGGACATTCCGGAAGTGGGAAAAGCACATTGTTAAGTATTCTGGCAGGTGTACTAAGACCGGAGAAAGGAGATGTAACCGTTGGTAATGTAGATATCTATAGCCTGAGTGATAGAGAGAGAAGTTCCTATAGGAATAAGAATATTGGCGTGATTCCGCAGGGCAATTCTTCGCTAAAGCATCTTACAGTATTTGAGAATATATCTTTACCGTATGAAATGTATGGAGATGGGGTGCCTCGGGAGAATATAGATGCAATATTAAGGCGGTTTGGGCTTATTGAACTGGCAGATGAACCTGCATGCGGATTATCCGGTGGGGAACAAAGAAGACTTGCTATAGTAAGGGCAATAGTTCGGAAACCGAGCATAATTCTGGCGGATGAACCCACCGGAGATCTGGATGAAGATAACCGGAAAAATGTGCTTTCGGAATTAAAAAAGATGACGATGTCCGGGACTACAGTGCTTATGGTTACTCATGATAAAGAAGCGGAAGGATATGCGGATCAGGTCTTCAAAATGGAAAATGGTGTTTTGCTATAAGTAATAGTTATAGCAAATCATAGGTTTGCGGTATTGGACGCATGAACGTGGACTGTGTTAATCTTCATTTCAGTTAATCAAAAACAAATGCGCATGTCGAAGATTAAGCAACTGGTTTAGCATCAAAAGGAGGAATTGATATGTCAAAAGAATTTAACTACACAATCTGTCCCGTGGCAAATGCATCATATATAGCAGCCAACCATGGCTTCCTGAATGAAAGGCTTGAGAAGATCGGTTATACGCCTGTAAGACTTCAAACTCTCGAGCAGGAGCATTGGAAAGAGCATTTTACATACGAGAATGACAGACTCTTTCGCGAGGGTGGAAACACTCCTCCTATTTGGGCAAAGTCCAGAGGAGCAGAACCTGTTTTGATCGGTATCAATCTTATACCCGGCCAGCAGGCTATTGTTGTGAGAGCAGATTCGGATATTAAAACTGTGGCTGATCTTAAAGGAAAGAAGATCGGTATTCCGGATAGAATAAACGTTACTATTGACCATCAAAAGACCGCAACCATAGAAGGATTTGAAGTCGCTCTTAAATCAGCCGGATTGAGTAAGGATGATGTAGAGTGGGTATACATCGTAGATGAGAAGCCTGACTATCCAAATGGTACTGCAAAATGGACCTTTAAACCCGGACTTGATTTCGAGGCTCTTGATGAGGGCAAGGTAGACGCAGTATTTGTAAAGCTTTCAGCATCAGAGATCGTACTTGAAGATAAAAAGTACAGAAAGCTGATCAATCTTGTAGCTGACCAGGACAGCGTTGATCCTGTAAATAATGAGTGGCCTAATGTTCTTACTGTAAGCCGGAAGCTTGCCGAGGAGGAGCCACAGGTTGTTGTGGAGTACTTAAAGGCTGCAATCCAGGCAGCAAGATGGGCTAAGGATCACAAGGATGAGGCGGAAGCACTTCTGGCAGAGCAGACTCATGGTACTGTTGAGCAGTATAGAAGAGCATATCCTGCTGATTTTTATAAACAGCTTGAGCCTAACTTTTCAGAAGCCGGATTAAAATCGCTTCAGACACGTGCTCAGTTCCTCTATGATCACGGTTTTACAAAGTCGGTTGTAGATGTAGCATCTTGGGCCAACAGAAGTTTCCTGGAGAGAGCGCTTAAGGAACTTGAAGAGGAAGAATAATTAATTAACGAGGAGATATATGATATATTATGAAAAAACTTGAAATTGCAACTAAAATCGTTTCACTTGGACTAACCGCTGCGATTGCCTTAACAGCGTGCGGAAACGGGTCTGCCGGAAGCGGAACCGAGTCATCATCAAGTGATGTTCAGCAGACTGTGGCAGCAACTGCGGAAGATGAAGCACTTGCAGCTGAGCTTCTTGACAGAAACGTAACTCCCTCAGATGTAGTAACTCCTGCTGTTATCGAAGCAGCTATTGCGAAACTTAAGGATAAATATGAGTTCGAAAGTCTTGATACACTAAAACTCGGCTCAGGCGGATGGGTTTACATATCCGATAAGAACGGCTGGTTTAACGAGTTGCTTGGAGATAACAATACTACTGTTGCTATAGTAGAAGGAACTGTAGGTAATGAAGTACAGCTTATGGAGAGAGATGAGCTCCATCTAACAAATCGTATGCTCTATCCCTACCTCCTTTATAAGTCACAGGGCGGAGATTTGACAGCAGTTGAACTTTCCGAGGATCCTGCTCCCGGAATTGTTACGATCCTTGTAAGTAAAGATTCAGATTATCAGTCTCTTGAAGATCTTAAGGGAAAGACAATCGCAAGCTGGAAGGCTGGATGCCAGTATGTGGCGCTTATCGAGCAGACCATCGATCTTGGATGGGTTGAGGGAACAGATTGGACATATGCTAACGTTTCAAATAACGACATCAAAACAGCACTTGATGCAGGCGAAGTAGATGCAATCTCAGTACATCCTTTTGCTAATATTAACAATGAGATTATTACAGGAAACTTCCGTGAGATTGCCAATGCAAAAGAGAATGGTGTTTACACCAACTACGGTGGAGCTTCTGTTACTTTTTCTTCAACCGAATTTGCCAATAGCCACGTAAATATCTTAAAAGCAGTACTTAAGCTTCGCCAGCTTGTAAATGCTTATATTATCCAGAACCCCGAAGAAACATCCAAGATAATCGAGGGTATTACCAGGGATCCTGCTGCAAACACTGCATGGTACAACGATAGAAGCAAAGAAACCTTCTATTCCGCATCAGCTCCTTTATCAGAGCTTATCGACGACACCGATAATTATCAGAACTGGCTCATTGAGAATACCGAAGAGTTTACAGAAGAGGGACGCGTAGACAAGCAGTCTTTCTTTAACACTAATTTCTTTAACTAAATCTTTATAAGGCAAGGAAAGAAAAATGGCGAAAGAATTAACACTGACCGGTAAAGGAACCGTGGAAAAGAACATATTTAAAAAGCTATCGGGAGATATCGGAAGCAGCAAGTTCGGCCCCAGATTTCTCGCTTTGCTGAATACCATAGCTGTCCCCGTTCTCTTAATAATCCTATGGCAGGCTTTAGCAGGATCCGGACTTCTTTTGGAAGTAATACTCCCGTCACCTGTGAAAGTTATTAAAGCTTTTTTTGAGATGATAAAAGACGGCTCTTTGGGCGTTGACCTTGCTGTCAGTGGTAAAAGAGTTCTTATCGGTTATCTTTGGGGGGCCGGGATTGCTCTTATACTGGGTGTCTTTTCGGGACTCAACAAAATTGCTGAAAGAGTTTTTTCACCAATAATAAATGTCATCAGACAGATTCCTCTATACGCTTGGATGCCTATTATTATTCTTTGGTTTGGCATTGGCGAAGTATCAAAGGAGATAATAATAGCCAGAGGTGTACTTATTCCTATTTATCTAAATACCCTACAGGGAATAAAAGGTGTCCAGGCGGAGTACTTCGAACTGGCGGAAGTTCTTGAACTTAAGAGAAGTGTTTTTTTGAGAAAGATAGTTTTGCCTTCTGCTGTTTCATCCATATTCACCGGACTTAGACTTGGAGCCGGAAATGCCTGGATGGCTGTAGTGGCTGCGGAAATGCTTGGCGGTCTGACCGGACTTGGATACGCTTTGATGAAGTCAAGAGAGTTTCTTTGGTCAGATAAGTTGATCGCCTTGATGGTTGTTATCGGCGTTATCGGTGTGGTCATTGATGTGATCCTTAGAAAGATAGAGGAGAACACATTAAAGTGGAAAAAGAAAACAGTCAGGTAATTAGGCTGAAAGGTGATCATTATGAGTCAGAATACGATTTTGGAAATTAAGAATGTATCAAAAGTATTCCACACAAAGGATAAGGATGTTGAAGCTATCAGAAATGTCAGCTTTAATGTGAAAGAGGGAGAGTTTATCTCTATTATTGGAGCAAGTGGATGCGGTAAAACAACTTTGCTAAGGCTTATTGCGGGCCTTGAGAAAAACTACGGTGGGGACATCCTGTTGGATGGGAAAAAGGTTGAAAAAGCCGGCCTTGATCGTGGCGTGATCTTTCAGGAACACAGGCTTCTTCCGTGGCTTACTGTTGAGGAAAACTTAACCATTGGTTTGGATGGAACAAAAAAAGAGTTACAAAATCTTGCCAGGGAGTATCTAAAAAAAGTAGATCTTGAAAACTTTGAAAAGGTATATCCAAGTCAGCTCTCCGGCGGAATGGCTCAGAGAGTGTCCATAGCCAGGGCACTTATGAGACGTCCAAGAATTCTTCTTTTGGATGAGCCGCTCGGCGCACTTGATGCACTCACTCGTATGAATATGCAGGCGGAGATCGACAGAATCAGGGAAGAGGAAAAAACAACGATGATCATGGTTACGCATGACATTGATGAAGCTATTTTCCTTGGAGATAAGGTTGTTGTCATGAAACCCAGACCGGCTGAGGTTGACCAGATAATAAGCATCAAAATTCCCAGACCAAGATTGCGTAACAGCGAAGACTTTGCATTTTACAGAAATACCATTACAAATATGTTCAATCACAGTATTATGGATTATGCGATTTAAAGAGCAAGCCGGCGATAGGAAATACCTATTACCGGCTCTTTTATTTACGTATTTCCCAGTGCAATAGGCTTTGACTATACTATATCTATCAGTTATTTGAAAAGCCGAAATGAAAGATGACCGGAAGATAAGAGGAACGAGAAAATGAATTTCAATACGGCACTTCTCCATGACGGAGTTGATAAAAAAGAAAAATATGGATCGACCCTGACACCGATTTACCAGACAAGCGCCTTCTTCCAGCAAAGCGCGGAGGATCTTGCGGGCATATTCGGAGGAAAGAACCCGGGATATTGCTATACAAGAGTTCAAAACCCTACGATCGCTGTATTTGAGAACAGGATCAATAAGCTCGAAGGCGGTATAGGAACTGTTGCTACAGCTTCGGGAATGGCTGCTATCTTCAACGCTCTTACAAATATCCTGATGACAGGTGACGAGATAGTTTCCAGCGCTTCCTTGTACGGCGGAACGATCGATCTGTTCAGAGATCTCGAAGCTTTTGGGATTAAGACAAGATACGTAGAAAACAACAACTGGGATGAGATAGAGTCCGCTATCAATGAAAATACAAAGCTGATCTTTGCGGAGACCATCGGAAATCCCTGCCTTGACGTTACCGATATCGATAAGCTGGCGCAGATCGCACACGCGCACGGCCTTCCACTTTTTATCGACAATACGGTTGCTACGGCTTATCTGATAAAGCCTATAGAGCATGGTGCGGATATTGTTATCAATTCCACATCAAAGTACATAAACGGAAGCAGCAATGCAATAGGGGGTGTGCTAACCGATGGTGGTAAGTTTAAATGGACTGCCGAAAGATACCCGGTTCTTAAGGATTATTTAAAGTTTGGTCCTTTTGCTTATATAGCAAGACTCAGGGCAGGACTACAAAGAAACGCCGGAGCCTGTATGGCGCCGCAGACGGCATACTTAAACCAGATCGGCTTAGAAACAATGGGACTTCGTATGGAGCGCCAATGTACGAACGCCGCTTTGCTTGCGAAGCACTTGCAGGATAAATATCCGTCGGTTACGGTTAATTATCCGGGGCTTGAGACAAGTAAGTGGCATGATATTGCAGATAAGGTTTTAAAAGGCGGATACGGAGCTATCGTAACGATCCGTGTAGGAAGCAGGGAAAGAGCTTTTAAGCTTTTAAATTTCCTTGAACTCGCATACAGGCTTTCAAACATTGGAGATACGAAAACGCTGGTGCTTCATCCTTCGTCGACTATCTCGCTGCACTCTACCGACAAGCAAAAGGAGGATGCGGGAGTATTCGAAGATCTTATAAGGATCAGCGTAGGAATTGAAGATATTGAGGATCTGATCGCAGACTTTGACAAGGCATTTGAAAAGCTGGATCAGGAATAGTTTTTTAGAAGAAGAAAACAGTTAGAAAAAGTTTTGAAGAAGAAAAAGAAAGCTATGTATGGAGGAAATTAAAGATGGCTGATGCGATCGATTATTCATCACTGAAAAAAGGCGGCTTTATGAGACAGAAGCAAAAGGGCTACTTCTCATTAAGACTTGCGGTTGTCGGGGGAAATCTTACAGCTGAAAATATAAAGACTATTGCCGAGGTGGCAGAGAAGTACGGACACGGATACGTACATATGACCTCGAGACAGGGAGTAGAGATCCCTTTTATCAATTTCAACGATATCGAAGAGGTAAGAGGAAAGCTTGCGGAAGGCGGCGTTAAGCCCGGCGTCTGCGGACCCAGAGTAAGAACGGTTACCGCCTGTCAGGGAAGCGCGATCTGCCCCAGCGGATGTATTGATTCGTACGAACTGGCAAAGGAATTTGACGAAAGATATTTCGGAAGAGAGCTTCCGCACAAATTCAAATTCGGTGTGACAGGTTGTATGAACAACTGTCTAAAGAGCGAGGAGAACGATCTCGGAGTTAAGGGCGGATATGTTATTGATTACAAGCCCGAGACATGTATTTCCTGCGGCGTATGTATCAAAGCCTGTCGCGAAGGAGCGCTGTCTTTGGTTGATGGCAAGGTTGTCCTTGATACATCTAAGTGTAACAACTGCGGACGCTGCGTAAAGAGCTGTCCCGTTGATGCATGGGATTACACGCCGGGATATATCGTTTCATTCGGAGGATTATTCGGAAATCAGATTTACAAGGGCGAGCAGATAGTACCCATTATCAAGGACAAGGAAACGCTCTTTAGAGTAGCTGACGCTGCGATAGATTTCTTTGATAAAAACGCCAAGCCCGGAGAGAGATTCCGCCTCACCTTGCAGAGAGTTGGGGAAGAGGAATTCAGAAAAGCGATAAACGCAGCTTATGAAGGAAAGTAAAGCCTCTATCTTTTTGAAGGGCTATGAATAAAAATGGAAGGACGTAAAACATGGCAGATATTAAATTTGATGAAGAAGTAGATATTACGGATAAAGTTTGCCCCCTGACCTTTGTTAAGGCAAAGGTTGCGTTGGATGAGCTTGATGAAGGGCAGATCATTGCTATTCGTATGAACGACGGAGAACCGGTTCAAAACGTACCCCGTTCCATAAAAGACGAAGGACACCAGATCCTTAAGCTTGAAGATAACGAGGACGGAACATACACACTATTTGTAAAGAAAGTCGGAGAATAAAATGACCCCCGGGGACGGAGGTGGGGGTTCATTGTCAGAATATTCTGACAATGAACCAGGAACCCCGTCTCCCTGTGTCAAAAATATGGAGGATTATGAAATGACAATTACAGTTGCAGGAGAAAAGAAGGAATACAAAGACGGGCTTACACTTCCTGAGCTTCTCGAACTTGAAAACGTAGAGATGCCGGAGTATGTAACCGTATCTATAAATGAGGAGTTTGTTGAGGCCGATAAAAAGGCAACTACCGTTTTAAAGGAAGGGGACAATGTTGAGTTCCTCTACTTCATGGGAGGTGGATGCTAATGGCACTTACTGACGAACAGCTTGAGCGTTACTCAAGACATATTATATTAAAAGAGGTGGGCGCAAAGGGCCAGAAGAAGCTCCTTAACGCAAAGGTTCTCATCATCGGAGCCGGCGGACTCGGAGCCCCGGCAGCAATGTATCTTGCGGCAGCAGGTGTGGGAACCATTGGAATTGTTGATGCGGATGAGGTAGATCTTTCAAACCTTCAGCGCCAGATCATCCACGGAACGGCTGATGTAGGTAAGCCTAAGGTACAGTCCGCTAAAGAGACTATGAATGCTATGAACCCCGACGTGGAAGTAAAAACTTACCATATGTTCGTGGATTCTACCAACATCAGAGAGCTCATACGCGAGTATGATTTCATTATCGACGGGACTGACAACTTCCCCGCAAAGTTTTTGATAAATGATGCCTGCGTAATCGAGAAAAAGCCTTTTTCTCACGCAGGAATCATCCGCTTCAAGGGACAGCTTATGACTTATGTACCAGGAGAAGGGCCCTGCTACCGCTGCGTATTTAAGAATCCCCCGCCGAAGGATGCTGTTCCTACCTGTAAGCAGGCAGGCGTCATCGGCGCTATGGGCGGTGTTATCGGAAGCCTTCAGGCTATGGAAGCGGTAAAGTATATTATCGGAGTCGGAAATCTTCTTACCGGTTATCTTCTTACCTACGACGCTCTTACTATGGAGTTCCACAAGATCAAGCTTCCCGCTGATACGCATAAGTGCCCTGTTTGCGGAGATAATCCGACAATCTTAGAGCCTATCGATTACGAGCAGGCAGCTTGTGAATTCAAACCGGGCGGACATTAAAGCCTAGAAAGACGAGGAAACAAGATGGGAATTGTCAGAATAGACTACCACCTTTATGACGAAATAGTAGAGTATGCAAGAAAGCATCTCCCCGAGGAGGCGTGCGGCCTTATTGCGGGAAGTGAAGACGAAAACGGGAAAAAGGTTGAGAAGGTATATTATCTTACCAATATAGACCATGCCGAGAATCATTTCACTATGGATCCCAAGGAACAGCTCGAAGCGGTAAAAGATATGCGTGCCAATGGTTATAAGCCTCTCGGAAACTGGCATTCCCATCCCGAATCTCCCTCAAGACCTTCAGAGGAAGATATAAGGCTTTCTTACGATAAGAACGCAAGCTATTTTATCCTTTCGCTTATGGCGAAAAACCCTGTCCTTAACTCGTTTCATGTTGAGAACGGGGAAGTGACAAAAGAGGACCTTAGGATGTTCTCTGAAAAGTATTATTATTAGAACGGAATTAAATTATGAAAAAATTGATCGTATCTTTTCTTTTAAGCGCGACTGTAATTTTTGCTGCAGCAGGTTGCGGAAAGCAGCAGCCTACGAGTGAAGAGGGGGAGATTACTGCAGTAGAGGAGACTGCTGTAACCGGTGAAGCTGAGGAAAACACCGAAGCAAAACCCGAGGTGGAAAACATTGAAGAAACCTCAGGACCTGTATCCTTTACAGATGCTTTAGGCCGTCAGGTTACTGTGGAGAGTCCAAAGAAGGTTGCAGTACTTCTCGGAAGCTTTGCTGATGTCTGGACCCTTGCAGGAGGAGAGGTTACCGTTACTGTAAAGGATGCCTGGACATCATTTGATCTCGGTCTTTCCGAGACGACTGTTAATGTCGGAAGCTTTATGGAACCTGATCTTGAAAAGCTTTTTGAGGCAGAGCCTGATTTTATTATCGCAAGCGCAGGTACGTCAGCTCAGGTAGAACTCCTTGATACCTTCGAGACAAGCGGAGTACCCTTTGCTTACTTTGAAGTATCTGATTTTGATGATTATTTAAATATGCTCGGAATATGCACAAGGATTACCGGAAATACAGAAAACTACGAAAAGTACGGTACTGCTGTTGCGGCATCTATAGAGGATATCAGGGAAAAGGCAAAACAGGATCTTGACGCTAAGCTCGCCGGAGGTGAAAAGGCTCCTACTGTATTATTTATCAGAGCTGCCGCAAGCTCAGTAAAGGCAAAGGGCAGCGAAGGAACTGTGGGAGGAGAGATCCTTGCTGACTTGGGTGCTATAAATATAGCCGATGGTGATACTGCGCTTCTTGACGACTTGAGCCTCGAGGCAATCGTTGCGGCTGATCCGGACTATATCTTTGTTACTACTCAGGGAGAGGACAAGGAGGCGGCGCTTGCAAATGTAGCCGATCTTCTCAGTAACAATCCCGCATGGTCGGAGCTTTCTGCCGTAAAAAACGGCAGATATTTTGAGATTGAAAAAGAGCTTTACAATTCAAAGCCCAATGCCCGCTGGGGCGAGGCGTACGAAAAACTTGCAAATATTTTATACGGAGAATAAAAGTGTCGGTATTTCCGTTTTTCTTTGAACTAAGTGGAAAAAAAGGTGTAATAATCGGGGGCGGAAAGATAGCGCTTGAAAAGGTCGAAGCTCTTGCCGGTTTCGGAGCTGATCTAAATCTTATAGCGCCCGATATACTTCCTGAAATTGAAGAATATACTTTTGTTAATTGTATAAGAAAAGATTTTACGCCTGCCGATTTAAGCGGCGCGGATTACTGCATAGCGGCCACCGGAAACAGGACGATAAATGAGGAAATATATAAAATATGCAGAGCCCAAAAGGTCCCTGTTAATGTTGTGGACAATCAGGATCTTTGCGATTTTATTTTTCCATCGGTAGTAAAGCGGGGGAAGCTCGTAGCCGGAATTACAAGCTCCGGCGCAAGCCCTGCTGTCGCAGTACACTTACGTAAGGAATTCGAAAAGGTAATACCTGATGATATAGAAGAGATCCTCGACTATTTAGCAGGCATAAGACCTTACGTAAAGGAAAAGATTTCGGATCCAACGGTTAGGCATAGAATATTTAAAGCCGCCGGAGCAGAGTGTCTTAGACTTGGAAGAGGCCTTAAGGACGAGGAACTACAGGGCATCTTGAAATCTGTTTAACATTGATAGAAAGGAGAGCAAATGGCTAAGATAAACATTAAAAACAAAGGCATCATGATCGCGGTCCTCTTTGCTCTTCTTTTTATATTATTTATCCTTTGCCTGTCTTTGGGAAGCGTTAAGATATCACCAACGGATATCTTCAGAGCGCTCATTCCCGGCGGCAAGCTAAATGACGCGGGAGATATACCGCAAAAAACGATCATTATAATCCGAAATATCAGATTTCCGAGAGTGATCGGCGGACTGCTCGCCGGAATCGGGTTATCTGTAGCCGGAGTAATACTCCAGGGTGTAATGAACAATGCATTAGCCAGTCCAAATACAATCGGCGTCGGAAGCGGCGCCGGATTTTTTGTAATGCTTTCCCTTCTGCTCTTTCCCGGTAAGGTCTGGGCGCAGCCGGTATTTGCTTTTTTCGGAGCCCTAATCGCAACTCTTTCTATATTTGTACTGGCCTACTTTTCAGATACTTCACGAATAACAATAATCCTCGCCGGTATTACGGTTTCCAGCTTTTTATCAGCGGGGATAAATCTGATCAAAACACTTAATACGGATATCATCATCAATATCAATTCCTTTTTGATGGGAAATCTGAGCGGAGTCACGTTTAAATCCATAGCGCTCCCGAGCATAGGAATAACCACCGGTTTCATCTTTGCTGTTCTTTTATCGAGACCCCTTAACCTTCTCGGACTGGGAGATAATGTTGCGGCATCCCTTGGTATGCGGGTATCTCTTGCAAGGTTCCTGCTTTTAGTAATATCAAGTATCCTCGCCGGATGTGTCGTAAGCTTTGGCGGAATATTAAGCTTTGCGGGACTGATCGTTCCCCATATCTGCAGAAAACTCTTCGGAAATGATGCAAGATTCCTGATTCCCTGCAGCGCTCTTTTGGGGGGAAGCTTTGTAATGCTCTGCGATCTTTTGAGCAGAATACTTTTTGCACCCTACGAGCTTCCCACGGGAATAATAATGTCCTTTGTCGGCGGACCTTTCTTTATGTATCTGATACTTAGAAAGAAAGGGGGACGAAGGCTGCATGCTTAAATATGAAAACGTTGACATCATTGCCGGAGGCGAGAAGATTCTTTCGGACATAAATATAGAGTTCAAAGAGGAAAAGCTTACGACGATAATCGGTCCCAACGGATGCGGAAAGACAAGCCTTGTCAGCGCCTTAAACGGGTCGGTACGGGTAAGTAAGGGAAAGATACTTTTGGATGGGGAGGATTACTTATCTTTTGATCCTAAAAAGAGAGGAAGGATCCTGTCCTTTTTGCCACAGGTTAGAAATACGATTCCATCAATATCTACAGGGCTTCTTGTATCCCATGGAAGATTCCCTTATCTTGGATTTGCGCGAAGTATGTCGGCTCGGGATAAGGAGGCGGTAGAGAAAGCGATGGAAGTATCCGACGTAAAAAAGTATGAAAAGATTCCTGTGGATGTTTTGTCCGGAGGAGTCAGGCAGCGCAGCTTTTTTGCACTTTCTCTGGCCCAGGAATGCGAATATATGATAGCGGACGAGCCTACTACTTTTCTCGATATACAGGGTCAAAGGAGAATTCTCGGATTGTACAGAAAGCTCCGGGATGAGGGGAAGACTGTCGTACTTGTACTTCACGATATCCTAAGCGCTCTGAATATCTCAGACGAGATCGTCGTGATGAACGATAGAAATATAGTTTTTAAGGGGACTCCTGCTGATATACTTGAGAGCGGGATCATAGAAAAGGTTTTTGGAGTACGGATCAAAAGCTTTTCTGACCCTGAAGGCGTGTATTATGTGATTTGCTAAAAAAGAGAGCATATAAACAAAAACGGGAAATTTCGGAAAACGTTTTCTAAAAGTTCTTGCAATTCGTTTTTCAGTGTGATATCTTATATTCAGATCCCCTAGGAAAACGTTTTTAATGCGGTTATCTTACCCGTTAGGAAGGAGAAATATGGCACTCGAGCAGGAACTTACTTCACTTACCAAAAAGCTTTATGGAAAGACTATTAAGGGCTGTAACAATACCCAGCTTTATGATGCAGTCTTACAGCTTACCAAGGATCGTATGGACGCTGTCAAGACAAATGACGGAAAACGTAAGGTCTATTATATCTCTATGGAATTCCTTATTGGAAAACTTCTTTCCAATAATCTTATCAATCTTGGAATTTATGATGAGTTAAAGGATCTTCTCGAGGCTAATGGCAAGGATCTTTCTAAGATAGAGGATGCCGAGCCGGAACCTTCTCTCGGAAACGGCGGACTGGGACGTCTTGCTGCCTGTTTCCTTGATTCAATTGCAACTTTAGGCCTTCCCGGAGACGGTATCGGACTTAATTATCATTACGGTCTCTTTAAGCAGGTATTTAAAAAGAAGATGCAGACTGCTGAGAAGAACGACTGGATAGAGGATGAGTCCTGGCTTCGCAAGACAGGAACAACCTTTAAAGTAAAGTTCGGAAGTGGAACAGTCACCTCGGTTCTTTATGACATTGATGTCGTTGGATACGAGAACGGAAAAAATAAACTTCATCTCTTTGATATCAAGTCAATTGACGAGAGCCTTGTAACTAAAGGAATCAGCTTCGACAAGACACAGGTGGACAAAAACCTTACTCTCTTCCTTTATCCCGATGATTCGGACAAGGACGGAAATCTCCTCAGAATCTATCAGGAGTACTTTATGGTATCAAATGCCGCTCAGCTTATAATCGCTGAGGAGAAGGCAAAAGGACACGATCTTCATAAACTTGACAAGCATGTCGCAATTCAGATAAACGATACCCATCCTACGATGGTTATCCCCGAGCTCATCCGCATCCTTACCAAGAAGGAAGGATTTACGATGGACGAGGCGATAAGTGTTGTATCAAAGACCTGCGCTTATACAAACCACACAATCCTCGCCGAGGCTCTTGAAAAATGGCCCCTTGATTATTTAAAGGAAGTAGTACCCCAGCTCATCCCTATTATCAAGGAGCTGGACAAGAGGGTAAAGGCTAAATACTCCGATCCTACGGTTCAGATAATCGATAAGCAAAAACGCGTACATATGGCACATATCGATATCCACTACGGCTACAGTGTAAACGGCGTTGCGGCGATCCATACAGAGATCTTGAAGGATACTGAGCTTAACAACTTCTACAAGATCTATCCCAAGAAGTTCAACAACAAGACAAACGGTATTACCTTCCGTCGCTGGCTCCTTAGCTGCAACAGAGAGCTTACCGCTCTTCTTGATAAGACCATCGGAACCGGATACAAGAAGAATGCCGATGAGCTTGAAAAGCTCCTTGAGTTTAAGGACGATAAAAAGGTTCTCGACGCTATCGCCGATATCAAGATGGAGAAAAAGAAGGCACTTGCCGAGTACCTTAAGAAGAAGGAAAAGGTGGATGTAGATCCTGAATCTATTTTTGATATACAGGTTAAGAGAATGCATGAGTACAAGCGTCAGCAGATGAACGCATTGTACATTATTCACAAATACCTTGAAATCAAGAGCGGAAAACTTCCCAAGAGGCCTATTACCTTCATCTTTGGAGCAAAGGCGGCCCCCGCGTATATCATTGCGCAGGATATTATCCATCTGATCCTTGTACTTTCGGATGTAGTAAATAATGACGCAGATGTCAATAAGTATATGAAGGTTGTAATGGTAGAAAACTACAACGTTTCCTACGCTGAGAAGCTTATTCCCGCCTGCGATATTTCCGAGCAGATTTCCCTTGCTTCAAAGGAAGCCTCCGGAACCGGAAATATGAAGTTTATGCTTAACGGAGCAGTTACCTTGGGAACAAGCGACGGTGCCAACGTGGAGATCGGAGACCTTGTGGGAGAGGACAATATCTACATCTTCGGTGAGAAGTCAGATAATGTTATCGAGCACTACGCAAAGGCTGATTATGTCTCAAAGGATTTCTACAATAAGAGCAAGGTGATAAAGGAGGCCGTTGACTTTATCGTAAGCGATGAGGTAATTAAGAGGGGCAATAAGAAGAGCCTTACAAGGCTTTATAACGAGCTTCTTAACAAGGACTGGTTTATGACGCTCCTTGATCTCGAGGATTATATCAAGGTAAAAGACAAGGCCTTTAAGGATTACGAAAAGAGAACCGAGTGGAAGAAGAAAGCTCTCGTAAATATCGCAAAGGCCGGCTTCTTCTCCAGCGACAGAACTATCTCCGAGTACAACAGAGATATTTGGAAATTGAAATAGAAATGCATTTCGGTTAACTGCATTTCAAGTTGTCTACAAACCGCGATTAATGTATAATTGACCTTGCCGGTGATATACATTTGTCGCGGTTTTCATTTGGTATTCTATTGTTTTTGTTCTAAAAAAGGAGATTTTCAGGAGGTATTTTTAAATGGCAGATCAGGTATTGGACAGCACGGGCGAATTAAAAGATTCCGCGAAGCTGATGTCCGCTACGGAGAAGAAGTGTCCTTCCTGCGGTGCTGCGCTGGAGTTTAATGCAGCAGTAGGAAAGCTTAAGTGTCCTTACTGCGAGACGGAGGTTGATATTCCGGATGCATCAAAGCCCGAAGAGGAAGGAGCGCCTAAGAAAATAGTTGGTGTAGGACAGGTTCAAAAGGAAGGCGCGGCTGATGAGAACGAGCTTGACTTAAAGAATCTTGAAAAGACCGGCAACAGAGACTGGGGTACCGCTACTAAGGTCTTTAACTGTAAGTATTGCGGTGCTGAGATCGTTATGGATGTAAACAGCCTTTCGACTACGTGCCCTTACTGCGGCTCGAATCATGTTACGGAAGCTACAGATGATAAAGGTACGCTTTCACCCGGAGGAGTTGTTCCTTTCAAGATTACCCAGGAACAGGCGGGAGAGCTCTTTAGAAAGTGGATCGGAGGAAAACTTTTTGCGCCGAATGCAGCGAAAAAGAGCGCGAAAGCAGAAAGCTTCCAGGGAATTTACCTTCCTTACTGGACCTTTGATGCACAGACTGAGACCGATTATACCGGTGAATACGGAATAGAAAGAACAGAGCACTATAGAGACAGCGACGGCCATACCCAGACAAGGACGGTAACCGACTGGTACGATACAAGAGGACACCACAGCGAATTTATCGACGATGCGCTTGTTTGTGCTTCCAAGAACCATACCGAAAAGTTTTTAAAGTCTATCGAGCCTTTCGATACAGGGGACAATAAAGTTTATTCACCCGAGTATCTTTCAGGCTTCCTTGCAGAGCGCTATACTGTTCCGCTTGAGGAAGGCTGGAACAGCGCTACAAAGCAGATTGAGAGTCATCTCCACAGCGTCATCTTAAGAGAGATCGAGCATAACAATAACGCCGACGACAGCCGTATCCACAAGATGGATGTAGCTTTCTCCAAGATGACCTACAAGTATCTGCTCCTTCCTGTTTGGATGAGCAGCTTTACCTTTAATGGAAAGGTCTTCCAGTTTGTTGTAAACGGACAGACCGGTAAGGTAGGCGGTAAGTCACCTATCTCCGCTATTAAGGTCATCATCGCAATACTTATCGCTATCGTTGCAATTATCATCATCTACAATTTGTTCGGTGATTGATAGAGATAATTGCCCTCTGACGCTAAGGACAATATATCTAAAGACTGACATATCAAAGAGCCCCGGATCTTACCTTGATCCGGGGCCCTTTTTTACTTACTTACAAAGAAGCTATTATGCGGTTACATTACTACTTCTACTTCGTAATCGGTCTGGCCCTTTACGTAAGGAACGATGTGTCCCTGGACAGCCTTGCCGTTTACGGTCATAGACTTAACACCCTTCTGGTTACCGTTCTGTTTAACGGTGATATGATAGGTGCCTTCGCGGAACTTTCTTGTGACCTTGAAATCGCCGAAGTCTGCGGGTACGCAAGGATCAACGGAAAGTCCTTCGTGGGTAGGATATACGCCCAGGATGTACTGGGAGATATTTACGAAGGTCCAAGCTGCGGTACCGGTAAGCCAACTGTTCTTGCCCTGGCCGTGGAATTTTGCATCACGTCCTGCTACCATCTGGCAGTAGATGTAAGGCTCGGTCTTGTGAATATCGGAGATTTCTTCGGTGTATGCGGGGCAGGTCTTCTTGTAGATCTCGAAAGCTCTGTCTCCACGTCCCACAACGGTCTCTGCGATAGATACCCAAGGGTTATTGTGGCAGAAGATTCCGGCATTCTCCTTGTATCCCGGGGGATATGAGGAAACTTCACCGAGTTCTTCGTGGTAAACGGTATAAGCGGGCTGGAGGATCATAATACCGTAATCGGTATCAAGTCTTTCCTTTACGGAATCGAGAGCTGTAATAGCCTGGCCGCTCTCTACGCCGACGCCTGCAAGTACGCAGAAGCCCTGGGGCTCGATGTAGATCTGACCTTCTTCACATTCAGCACCGCCGACTTTGTTTCCGTAGGAGTCGTAAGCTCTTACGAACCACTTGCCGTCCCAGCCTGCGTCGGAAAGGAGTACCTTTTCCATCTCGGCTACTTCCTTAAGAACGCGCTCTGCCTCGTCGTTCTTTCCCTGAAGCTTGCAAAGGTCTGCATACTCGCGGCCGTACTTAACGAACATACCGCCGATAAATACTGACTCTGCAACGGGGCCTTCTGAAGGACCGAAGGTCTGGAAGGATTCGCCGGGCTGAGTTGAGTGGCAGTTAAGATTCAAGCAGTCATTCCAGTCGGCACGTCCGATAAGAGGAAGCTTGTGAGGTCCCTTGTGGTTGACGATGTAATCAAAGGATCTCTTTAAGTGCTCCATAAGGGGCTGTGCGACAGACATGTCATTATCAAAAGGAACCATCTCATCGAGGATGGACATATCACCGGTCTCACGGATGTAAGCGCTGGTTCCTGCGATGAGCCAAAGGGGATCATCGTTGAATCCGGATCCGATATCGGAGTTACCCTTCTTGGTAAGGGGCTGATACTGGTGGTAAGCGCTGCCGTCCTGGAACTGAGTTGATGCGATGTCGATGATTCTCTGGCGGGCACGATCGGGGATAAGATGTACAAATCCGAGAAGGTCCTGACAGGAATCTCTGAATCCCATACCACGTCCGATACCTGACTCGTAGTAGGATGCGGAACGTGACATATTAAAGGTAACCATACACTGATACTGGTTCCAGATGTTGACCATACGGTTGACCTTGTCGTTAGCCGATTCTACAGTGTACTTGGAAAGAAGTCCGTCCCAGTAAGCGTTAAGCTCTTTGAAAGCCTCATCAAACTTAGCGTCTGTATCGAACTTGGCGATCATAGCCTCAGCGGGCTTCTTATTGATAACCTGGTGGGATTCCCACTTCTGGTCTTCGGGGTTTTCTACATATCCTAATAAGAAGATATAGTTCTTTGATTCTCCGGGTGCGAGGGTCACATCAAGCTGGTGGGAAGCGATAGGGCTCCATCCGCTGGCCATAGAGTTTGTGCACTTGCCGGCCTTAACGGCATCGGGCTTATCGGGTCCGTTGTAAGCGCCGAGGAAATCGTCACGGCTTGTATCGAAGCCTGCGATAGGAGCGTTTACGGAGTAGATAGCGTAATGGTTACGTCTCTCGCGGTACTCGGTCTTGTGGAAGATGGTTGATCCCTTGACTTCAACTTCACCGGTTGAGAGGTTTCTCTGGAAGTTTTTCATATCGTCGTCTGCGTTCCAGAGACACCATTCTACATATGAAAATACCGAGAATTTCTTTTCAGCGGAAGTCTCGTTGGTAAGAGTAAGTCTGCTGAGCTCGCAATTATTGTTAATAGGAACGAAAGAAAGGACATTCGCTTTAAGTCCGTTCTTGGATCCGGAAAACTTACTGTATCCGATACCGTGACGGCACTCGTAACTGTCGAGTTCGGTCTTGGTAGGCTGCCAGCCGGGGTTCCAGACTGTATCTCCATCTTTAATATAGAAGTATTTACCGTTTGTGTCCGTAGGGCAATCGTTGTAACGATAACGGGTAAGGCGCAGAAGCTTTGCATCCTTATAGAAAGTGTAGCCTCCGCAGGTGTTGGAGATGAGGGAGAAGAACTCGTTGCATCCGAGGTAGTTGATCCAGGGAAGGGGAGTCTTCGGGGTGGTGATAACGTACTCTTTGTTCGCATCGTCAAAATAACCGAACTTCATACTTTTTTCTCCTTTAAAATATAGTGTGTTTTGTTTACGTTTCCTTATTTAAAGCTTGTAAATCCTATAAATCTGCAATTCTAAATAGCTTAAACGTTTTCGAAAAAAATTATACTTAATAAAAATAAAAAAATCAATCTCAATTTATAGTGCAAAATCCCGAAAAGCCGCTATATTTGTGGTTTAAAATCAGAGCAAACGGTTGCGCAAGCGAGCAATGTAATCCCTTACAATACTTACGAAAATTTCGTAAAGGGCTTGTAAACACTGGAGCCCGGGCTATAAATGTTAATGAAATATTAACGACATCTCGGTGAATGTATACAAAATGACCTTGATTCTGTTGTTAAAAAGCACAAAATTGTCAAAATTGTATATTTTTTTGAAAAATGCATTTGCAAATTGTTAAGATTGGGTTTATATTTAAACTACGAAAACGATTAAGTGAGTATAGGACATTAGCTATGGCTTCTTTAAAAGATATCTCCCGTCAATGCGGAGTATCGGTAGCCACGGTAAGCAAAGCTCTCAATAATCACACAGACATTAGTGAAGGAACCAGAGAAAGAGTCAGAAAGGCCGCCAAGGAACTTGGCTATTCACCAAACTTCTCGGCCAGGGCTCTTAAGACCAACAAAACGCACGGTATCGGAGTTCTTTTTGTTGATGAGGCGAGGAGCGGACTGACTCATGACTATTTCGCAGGGGTGTTGGACAGTTTCAAGAGTACTGTTGAGGACAAGGGGTATGATATAACCTTCATCAACTGCAGCAAGAAACAGCCAAACCGGATGACATTCCTTGAACATGTCCGCTATCATGGTTTCGATGGCGTGGTTATTGCCTGTATCGATTTTGGCGCTCCCGAGGTTGCGGAGCTGGTTCAGAGCGACATACCGATTGTGACTATCGACCATGTTTTTAACAATAAAATAGCGATCATGTCCGACAACATCACAGGGATGACAGCCCTTACGGATTACTGTATTTCCAAGGGACATAAAAAAATAGCTTATCTACACGGAGAGCCCTCAACGGTTACTACCGCCAGACTTACCGGCTTCTACCGGGCGACGGATAAAAAAGGAATCGTGATCCCGGATGAATATGTAGTCGGTACAAAATACAGAGACACGGTTGGTACATATAAGGAAACATTAAAGCTCCTTAAGATGAAAGACCGCCCTACATGCATCCTTTATCCTGATGATTTTGCCGCTCTCGGAGGGCTCAATGCGATAAGAGAGATGGGGCTTAGGATTCCGGAGGACATATCCGTAGCGGGATATGATGGGATCAAGGCGATCATCGACAGAGAACCTCAGCTTACGACGGTTCTTCAGGCCACCGATCTGATAGGCGAAAGAGCGGCGAAAAAGCTCATAAGTCTTATCGAAAAGCCTAAGACAACCATCATCGAGCAGGTTGTCATACCGGGTACATTAAAGGAAGGACGGACCATCGCCGACCTTACCAAATAAAATAAGAACAAAATTTTGGAGGAAAAAGATGAATAAGTTTCAGTATTTCGTTAAGAATACATGGAAGCACAGAGCACACGTTGTAATGGCTCTTCCGGTATTTATTATTCTTCTTCTCTTTGCCTACGTTCCTATGGGTGGACTTGTAATGGCATTCAAGAAGTTTGACTACACCTTGGGAATTTGGCGAAGCCCCTTCATAGGTTTTGAAAACTTCAAGTTCCTTATCGCTTCAAAGAAGATTTTCCTTGAAATGACAAGAAATACTCTTATGTATTACCTCATCTTCACGCTACTGGGAACTTTCCTTAACGTAGCCCTTGCAATTGCGATAGACCAGTTCATCGTCAAGCAGGCCGCAAAGGTTATGCAGACCCTGATGATCATCCCCGTGTTCATCTCCTTCGCAGCAGTACAGTTCATCGTATTTGCTTTCCTTAACGGAGATACCGGTATCATCGCTCACCTTACCGGAGTTAACTACAGATTCTACTCAAATGCTAAGTACTGGCCGGTGGTTTTGACGATCGTCAAGATATGGAACAGCGTAGGTTACGGATCGGTACTTTATATGTCGGTACTTGCCGGAATTGACCAGGAGCTCTACGAAGCTGCCGAGATCGACGGTGCAAACAGATGGCAGAAGATCTTCCACATCACCATCCCTTCACTGATCCCTATGATCACGGTTATGCTCCTTCTTTCAGTCGGCGGTATTATGAGATCTGACACAGGTCTTTTCTACCAGGTAACACGTAACGTCGGAGGTCTTTACAGCACAACACAGGTTATTGACTCCTACGTACTGAATGCGATCTTTAAGAACTCCAACTTTGGATATGTTGCTGCGGCGACCTTGTTCCAGTCGGTTATCGGACTTGTAATGATGCTGATAGCCAATGGCGTAGTCCGGAAGATAGAACCGGACGGAGCATTATTCTAAGGAGGAGGAAGAAAGAAAATGGCAAAGAAAAATTTAGACTTAGCTCCTTCGGGAAAGAAACAAAAATTTACGGTAGGACAGTTCTTCTTGGGACTTATCCTCCTTATCTACACACTGTTTTGCTTTCTCCCTGTACTCCTGGTAGTAACCAGTGCATTTACAGATGAGAAAACCCTTTCACAGAACGGATTCAGTCTGTTCCCTGAAAAGTGGTCAATGGTCGGTATGAACGCCGTACTTAAATACGGAAAGCAGCTTGCTATTTCATACGGAGTAACCATTGGTATTACCGTTGCCGGTGTTGTTATCGGACTTTTCGTAATGAGCCTCTTCGCTTATGCTATAAGCCGCAGAGATTTCGAATTCAGAAGGTTCCTTAACATTTACCTTATAATCCCGATGCTTTTCTCGGGTGGACAGCTTTCTTGCTACATCATCTATACTTCAATGTATGGACTTAAGGACACCTTCGCACTCCTTGTACTTCCTATATGTGTAAGTACGATGAACGTCGTAATCCTTAGAACCTACATTGCGAACAGTATTCCTGAGGAACTTATGGAAGCTGCAAAGATCGACGGTGCAGGAGAGTACCGTACCTTCTTCCAGATCACATTCCCTCTCCTTAAGCCCTCACTTGCGGCTGTAGGATTTATGATGGCTACAATGTACTGGAACGAGTGGCAGAACGCACTCCTCTACATCACAAGCGACAAGAAGAAACCCTTACAGCTCTTACTTGTAAGTATTCAGAAGAGTATTGAGTTCCTTCTAAACAACACAAACGTTCCTTCATCCGTTAAGGCAGCAATGGGTGGTACGATTCCTCAGTACTCCTCAACAATGGCAACAGTGCTTATCGTTGTAGGACCTATCGTAATCGTATATCCTTTCTTCCAGAAGTATTTCGTAAAGGGACTTACAGTCGGATCCGTAAAGGGATGATCAATTAATTTGATATCGCAGTCGCATAGTGCGGCTTGTAGATATAGAAGACCAAAGGGAGGTTTTATTAATGAAAAAAAGAATTTTTTCATCATTGCTCGCTGTGGCAATGGCAGCAACTATGATTGCTGGATGTGGCGCTAAAGACACCACCTCAACTAGCAGCACAGATTCTTCAAGCACTTCAAGTTCTTCAAGTACTACAAGTTCTTCAACCGATGCTGGTACTTCAGATGCAAGCGGACTCGTAAAGGTTAGAGTTATGAGAGACTGCTTCAACCTTGGTACCACTTCTGAGGAGAGAACAAAGGAAGTTCAGGACGCTATCAATGCTTACATCGCAGACAAGATTGGCGTAGAAATCGAACTTACCGACATCGACAATGGTTCATATGCTGATAAGGCAAACCTTGCAATCGCTAACAACGAAGTTGATCTTCTTTGGACCGCTGCTTGGATGGGAACCGTAGGAACAAAGGATCTCTTCCGTGCAAACGCTGCAAAGGATATCACTGATCTTCTTCCCGGAACTGCACTCTATGATTCAATGGATGCTAACACTTGGGAAGCTACCAAGTACGATGGAAGAAACTACTTCATCCCTGTTTACAAGGACAACGTAGAAGGATACAACTTCATGTTCCGTACCGCTTTCCTCGATGAGGCAGGAATTGATGTTTCAAACGTAAAGACTCTTGCAGATCTCGAGCCCGTTCTCGTAGCTGCTAAGGATGCAGGACTTAAGTATCCCTTCCTTACCCAGAAGACTGCAATGTTCTATCGTTGGTACATCGACAGCTTCGATTTCTTCACCGGTGACTCTACTTCTGACTGGGTTGCTGTAGACAGAGACACCAACGAAGTTGTTAACACCATCCAGACCGATGAGTACAAAGAGTTCGTAACTCTTATCGCTAAGTGGGCTGATGCCGGATACATCTCAGAGGAAGAGGCTCAGAAGGCTACTTCAGAGCAGGCTACTTCTTCTCAGGATTGGGCAGTTTCATGGTGGACTGATATCCCTAACAACGGCGAAGCTAAGGGACGTTACAGCCAGGATGTAACCATGGTTAAGGCTACCAAGAACTATCTCCACACCGATTCAGCTCTTGGATCATGCTATGCAATCGCTGCATCTGCTTCTGACGAAGCTACTAAGGGTGCTATCGATTTCATGGGACTTCTTTACACCGATACAAAGCTTGCTGACCTTTATACCTATGGTATCGAAGGAACTGACTTCAACTATGATGATAACGGATACGTTGCAAAGGTTGCTGATGCTACCTACAACCACTCAATGTGGGAGTCTGCAAACGCTACCGTAGTTACCTGCGAAGCTGAGAACCCTTACACTCCTGAGATGTACAAGGACTTCAACGGAAGCGCTGTTATCTCTTGCGCAAACGGATTCCAGTTCGACAAGGGACCCGTTGAAGACAAGTACGCTGCATGCCAGAACGTATTTGAGACCTACGGATTCATGCTTGAGAACGGTGGAGTTGCTGAAGCTGATGTAGAGGCTACTCTTGCTGATTATCAGAAGGCTCTTGATGATGCTGGATATCAGGATGTACTTGCTGAGTTCCAGAAGCAGTACAACGAGTGGAAGTAATTCATAGCGAGAGCTTGAAACTTTCAATTAGTTAAAACAATTAACCCCTGAACCAACTTGATTGGCTCAGGGGTTTTTGTATGCGGTAAAGTGCTTTTGCATATGCCGACATTAAAGAGATCATATAGTTAGATTAAAAAGCTTACAGTACTGCGGGGAGAGCGTTCTCTCTTCTGTACTCAAGAGGAGTAGAACCTGTAGCGGATCTGAAGCATTCTCCGAAGTAGCTGGGACTTGAAAAGCCTGTCTCATAACTTATATCCGTAATAGAAAGGTCGCTTGTCTTTAAAAGATCCATGCTCTGCTCGATACGGTAATCCCTTAAGAATTCAAAGGGGGTACGATTTACGTAGGTTGAAAAAAGCTTTGTACACATAGTCTTACCTACGGCTCCGGCATTTGCAATATCCTCTAGGGAAATCTTTTCCTGATAGTGTTGCTGGATGTAGGAGATCATCTCCTTTAGGGTATTGAGGTGATGATTAGATTTAATATGCTCTATAACAGTAGCCTTTCCCTGCCTGTAGATATTAACCCAGACGGAGAAAAAGAGCATCTGTATCTTAAGCTCAGATTCGGATTCCTCCGTAGCAAAATACATCTTTTCGATATCGTCCAAAATCTCTTTTTGCCAGTCAACCTTTTCATCAAGGAACATATATTTAAGAGATGAGTTCCTGATGATGGGCTCTATATACTGTCTGTCCACATGTTTTGAAGCGCAAAGAAGCATAGGGTGCAGGATAACGCAATAGAAAACGCAGGGATTATCACCGTCGGCGCTTCCTACGTGAAGCTTTCTTGAATTGATAAAAAGCCCCTGACCGGCGCTAAGCTTGATGGGAGTTCCCTCTACGGTATATATTAGGCTTCCGCTCTTGCAGTAGAGAAATTCCACTTCGTCGTGCCAATGGTCTGTGACGCAAAAAGGATACATTTCCGGATATGAATTTTTCTTAATATCCGAGAAAAAGCCCGGGGTTTTGTAGAGGAAGATCTGGGATCCGTCCTCACCGATGCTGCAATGTCTGGGCGCTTTTTGATTGTTTTTATCGTAATCCATTTTAATGCCTCTTTATTGTTTTTCTTTGTAAGGTTTCTTATACCAGATTCCTGAAAAATATCTCAAGTTGCATATAAGGGCTGTCACAAGCCAGGTTAAACCTGTTGCATACCAGATTCCCATTTCGGAGATAACTGTAATGCGCGTAAGAGCGTAGGAAAAAACGACTCTGCAGACAACCTCCGTAAGTCCGTTTATAAGTGAGAAGTTGGCATCGCCTACTCCGTTTAAGGTTCCTCTGGGAACGTATATGAGCCCAAGGGCAAGGTACATGATACTCGTAATATGTATTGCCTTGATGCTGAGATCTATAACCTCCGGCTCGTTTACAAAGAAACCGGATATCACTCTTGCAAAGATAAATACTACAGGGATCACAACGATATTGTAGATCGTAATAAGTCCCATGCCCAGTTTGTATCCGCCCTTAACACGGTCATACTGCTTTGCACCGAAGTTCTGGCCGCAGTAGGTGGTAAGAGCACTGCTGATGGCGTTGTAAAACATTGATACAACGATATCTACTTTTGATGTGATGGTGAAAGCACTCATCGCGGTATGTCCGAAGCCGTTTACAACTCTCTGAAGAACGATAAGTGAGATCGCAATCATAGAGCTCTGGATGGCAAGAGGAATACCGAGCCTAAATGAGTGGCCGATAATATGCATATTGGGCTTTAAGTCAGACTTTGTCAGCCTGAAGTAAGGCACTTTGACAAATGCGTAAATGAGGCTGATCAAAGCGGATATAGCCTGAGCTATTACTGTTGCGAGAGCTACACCGAATACTCCCATATCAAACTTTATTACAAGTAAAAGGTCCATTCCTACGTTAAGGAAGCTGGAGATGATAAGGAATATAAGGGGCGTTTTGGAATCTCCGAGAGCTCTCAGGACGGATGAAACGCCGTTATATATTGCTATAAAGAAAATTCCGCATACGGTTGTGCGAAGATAAACTACTGCATTCTCGAGGATGGGACCTTCGGGTGTGTTTAGGAAAACAAGGATCGGTCTTGCGAGGAAGAAACCGATGGCGGTAACAACAAGGGCCGAAAATGTGAGAACATAGAAAGAACTCGATATGGTCTCACGTATCTTGTCAGAATCGCCGGCTCCGAAGTATTGAGCTACGATTATTCCGATACCTATCGCCAGACCGGCGCTTAAGGAAAAGAATAAAAAGCTTAAGGAGCCACAGCTTCCGGTTGCGGCGAGGGCGTCGGCGTTAATGTATTTTCCGACGATAACGGAGTCCACCATGTTATAGAACTGCTGAAAAAGGTTGCCTATAAACAGGGGGAGGGCGAAGATAAGGATATGCTTTACGGGATTACCGACGGTCATATCTGTGGTATTTTTTGTCTTTGTATTTTTTATATCACTCATAGTAAAACCTCTATAAAAACAATCAATAATATTGCTTATAATGATATATCCCACAATCTGATATAAAAATATATAAATTCAACAGAAAAATATCAAAATAATTCAATTTGCTAAAATCCGTGTCGGAATATAGGTATTATAACCCAGATTTGGGCAAAATAAATATCTAAGGGAAAAAGTTAATAAAATTTTTGGAATTGATATTTTTATGATATAATTAAAATAAACATTTTCTAAACTGTTGCGTGCGTAGGGTTCTTTCGGAGGTTTTGATGCGAACAAGCAATAGCAAAAGAAAGTTAATAGGCCTTCTGGTGAGCAGCATTACGGATACATTTTCAATCCAGCTGATCAGAGGTGTTGTGCGTGCCGCTAAGGCTCGCGGGGTAGATGTTGTAATTTTTCCGGGGAAATATCTTGACAGAGATCTGTCTGACCGAACTGAGATCATGTATGAATATCAGTTCGCCACTCTTTTTTCATATGCGAACATTCATACCGTTGACGGGCTTATAATCTCGGCCAACAGTATCGGTTGCCATACAAATGACGAAAGGATGAGACAGTTTGTGGATGAGTATTCGGACATCCCTTCTGTACTTGTGGCTACGCGTTTTGAAGGCCACACCTGTATTTGTTATGACAATATGAATGCTGTAAGGGAAGGCGTTGACTACCTTATTAAAAGGGAAGGCTGCAGAAAGATCTGCCAGCTTGCAGGGCCCGAGTGCAATACCGATGTTATAGAGCGTCAGCAGGCATATGTTGAAACTCTTTTATCTAACGGACTATCCTTTAGCGAAGAAATGAGCGTAAACGGCGACTTTATGGAGTCGGATGAAACTAAGGCTGCTATGGAACAGCTTATGGACAAAAATCCTGACATGGATGCCGTTTTTTGCCACAACGACAATATGGCAATGGTTGCCTATGAGGTCATAAGAAGCCGCGGTCTTGAACCGGGGGTTGATGTTAAGGTGCTCGGATATGACAACGTACGAGAGAGCGCTTCTTTTGATCCACCTCTTGCTACTATAAGCGCCGATCCTATCCTGCTCGGAGAAAAGGCTTTTAACTGTCTTGAAGAAAAGATGGACGGAAAGCAGTTTGGGGATATTACGCTTCCCGCAAAGCTTATAGGCAGAGAGTCTCTTGGACCTAAGTACGCCGAGGAAAGACGTCATCTTATTACTGATGAAATGACTCTCCGCGAGGATTTTGCGGAAGTCTTCTACAGATATATAAATGAAAAGAGTCCTGAGGAAACGGAAGAAGTTTACCAAAAGTTCGAGGTTCTTATGAGGGCTGTACTTAAATCTCTCGGAAAACAGCTCGATCTTTCAAACACATCTGACGATATTATCAGAAAGTTTGAAGACCTTATCAAGTCCGATGCTGTATATTATATGGATACAGAGGCGATGATAAGGTTTATAGACAGACAGGGTACAAGGTCCATCGAGGTCAGAGAGTCGGATCCCGAGGGCGCTATGAGAAGCAAGGCTCTTGTTGCCGAAATCTATAAGAGGCTGGTTCAGGTTGTCGAGAAGCGTATGAATACCAATGAGTATCGCAAGAAGGAGATTGACAGCCAGACCAAGAATTTCGTCAAGGAATCAATGAGCTTCAGACACGGTACTGACCAGAGCTATCAGGTGCTCCTTGAGCATTTACGCTGGGCAGGTGTAACCGACGGATGTATTTATACCTTTAAAAATCCCATCATCCATCTCGAAGGCGAGAGGTATACACCTCCGGCCACAAACTATCTGAAGGCTTATTTACTTGACAATAAAGTAGCGATACCCCCTACAGGTAAGCAAAAAAGACCCCTTACGGGAGGCCTTATACCGGAGGAACTTTGGGATACTCCGAAACAGATGATCATAGCACCCCTTTTCTTTACCGAGGAATTGTACGGACTGTTTATGTGCAATATGAGCGAGGAGCTTTTCTCGGAAGGAGAGTTCATTATTAATCAGCTCGGAGCCGCGGCGCGTATGCTTGATATCCTTAGAGAGAATGAGGAAAACCAGCAGCGCCTTGAAGATAACCTGTCCCTTGCAAACGAGATGAATGCGCAGCTCGATACTATGTCCAGGTCCGATCCCCTTACCGGTCTTTTAAACAGAAGAGGCTTTACGGACGCGGCAAATGACTTCCTTATAAGGTCTCAAAAGGCAAGGCAGGCATGTATCGTCGGATATGTCGATATGAATAACCTGAAGGTCGTAAACGACAGGTTTGGCCATGAAGAAGGTGACTTCTCCCTTAAGAGCATCGCGGCTGTTATGGCGAAGGTGTTAAGCGGAGGTAAATCCGTCGTAGGCCGTATAGGCGGAGACGAGTTCGCTTTTATAACCGTGGGATACACTGCGGAAGCGGATGAGATCGAAGAGAAGGTTAAGTCGAATTTTATTTCGTTCAATAAATCTACGGACAAGGAGTACAACGTAACTGCCTCGATAGGTATGTATCCTATACGGGGCGGCGAAGAGATCAGCTTAGAGGATGCTCTTTCCTACGCTGACGAGGCTTTATACGTTGCAAAACAGACAAAAGACAGAAATGTCCTTAAGAACGTCAACTCCCAAAACTGAAAAATCTTTACATTATATAAATGGAAAATGCTCTGCCGTCAGGCAGAGCATTTTGCGTTTAACAATTGCGTTCAATTTTGAAAAGCGTCCCGGATCAAACAAGTTTATTGTAATAAGCAACAACTTTGTTGAATACCTTTTCGTCACAGCTCTGAAGGGCTTTGACGAGGGTAAAGAGCTCGGGATCTTCCTTTTTGGTAATCACGACTCTGTCGGGAGCGGGGGTTTTCTTTGCTCCGGTCAGATATTCGTAAGAAACACCGAACTTTTCAGCGATAAACTGTATAATCTGGTAAGAAGGCGTGCGCTCGCCGCGTTCATATCTTCCGTATCCCATAGCGGACATGTTAAGAAGCTTGGCGGCTTCAGCTTTGTTTAAACCGAGCTTTTTTCTAGATGCTTCGAGTCTTTCAGGCATGAATTCCATAAGAGTACCTCCTTTATACTATTTAATTATAACCAACAATAAAAATTCCGTAACCATTGGATAGCATAACACAGTTTACATTTTATTTCAAGAGTTTTATAATCAATAACCTGGAAACTGCGTATAATAATGCACGATAAAAAAGGTCAAGAAAACCGGCGTTTTATGCAAGAAAACGATTTTATTCAAGGAAACTGTAATATTTTATAAACAATTTTGGACTGAGAATTGATTTTTTTTATCATACGTGCTAAACTAATTACGCTTATTTTTTTAAAAGAGTGGATTATTGTATACAACAATCCCACCCGCCCTATTTTTGGATCTGATCCGGTAGAATTACGGATTTGGATAGAATACCTTAAAGGAGGCAAGTTTTATGAAAAAGTGGAACAAAGCACTTGCGTCTGCTCTTGCTCTTACCATGGCAGCATCTATGATGGCCGGCTGTGGAAACAAGACAGGCCAGCAGCCCGTTGCAGTAGACGGAACTGCAGAAGAACAGACTGTTACCGAACAGCCTGCAGAAACCGAAACTCCTGCTGAAGCAGAGTATTGGTTTGGTGAGTTTGATGTTATGGCTCTTGAAGGAAAAGAGTATGGCACAGACTACGAGTCACTTTACGATCATGTAGGAAAGGACATCACTATCGCTGATGTAACTGAGGATCCCGACACCGGATTTGCTTACATCACAGTAGACGGAGAGCAGAAGCTTCTCGGCCTTGACTTCCTTTCATTTGCAATGGTTTACAACAACACTCCCGCCGGAGAGTACGAGACTGAGGATGAAGTATACGCTGCATGGTGGAAATATTACATCACTCGTTGGAATGCACTTCTCCCCGAGATTCCTCTTTATTCAAATGAGTACTATGATCTTTTCAACGCACAGATCGGCCAGGTAAAAGAGAATCCTACAAACCCTTACTGGCAGCCTTGCTATGCACTTATCGACTGGACTTCTTCCAAGGATGATGCAAGCATCATCATCGGAAACACCACCGAGGCATCCGGACAGTTCCGTTATGCTACTTACGGAAAGTCAAATCCCGGTGCACCTGACCACGATATCGAGATCCTTACCACCGGTTACGAGACCGTAGCCATGAACAAGGAAGGCGGATATGAGTGGAACGATACCGTTGTAGAGTCTCATGAAGATGTTGTTAATGAGGATGGAACTAAGACCTTCACCATCACCATCAAGAATGATCTTACATACTCTGACGGAACTCCTATCACTGCAAAAGATTACCTTGTATTCCCTATGGCATTCTACAGCCCTGTTGCTACTCAGGCTTCAGGACGTCAGGTAAACGGACAGACTGTAGTTGGATTTGATGATTACAACGCATATACCGGCCCTGATTCAACTGAGGGATCTAAGGTACTTTCAGGTCTCAGACTTATCGATGATTACACATTCTCTGTAACCATTTCTGCAGACTATATTCCTTATTTCTATGATATTACTTACGCTGCATTCTCACCTGCATATCCTGCAATGTGGCTCGGCGAGGCTGATATCTTAGATGACGGCGAAGGCTGCTACCTTACCGACAACTTCTATGAGAAGGACGGAGAGAACTACAAGACTGCAGCTATTATCAATGCTACTGCTACCGATACTTCAGAGGCTGCTTATGCTAAGTATCCTTACTCAGGACCTTACATGGTTCAGTCTTATGATGCAACCGACAGCTCTGCTGTACTTGTTAAGAACCCTAACTTCAAGGGTAACTATGAGGGAAGCGTTCCTCAGATCGAAAAGGTTATCTACAAGAAGATCGTATCCGCTACTCAGCTTGAGGACTTCAAGGCAGGCGGACTTGATCTTATCTCCGGTATTACCGGCGGCGCTGCTACCGACGAAGCACTTGCACTTGCAGATGGTTCCAACGGAGCATATGATTACATCCACTATAGCCGTGCAGGTTATGGTAAGCTTGGATTCCGTGCAGACTACGGCCCTGCTCAGTTCAGCGAAGTACGTCAGGCTATTGCTTACTGCATGAACCGTGGACAGTTTGCTAAGGACTTCACCGGTGGTTACGGCGGAGTTGTTGACGGACCTTACTACACCGGATCTTGGATGTATCAGGAAGCTGTTAAGCAGGGCATGGTACTTGATGCTTATGCTACAAGTGCTGACAGCGCAATCAAGGTTCTCGAGGATGGCGGATGGGTATATGCTGCAGACGGTTCCGAGTACACCGATGGTATCCGTTACAAGAAGATCCCCGGAGATATCATCACCGAGGATGACAAGAACTATCAGTCTGTTGACGGTACTTACAAGACTACAGAGGTTAACGGTGATTACTACATGCCTCTTGTAATCAACTGGTATGGTACTGTTGATAACGAGTTCACCGATCTTCTTCAGACCGGATTCAAGGAGAATGAGAACGTTCGTACTGCAGGTATGGCTGTATACAACACCACCGGTGATTTCAGCCCTATGCTTGATGAGCTCTATCAGGCATCTGTATACGGATACTATTCAGGATCTCCTATGTACTGCGCATTTAACTTTGCAACAAGCTTTAGCTCAGCAGTATATGACTACAGCTACAACCTTACAATCGATCCTTCAATGTACGAAGATTACTCACAGTTCTATCTTAAGGACTTTGCTGATATCTACTGGCTCAACAAGTAATTGATGAAGGTCAATAGCATAGTACTAAATTAAATACAATCAGTGTCCGGCGGCGTTTCCGCTGCCGGATGCTTTTTGCTTTCCTTTATAGAGGGCTAATGGCTTTCTATAAAGAAAAACAAAATTTTCTAATACTAAATCCTAAGGAGTTGTTTTTTCATGGGAAGATATATTGTTAAAAGAATACTTTACATTCTGCTTGTTTTTGCAATACTGACATTCCTTCTCTTTTCGCTGTACAGGCTTATGCCGGCAAACAGAGCATACACTGATGCGAAGACGGAGATGCAGGGACTTAAAAACAGCATTGCGGCCAGCGAGAGAGATACCAAGTTTGATGAACTGTATCTGAAGTATCAGCGTTTATACGGAACCGATACCGACAATACCTTGATCCTGTATCTGAGATGGCTTGGTTTATATCCTTATTACGATGGAAAGCCTAACGGAATATTACAGGGCAACTTTGGACATTCCTATGAATTCAACGCTCCTGTTGTACAGGTTATCGGACCTCATATTCGAAATTCGATGATAATCGGTTTAGTGTCCGAGCTCTTTATTCTGGCAATAACAATTCCGCTTGGAATTAAATGTGCGGTTAAGAGAAATTCGCCTTTCGACAGAGGTATTCAGGCTCTGTCGCTGATCGGGTTCTCAACACCAAGCTTTATCATTTATATTTTGTTTATTCTGTTCTTCAGCTCCATACTTGGATGGTTCCCTGTTTCAGGAATGAAAACGCCGGGATCTGATTACCACGGACTGAAGCTTGTTGTAGATACACTTTGGCATATTGCGCTTCCTGCAATCTGCTTGATCTTCAGCGGTCTTGCTTACAATATCCGTATCACAAGAGCTTCAATGCTCGATGCGTTAAATCTTGACTGCATCAGAACAGCCAGAGCAAAGGGACTTAGCCAGAAAGCGGTTATTTACTCCCATGCCTGGAGAAACGCCCTTATTCCTCTCGTTTCAGTATTTGTAGGCGGATTCTTCGGAATTATCGGCGGTGCTATCTTTATGGAGAGTATGTTCGGATTTAAGGGAATGGGACTTCTTCTCTTTAACTCCACCAAGACAGCTGACTATGATCTGATCATGTTTATTCAGGTTATTTTTGTGTTTATCGGACTTGTTGCCAACCTTGTAACAGACCTTTGCTATGGGTTGGTTGACCCCAGAGTTAGAATCAGTAAGTAAGGAGCTAGTTTTATGGAAAAGAAAAATAGAAAATCTGAAAATATTTTTCGCAAGCTGGCTCGCTGGTTTGTACGCTTTTTCATGGGTGTTAAGTACGAGGAAAAGTGGTTCAAGACAGGATCGGCCGAGTCTGATGAGGAAAACAAGATTCCGGATGATTCGGAATTCATTGTAAGCCCTGCCAAGCAGGCATTTAAGGCATATATCGAGAGAAAGTTTGCGGTTGTTGCGTTCATAGTAGTAATCCTGATGTTCCTCATAGTATTTATCGTACCGAATTTTATGACTAAATACTCTGACTCATATACAGAGGTTACTTTAAAGAATTTGCCTCCTAACCTTTCAATGATGAGTGTCCCTTCTGAACTCAAGAATGACATTAAGTCTATTGACAGTTATGGACCTTTCTCGGTTGGCCTTTCCAACGCCGGAAAGGTATATGTATGGGGATGCAAAAAACTTGGCGCGTCCGGAATGGATGTTAATATTCCTGATGAGTATAAGGATATTAAAATGGCAATGGTTGCTGCCGGCGTTGACCATATTATCGCAATCGGCGAAGATGGCAAGATCTATGGCTGGGGAAGCGATAGATTCGGTCAGTACGGCAGAAGCCAGAATTCTGTTGAAAGTTCTGCTATAGAAGCAATGCCCGAGGAGCTTTATGAAAACGGCGTCGATGTTGACCATGTTAAAAAGCTTACTTGCGGTTATCAGGCTACAGCGATCCTTATGGATGACGGAACAATCTATGTTTGGGGTAATAAGCAGACATATCCCAATATGGACAACTTCATCGGAAGAACCGATATAGTCGATGTTGATTTCACCCTTAACTATATCGTCGGAATTGACAGCAAGCAAAATGGCGTATATACCGGTACCCGTGGTCTTTACGATATGGCAAAGACCAAGATCGGCGGAAAAGCGCAGAAGATGTTTGAGTTCCTTGCAGGCAGAAAGATTACTGAGATCAATGCTACTACTTCAAGTATCTGCTTGCTCCTCGATGACGGTACCATCGCTCTTACGGGAGACTTTGTTGCTGACTGCATGGAAGTACCTACTCTTGCGGAAGATGAGTACTATGTAGACATCAAGGCCGGCAACTACCACTACACAGGACTTACCAATAAAGGAAATGTTTATTCATTCGGCGGAGACCACTATTTCCAGGCTGAGGCTCCTATGGATCTTAAAAATGCAGCCAAGATCTTTGCGGGTTCATTCCAGAGCTATGCGGTTGACGCTAATGGCGATTATATGGACGCGTGGGGCTTTAGAGGATTCCCTCTCGGCTCGGATGATGTTGGTGCTAATATTTTAGAGCGTATTATTGTCGGCGGACGTATTACCATGACTGTCGGCGCTGTTGCAGTTATTATTGAGATTATTATCGGAGTATCTTTGGGGCTTATTTCCGGATACTACGGAGGATGGGTTGATATCCTTATCATGCGTGTGGCTGAGGTGTTTAGCTCGCTGCCCACAATTCCCATTATGCTTATCCTTACATCTCTTATTGCACAGATGTCACTTACTACAAACCAGCGACTATTTATGATCATGGTCGTACTCGGCGTGCTTGGATGGCCGTCGTTTGCGAACATTACGCGTGCGCAGATCCTCGTTGCAAGAGAGAGTGAATATGTTACGGCTGCTCAGGCTATGGGCGTAAGAGAAAGCAGAATTGCATTTAAGCATATTCTTCCTAACATCATTTCGGTTATCCTTGTAAGCATGACGCTCAGCTTTGCCGCAGCGATGCAGACCGAAACCGGACTTTCATTCCTTGGATTCGGTGTTAACTATCCTCAGCCCAGCTGGGGTAATATGCTTACCAAGGCCAGCAATGCTACAGCTGCTAAAAACTTCTGGTGGCAATGGGTATTTACTTCGGGAATTCTTATTTTCGTCGGAGTATGCATCAACACCATCGGTGATACCATTCGTGATGTCATGGACCCCAAGTCCAGCAGTGACAGGTAAGGCGGAGGTTTAATTATGGCATTACTTGAAGTAAAAAATTTACATACATTTTTCAAAACCAAAAAGGGAATTGTAAAGGCTGTTAACGGAGTTTCATACTCCCTTGAAGCCGGTAAAACGATAGGAATCGTAGGAGAATCCGGATCCGGAAAATCCATCAGTGCTATGAGTATCCTCAGACTGCTCGACAGTAACGGATACATCGAAAGCGGTGAGATTATTTTCGATGGCAAGAGCATCGTAAACTTATCTGAGAAAGAAATGTGCCAGATAAGAGGAAATGATATCTCTGTCATTTTTCAGGAGCCAATGACAAGCTTAAACCCTGTGTTCTCTATTGATAAGCAGCTCTCTGAGCCCTTTATCATCCACCAGGGAATGAGTAAGGCTGAAGCTCATAAGCAGGCACTTAAGATGCTTGAGGATGTGCAGATTCCTAACCCCAACGTTGTAATAAAGCAGTATCCTCATCAGCTTTCCGGTGGTATGCGTCAGCGTGTTATGATCGCTATGGCGCTCGCTTGTAAGCCCAAGATCCTTATTGCAGATGAGCCTACTACAGCGCTTGATGTTACTATTCAGGCACAGATCCTTAAGCTTATGAATGAGCTTAAGAAGACTACCAATGCAGCTATCGTGTTCATTACCCATGACCTTGGAGTAATCAATGAGATGGCAGATGATGTTGCTGTTATGTACTGCGGACAGGTTGTTGAACATGCACCTTCTTCAGTTATTTTCCACAAACAGAAGATGAGTCACCCCTACACAGAGGGACTTATGAATTCGATTCCCAGACTTGATGCAGAGAGTGACAGACTTGAGCCTATACCCGGTGTTGTCCCTCATCCTCTTGCGCTTCCTAAGGGATGCAAGTTTGCGCCGAGATGCAAATATTGCACAGAGAAGTGCCTGATGGAAGAGCCACCGCTTGTTCAGGTTGCGGAGAATCAAAAAGTAAGATGCTTCTATCCCGAGAAGGAGGTTAGGAACAGTGCAGAGCACCAAAAAATTGTTATCAATCACTAATTTAAAGAAATACTTTCCTGTTGCCAAAACCTCAATTTTCCAGAAGCAGCAGCTTTACGTCAGAGCAAACGAAGATATTTCTATAGATATTTATGAGGGCGAAACCCTTGGAGTCGTAGGTGAATCCGGTTGCGGAAAGTCTACATTCGGAAGAGTTGTACTTCAGCTATATCCTCAGACGGCAGGATGTACCTTATACTATGGATCGACACTTGATGAGATTACTCCTTCATATGTTAAGAAAACCATAAGAAGGTCTGATAAGCTTAAAAAGCAGTATGAAAGAGCCCTTGCAAAGGCACAGAACCTTGAAAAGAAGGTTGAAGAGGCCGGTGGAGAGGACGGAGCTGACTTTTATCTTCTTCAGGATCTTACTATTGCGAAATGTGATGTACAGACCAAGGAAAGCAATGTTGTTAAAATTCTTGGGGGCTTCTTTGTAAAGGATGACAGCGAAGGAAAGAAGCTTTTACTTGAGATATTTGAGGCAAATAAACATCGCAACAGAGTCCTCGATAAGAAGAAGACATATGACGTTGAAGTAGAGCATTTGAGGCATGAAGTTAAGATAGGTGGTTCTACTCCCGCTCTCGAGTCAAAAATCGCTAAGGCCCAGTCCAAGGCTGATTCATTAGAAGCCGAGATAAAGAAGATCGATGCTGAAATCGAAGAGTATCGTAAGAGACTTACGGAAGTTAAGGCAAAGTATGCCGGAGATCCCGAGTTCGAAAAGTATGATGCTATGACTGACAACGGAATTGACCTTGCCAGATTAACATATAAAGAGATGAGGAGCCTTCGTAAGGATTTGCAGATCATTTTCCAGGATCCCTACTCAAGTCTTAACCCTCGTTTTACAGTTGGACAGATTATCGAAGAAGGCCTCGTTACACATAAATTCTTCAAGCATGGATCTGCTAAGCTCAGAGAGTATATAGTTGATACTATGAAGAAGTGTGGACTTCAGGAGTATATGCTTCATAGATATCCTCACCAGTTCTCCGGCGGACAGAGACAGCGTATCTGTATAGCCAGAGCTCTTGCTGTACAGCCTAAGTTTGTAGTTTGTGATGAATGTGTATCTGCGCTGGACGTATCTATTCAGTCACAGATCATTAACCTTCTTCAGGAACTTAAGGAAAAGCAGAACTTAACATATATGTTTATTTCTCATGACCTTTCTGTCGTTAAATTTATTTCAGACAGAATTATGGTTATGTACCTCGGAAACGTTGTAGAGCTTGCTGATAAGGAAACAATATTTGATGACCCTCGTCATCCTTATACCGTAGCGCTTCTTTCATCAATCCCTACCACAGACCCCGGATCGGCTGACAAGGAAAAGATCATTCTTGAAGGTAATATTCCCAGCCCTGTTAATCCTCCTGCAGGATGTAAGTTCTGTACTCGTTGCTATATGGCTACAGAAAAGTGTAAGAGAGTTGCTCCTCCCCTTACTGAGATTGAGCCCGGACACTTCTGCGCTTGCCATTATCCCGACAAGAAGATTGACGAGAATAAAAATTTCCTTTTCAACGCTAAGACCACTAAGAGTAAATAATGTCGCTATTTGGTAATTTACAAGACCTATACAAAAACAAAGATCATATAAAGTACATAGATGACTATGATACAGAACTTGTAACGGATGAGAAAGGCAAGGTCAGAAAAAAAGTGACCTATATCGGACCATACGTCCCTATCAAGACGGATATAAAGGTCTGCAGAGCTTTGTTTATCCTGATCGATATTTTATCTCTTGCATCAACTGCGCTTATCTTATTTGCCTGCGTTATAAGACATACAACAGGGTCCTGGCTGGTAACAATGATGCCGTTGCTTTTGTCTCCGTTCCCGAGCCTGTATCTTTTATCGGGCTGCATACTTTTGCCGATGTCCGGAGCTCCTATGAAGAGAGACAGATATATGCACAGTGTGATCCGAGTATTTAGATCTTCGTCAGGAATAGCTATACTCATGGCAGTTGTACTTTTGGCTGAGGTGGCATACAGAGCAATTTTTCGCGACTGGCTCTTCCTTAGAGGAGATATAAAGTTTCTTGTATATATAGTCGGAGCAGCGGTAATTAACGTTATAATAATCGTGCTGCTTAGACGTGTGGATCTGGACGAAAGAGAAGTAGCCACAAGAGGATAAGTGGTAATATAAATAATAATAAAATTATTAGAACAGGTGAGGTAACTCTTACCTGTTCTTTTTATACGATAAAAAATATAGAAGCTCGGGCTGGATGAGCAATTTGAATATTAAAACATGAAAGTAGTTGTGCAATCTGTACAAACACCGAGAAGAATTATTACTAATTATAGTCAAAAAGTAAAATAAATGCTAAATAAGGTAAAAGATTTCTATTCTATTCCCACTGAAAAAAAACTATATTTATTTTAGTAAATAGTGAAAAAGAGGCGCTATATATGAAGATAAAAAGTATCTTGTTAACTATTTCCTTAATATTTTCCGCTTTACTTATATCCGGATGCGGAAAAAAAGGCGAGAGCTGGGCGTATGATTATGAACCTGAAACAGAGATCCTTGCGCTATATGAAGACGGGACCGCTGAGTTTAAGGGAGAGAAATACACATACACTAAAGACAATACTTTTATTCACCTAAGGAGCGATTCCAAAAACCAGGACATACGGTATGCCAAAGACGGTGAGAGTATTGTTATATATGAGAAATCGACATATAAGCAGCCCGGAAAGCAGGAAGACGGACTGGGAGGTATCTGGGTGGCCGACAACGGTTGGAGTTTCGCTTTCGGAGAGGATGGGAAGTTCAGCGAGGAAAACATCTTTTTCGGACACTACTCTGTAGATGAAAATACCTCCTGCATAAAGCTGATGTACGACGATCCGATCCCTGATGCTTATCTGTACTTTGAACTTAACGGCGATGAGCTGACGATCGAGTACCCCTGGCCCCTTGTGGGGACAACAAAAGCATCCCGCAAGGGATGATCAATCTGAAATCTAAAAGCTGCTAGCGCTTTTATGGATTTATAGTAACTGTATTTTAAAGACAAAGGAGAGGCTTAATTATGAAAATGAAGCGTTTACTTGGAGGCGCTTTGGCCGGAATCTTGGCCATCGCGATGGTTGGCTGTGGTAAACCCGCTGCAAATAACGGCGGCGCAGCAAGCGGAGAGAAGATTTCTCTGAACATGTGGTGTATCGCAACTGAGAGTGACTCAAACCGTAAGTCCTATGAGAAGGCAATCGCTGATATGCAGGAGAAATATCCTGATATCAACTTCACATGGGAAGCATTTGAGAACCAGTCTTACAAGACAAAGATCAAAGCAGCAGTTTCTGCTAACGAGATGCCTGACATCTTCTTTACATGGTCATGCGCATTCCTCGGAGATTTCGTTGATGCAGGTAAGGTTTACTGCCTTGATGAAACCTATGAGAAGTATAAGGACGAGCTTCCTGAGAAGATGCTCGCAAACTCCACCTACGACGGAAAGCACTATGGTGTTCCTCTTACTATGAACATCGTTGGACTATTCGCAAACATGGAGCTCCTCGGACAGGTAGGATATACCGAGATCCCCGGAACCTATGATGAGTTCATCGAGTGCTGCGATAAGCTTAAGGAAGCCGGAATCATTCCTTTCGGATGTGCCGGAAAAGAGACCTGGTGCGTTACCGAGTACCTTGAGTCTGTAATCGAGAAGAGTGCAGGCGCTGATACCCTTAACTCCATCTTCGCAGGCGAAGCAAGCTGGAACAACAAGGACGTTGCTGACGCAGTAGATACCTTCCAGGGACTTGTAAACAATGGTTACTTCGATCCTTCAGGAATCGGACTTACCAACGATGAAGTTAAGAACAACTTCATGGCAGGCAAGTATGCATTCTATATGAATGGAACCTGGAACTGCGCAGACTTTGCAGCAAACGAGGAGTTCTTCCCCAAGGTAAAGGTTGGAGAGTTCCCTGTTATCAATGCTGACAAGTCTAAGCTCGGACAGCTTATCGGCGGACCTTCAGATACCCTCGCAGTATCAGCTTCTTCACCAAACGCAGCAGCCGCAGCTGACTACGCTATGGAGCTTGGAAAGCTTATCTGCCACTACGGATATCTTGACGGATGCGGACTTCCCGCATGGACTCCTTACGGAGACACCAGCTCTGTAAACGGACTTACCCAGTCTGTTGCAAAGATCGTAGCTGATTCCGACACAATGGTACTCTTCGGAGATACCGCTATGAGCGCTGACTCAGCATCTACTTATCTTTCATACGTAGATCAGGTATATGGATGCCTCCTTGACGGACAGCAGTTCATCGATGGTCTTGCAAATGATATTAAGTAATTAAACTCATTAATATAAAAAACCACCTTTTGGGGTCCTTCCTGAGCTTCCCTCGGGGAAAAGGAGGGGCCCCTCTTCTTAAATGTTTTGACATAAAAATCCTTTTTGAGAGGCTATTTCTATGAAAAAATTTAAAAAAGGCTTCGCAATAGTTGTCTTTTTGCTGCCCGGTTTATTTCTCTTTATAAGTATACTGATCGCTCCCATAGCCGTTTCGCTCTACAGGAGCCTTTACGATTGGAACGGATTTTCGGAAGGAACCTTTATCGGATTTCAAAACTATGTTGAGTTATTCACCAATGGTTCTATCAAATTTATGACATCTCTGAAAAACTCTTTAATCCTGGCAGCTTTTTCAGTCTTTGTTCAGTTGCCCTTAGCCCTATTTCTTGCCCTTTTACTCGGAAGGAAGATCAAGGGAGACAGAGTTTTTCTTTCGATATATTTTATGCCCGTCCTTATTTCTACGGTTGTAATCGGTCAGCTCTGGCTTAAGATCTATAACCCTGACTACGGCGTATTAAACAGATTCCTTGATCTTGTTCATCTCGGAAAATTTAAACACGTTTGGGTCGGCGAAGTAGAGACTGCCCTCGGAAGTATCATCGTCCCTACGATCTGGCAGTACGTCGGTTATCATATGCTTCTTATGTACGCGGGGGTTAAAGGCGTATCAACAGATCTTCGCGAGGCGGCGATGCTTGACGGAGCTTCTAAGTGGCAGGTAGACCGCTACATCGTAATACCTGTGATCAAACCTATAATCAGGGTCAGCGTTATCTTTGCGGTAACCGGTTCCCTCAAAACATACGACCTTGTTCGAATCCTTACGGAGGGCGGACCTTTCCAGAGTACGGAAGTTCCCAGTACCCTCCTCGAAAATATGCTGTTTTTAAGAAACCGCTATGGAATGGGAAGTACGATTTCGGTTATGCTGATAGCGCTTTGCTTCGCTTTTGCAATGCTTATCACCGCAGCATTTAAGGAAAGGGAGTATTGATATGGAAAGTATTACGCAAAAGGGACCAAACCCCGTCGCAAAGGTTTTTACATACATTTTTCTTGTTTTTTGGGCGCTTGTAAATATTTTTCCGATCTATTTCATGTTTACTTTTTCGCTGAAAAACAACGATGAAATCTTCGGAAGCAATGTTATCGGTCTCCCGAAGGAATGGATCTGGTCAAACTATGCATCGGCTATGAAGACCGGAAACATGTGGCTTTATTTCTTAAACAGTATTATCGTAACCGTAGCGGCTATATTTATATCGACGATGGCGGCGATGATGGCAACATACGCTATTACCCGTATCAGGTGGAAATTAAGTAAGCTGACAAATGCATTCTTTATGCTTGGACTTACGATTCCTCTTCAGGCATCCATCGTACCCGTATATGTTGTCCTTTCTAATATTCACTGGCTTAACAAGTATTCGACTCTGATAGTGCCATATGCGGCATTCTCGCTGTCGATGGCAATACTTATCAGTACAGGATTTATGGTGGATATCCCTTCGGCTCTTGATGAGGCGGCAAAGATTGATGGATGCGGATATTTCGGAACATTCTTCAAGATTATCCTGCCCCTTATGAAGCCCGCGGTATCCACGGTTGGAATCTACTCCTTCCTTCAGTGCTGGAATGAGTTTATGTTTGCAAATGTATTTATATCCGACTCTTTGCACAGAACCCTGCCGGTTGGTATAAAGGCTCTTTCGGGACAGCATACCACAAACTGGGGACCCATCGGAGCGGCGCTTGTAATAGCTACGTTCCCGACTCTCATCGCTTATCTTTTCCTCAGCAGAAAGATTCAGGCAAGCTTTATCGCCGGTGCGGTAAAAGGCTGATTGTTTGATATAATTTGAGAAATCAATGTAATTATTTGAGTAGTTATTCTCACCCCACAGGAAGTAATATATAAATGGAAAAGGATTTTCTGTGGGGTGAAAATGTTATTGAGAAAGATAACTTTTTTCAAAAGAAGATCGAAAGAATCCCTGTCCGGCAGCCTTAAAAAGGTGATTCTCGGAACCGTCCTTGTGGTTATCGTTTCATTCATAATCTCGACCTATGTGATTACGAGAAACGAACGCAAGGATTTTAGCATGCGTGAATCTGACAATGTTATCAAGACACTGTCTAACAATATCTCCTCTGACATAGATAAATATAAATCCCTTTCCCGACTTATTATGACTGAGCAAAAAACGATCAAGTTTTTGCGAAGCGAGCCTGACTATATAGATATCGGCATGATCAATGACGCGAGATATGCCATTATGGACATCCTCAATGTTACTGAGGGTGTTGATTCTGTGATGGTACTTCGGGACGATATGATCATGGTGACGACCAACAGATTTTCCTACAGATACGACTATGAGCTGATGAATTCCGATACCTGGAAGACCAATATCTATGCCGGTCTCGGAAAGGCTGTAGTTTCCCTTAACAGCTACAACGTAGCCTCCAAAAATGACGGTACGCCTATGGTAACCATTGGCAGGGCGATATATGATATTGATTCCCAGCAAAGGACGGGAATCCTGCTTATGAACATCTCGCCCAGGGTATTTGAGAATCTCCTTGTATCCCTCGGATATGACGATATCTGCATAATGGGAACCGACGGTACATTTCTCGCGGGAAATAAAGAAATATCCAGATATTACAAATTAAACCAGAATGTTCTGCCTATAAAACATAAAAATGTCAGAAAGGGCGGAAAAAATATGCTCCTGACTTCCGGAAGGATCGAGGGTCTGCCTATCGTTATCCTAAAGCTCTCGCCCTACGGCTCCGCGAGTAGGCCTTCGAGGATGATCATCATCCTGCTGCTTTTACTTGTGATATTTATCGGCCTTACGGTTTATATTGCTATGTTTATCAAAAAGAACATCACGGAACCGGTTATGGAGCTGTCCGCTTCGATGGATGAAAACAGGCGCTCCGGAGAGCTGCAAAAGATAGACGTAAGCGTCCCCAATACAGAGCTTGATATCTTAGAGAACGATTATAACAGTATGATCGACCATGTAAACGAACTGATCGATAAGCTGATGGAGAAGGAAAAGAACCTCCAAAAAGCGGAGATGCGAGTTTTACAGGAACAGATAAAGCCCCACTTTCTCTACAATTCAATAGACACCATTGGTTATATGGCGCTTGATGCCGGAGCTGATAATGTACACGGCGCTTTGGAAACCCTCGGAAGCTTTTATCGCAATTTCTTAAGTAAGGGCGAAAAAGAGATCCCCCTAAAGAGGGAAGTCTGGATTGTAAAGGATTATCTTGCAATACAAAAGCTCAGATATGGCGATATTTTGGATGATGAATACGATATAGCGGAAGAGACAAAGGATCTTATAGTTCCGAAGCTGATCCTGCAGCCCCTTGTGGAAAACTGCATTTACCATGGTATCAGACCAAAGGGCGAAAAGGGAACGATAAAAGTCTCATCGTATCTCGAGGATGGTAAGCTGCATATTTCGGTAAGGGATACCGGAATCGGTATGAGCGATGAGCAGATTGAGAAGATACTTACCTCAAAAAAGAAAGAGGCGGAAGAATTAGACCAGGAGAGCTTCGGACTTTGGGGTACGATTGAGAGAGTCAGATATTACACAGGAAAAGAAGATATAGTAAGTATTAAGAGTGAAGTCGGAGAGTTTACGGAGATAGAGTTTATTATCTGAGTTTTTGCCGGAGGTGCCGGTGAAAGGGGTCCTAAGATGGATGGTTTATACAGGGTAATGCTAATTGATGATGAAGAATCGGCGAGGAAGCTTATGAAAGCCGCGATTTCCTGGGACAGTCTCGGGATGGAGGTGGTGGGCGAGGCTGCCAGCGGCATCGAGGCTATCAACGTTATCGACGATATAAAACCGGATATCGCTTTTGTAGATATTTCAATGCCTTTTATGGATGGGATCGAGTTTACGAAGATAGCGACGGAAAGATACCCAAATCTTATCATCATAATAATGACCGCAATAGATCAGTTTGAATACGCGAGGAAGTGCGTCAGTCTCCCCGTGTTTGAATATATGCTAAAACCATTGGTTAGAGGAGAGGTGACAAAGGTTCTCGAAAGGGCAAAGGAGAAGCTTGCTGTTACCAAAAACAATTGGGACGACCAAAATGAGGATGCGATCCTGGATGCACCGGATGAGGACAATCCAACGGAACTTATCAAAAAGTATGTCAAGGAAAATTTCGCAGACCCCAAGTTAAACCTCTCTTTCATCGCACAGCACTTTGGCTTCAGCTCGAGTTATCTTTCGAGAAAGTTTAAATCCGACAGCGGAAAGAACTTTGTTGAGTACCTTACGGAGGTCCGTATGGAAAAGGCTGTAAAGTATGCTGAAAAGGGCTATAAAATGTACCGGACGGCTGCAGAGGTCGGAATACCGGATCCCAACTATTTTTCAAGATGTTTTAAAAAGTACACAGGGAAAAAGTACACAGAATACATGACGCCTTAGGGCGAAAAAAAGATATACGAGGCCTTAGGGCAAAAGGAGAACTATGGATTTAAAGACAGCATATGAGCCTTATTTTAAAATAGGCGCCGCAATATCAAGATGGAATCTGCATACAAAGGCCCACAGAAGTCTTCTTCTTTCGCAGTTTAATTCGTTTACCTGCGAAAACGATATGAAACCCATGTACTATCTGGACAAGGATGCGAACAAGGCAGATCCCGAGAAGTATAATCTTTCACCTGCGCTTACATTCGAGAGCGCAATTCCCTATCTGGATTTTGCAAAGGAAAACGGGATCGCTATGCGAGGACACACTCTTGTCTGGCACAATCAGACCCCGAAGTGGTTCTTTTGTGAAAACTACAATGAAATGTTCCCTATAGCGGACAGAGAAACTATCCTTGCAAGGCTTGAAAACTACATTAAGGGCGTACTTGAATTTGTGCAGACAAATTACCCCGGGATAATCTACGCCTGGGATGTGGTAAATGAGATTGTAGACGAGGGAGATTTCAGAAAATCAATCTGGTTTAAGAGCGTAGGAAAGGACTTTTTTATCAGGGCTTTCGAATACGCGAGAGAGTATGCCGCTCCGGGAGTGGATCTTTTTTATAACGATTACGAGAGCGCCGAGCCCTGGAAGAGAGACTTTATTATTGAGCATGTTTTAAAGCCTTTAAAGGAAAAGGGCCTTGTAGACGGTATGGGCATGCAGTCCCACCTTTTAATGGACCATCCGGATTTTGAAGATGCGAAGAAGGCTCTTGAAATGTACGGAGCTTTGGGCCTTAAGATCAACATCACAGAGCTCGATATGCACAACGCGGATCCTTCCGATGAATCCATGCATGAGCTTGCTCTTCGGTATAAAAAGTTTTTTGAGATTTTTCTGGAAGCCCAAAAGTCCGGTAAAGCTAATATCACCTGCGTAACCTTCTGGAATCTTCTCGATGAAAACAGCTGGCTTACGGGATTTAGAAGAGAGACCAGCTACCCGCTTCTCTTTAAGGGAAAGTGCGAGGCAAAGGAAGCTTACTACGCTGTACTTGAGGCCGCTGTGCCTAAGGAAGATATTGATAAGTGGGAGCCGGATTATCCGGAGGAAGATTATCTTTTGAAGGGTATGCCGGAGAGCGATAAAGTGATGTTCAGAAAGAATATCTGGGAGGAGGGAGAGTACGATTATGCCGCTTCCTACGGCTTTACTCCCGGAGTATTTGCTTATCTTCACAAGGATTCTGAAGTAAGGGATTGTATGCTCGTTGTTCCCGGGGGCGGATACTGTATGTGCTGTTCCCATGAAGGAGAGCTTCCCGCTATGGAATTCTTTAATAGGGGAATGAATGTCTTTGTACTTTGCTACACAACGGATATTACAATGAGTGTGCCTCTTAAAAAGCAGCCCCTTGAAGATATCTCCAGAGCAGTCAGATTTATCAGAAAGTTTGCGGCTGACAGCGATGTAACCATTGGCAAGCTGCTTATCTGCGGATTTTCTGCGGGGGCGCATGTCTGCGGAAGCCTTGCGGTTCATTTTGATGATGTTAAGGATAATAATCCTGAGTACGGAAAGTATTCAAATCGCCCCGACGGCGTAATCCTTTCCTATCCCGTAATAACCACCGGTGAGTTTACCCACAAGGATTCAGTAAGGGCGCTTTTGGGAGAGAATCCGTCAGCCTCGGAGCTTGAGTACTTTTCACTTGAGAAACAGGTTAAGGAAAATACCCCGCCCTGCTTTATCTGGCAAACGGAAGAAGACGGGTTGGTACCCGTAGAGAACAGCTACCTCTTTGCTATGGCTCTTCGGAAAAAGAAGATACCTTTTGCACACTACGTATTCCCTGCCGGATTCCACGGGCTGACCATAGCAAACAGCGAGTATTTCAGAGGCTGGTCCGGGGGCGAGTACTCTATGGAACAGACATACCGCGCAGTATTTTCCGTTAAAGACGGAAAAGGAGTTAATGTATCCGAAAAGCGTAAGCAAGAGCTTATGGAACAGTTCTTCGGCGGAAACGAACAGCCCGCCGGCGGCATCGATATGAGCCTCAAAGAGGACGTAGGCCTCTGGAGCGACCTCGCCGCCGCCTGGATACGGCGCCTGTAGGCGCCCGGGCTTTAGCCCGCCCCAAAATGACACAGGGGAATGACACCCGGGGACGGGGTTGGGGGTTCATTCTGAGTCAGGAGCGTTTGGCATTACTAATATTCTAAAAACGGGGTAAAATGCCCCGTCTTTTTATGCTTGTTGTGATTTACTTGAAATTTTATCGCAACTGCGATAAAATTTAAGCATGAATAAAAATATTAAACTAATCGATGAATTAAATAAGCAGGGTATGAACCTCCATACTTTGAGCGAGCGCTCTGGTGTAGCATATTCCACTGTTTATAATTTGTTTACAGGGAAGAAAGACATAAATGATGCCCACATTGACAGCTTGTACCGAATATCAAGGTATTTAGGCCTAACTATGGATGAGTTCTTCTATAGATTCGCATATAAAGAAGAGAATGAGAAAAAGATCATGCCGGATTTCCTTTTGATGTGGGAGGATGAGGTCATTTCTAATGTTCACATTGAAAGTTCAGAGGTTATGGTCGAGAGGTATAACTTGAATCCCTTTAAGCAAATCTTTTACAGCGACAGGATACCCAGGTTCATGTTTGGTGAAATATTAAGATCGAGATGCTGGGATGAGAAACGTCCGGACATAAAAGAATTACTGAATCTTATCGGACTTGAAGAGTATAATCCCTATAGTATCTGCCTGAAAACTCACGGGAAAATGGCTCAGGATAAGACTTGGTTTAAGTTTGAAGGGGAGACACTTAATTACAGTGCCTTATTAAGGAGTGGATATGCTTTCTAATATTGAGATAGATAGTAGATACTTGGTGACTGATACCGGAACGAGTGACGGAACACAGATAAAGTACTACTTTGAGGGAAAATGGTATAAAGTAGACCGCTATGGCGGAGAGGGTGAAGCAGAGGCTCTTGCTTCAAAAGTAATGGAGTTAAGTGACTTTGATTCGAAAAACTATGTTCATTATGATGAGGTTATGATCAATGGGGAAAGGGGATGTGTTTCCGAGGATTTTTTAAAGCCCGGAGAGTCTTTTATTACATTGTACAGATTGCATTCCAATATCACAGGTCAGGATCCTGCTGCGGTCACATCAAAAATGGATTATGACGATGCGATTGATTATATTGTTTCTTTTGTAAAAAACAATATAGGGCTGGATATAAGGGAATATCTTGCCAATACAATGATGCTGGATTCATTGATATTAAATGAGGACAGACATTTTAATAATTATGGTTTGATCCTATCCGGGGATAAGCCGAGAACGGCGCCTATATTTGATAACGGAAAGAGCCTGTTTGTAGGTAATCCAAGATATGATTCTACAAAAACCATGTCAGAGAATAGGAAGATTGCATTTGCTAAAGCTTTTAGCGGCAACTTTACTTTAAATAAGAATTATTTAAAGGATTACTGTACTTTGAATTTCGATAAGGATAAGATTCGTGATTATTTAAGAACTTGCGATCTACAAACAGATAGTGTTTATTCAAGACTTTATAAACTGATCGCGATTTGATGTGAGTTTAGTGTCAATGGAAACAGACCTTTTTGAGCCCAAAAATGACACAGGGGGACGGGGTTGGGGGTCCATTTTTGCATGCGAATGACACCCCAGGACGGGGGTGGGGGGGGTCCCGGCAGGGCACAATAACTTTTGGCTCCAAAAGTGATATTGTGTTATTACTTCCGGGGAAGTAACATTATTCTTTCTTAAACAACTCTGAAATTTCTACATTCAAGGCTTCACTTAA
>ODAI011299115.1_pt1 | contig 50750 bp, 16 predicted proteins | sample 1539321 | NCBI WGS metagenome assembly ODAI01 (sample SAMN02144231, study PRJEB22623) | gut metagenome | biome: sheep rumen | host: Ovis aries | place: New Zealand
AGAACTGGGACTTTCGTTTGGTTGCAAGGATTCAGGTTGGCAGGCGGGGGAGCGAAGGTCCGAGCGAAGGGATATTGTGATTTTTTTTGAATAATTTTGTCATCGGCTGTCATCGCGTGCATACATTCACTTGGTTAAACTTGTTGCTCGATACCGAAGCGTATTCTTCAGCGCTTCGGTTTCGTGTATTCTGGGGGGGAAGGCGGAAACCACTAAATACACGAAATGCACAAAAAAATTTTTTGAAATTTTTTGTCATCGTTGTCGCGGCCATGCATATAGCTAAATAACAGGCCCAATAAAATCAAGGGTTCTGTGCATTTCGCGGGGTTAATTATACCTGCGAAAATTTTTTTTGTATACCCCCTTGCGCACAGACCACAAGATATGCTATAATGTTCACGTCTTGAGCAAGGAAGAGGATTCGGACGAGGTGTCCGGGCCTTGGTTAACAGACTTGGGCACAACGAAAGTTGACTCATCTGAGCGAGGGACAACAAGTTAACCACCTGAAGTGGACTGATGGCAAAGGCGGTCGGGTGATCGCAAGAGCCGCAGAAAGCGGAGGGTACCGGGGAAGGGTTCAACAAGCCCGACTCCAAAAAAGGAAAAACAAAATGAAGAAACTCATGATTGCCGCTGCTGCGGCCATGGCTGGAGCCGCCTCGTTTGGCGGTCTCTGCGATCCGGAAGCTGCCGGTCCCGACAGCTGCTCGGTGTACAACATCAAGTTCACGTTCAAGACGCTCGCCGCGAAGACCGCTTGCAAAGATGGTGCCAAGTGGCTCGTCTCCGACTCGGCTCCTGGAACCGCCGGTTCCGTATGGTATCGCAATTCCAAAGCTGATACCGCAGCTAAGGCAGCGGCCGGGGCTAATCCGGTTGAAGCCATCCACTACACCAATCCCTCCGTTGGCCTTGTGTGTGACACCTGGGGTGGTGCGATCGCGAACGCCGCAAAGCGTGAGGTATTCTGGATGGACAATGCGACCCGCAAGTTCGAGGGTATCGCGTGGCAGTGCAAGTCGGCCTGCTTCGAGGGGTGGTTCGCGGACTGCGATCTCAACAACAACGGTCGTCTCAACTATGTGCTCTGGGAAAAGAAGAATTCGCTCCCGATTTCTTATCCGGTTTTCCAGGTCAAGTCCGGCACGGCGAAGGCCGATAAAACTGGTTTCGATGGCTCGGTGTACACGGAATACTTCTCGCGCGACGCTCAGTGGGATATGGAGGTCCTTGGTCGTTATGGAAAGAAGGCGCAGAAGGTTGCCGCTTACTGGGACCTTGATAACCTTCTCCATTCGCAGGAAATCGTGGCGGCCGGTTTCGGCACATACGACGTGAAGAACCTCCGCACGAAGTCCATCAGCGGCAACGCGGTCGGCCTGATCATGCCGATCGACGATGGCGCTGCCAACGCCTGCGGCATCAAGGACAAGATCTTCTGCGCTCTTGGCTTCATGTGCGTCGAGTGGATGGATTGGTGCTGCGACGGTTGCTATGCCGGCGTTGAGCTCGTCCCCGCTTCGGGTACGTGGTCGCTGAAGTACAACGCTGCCGCCACCAAGAAGGCCAATGCTGACAAGGCGACGCTCGCTTCCTTCGTGCCGGCGTACATGTTCTACAGCCACTCCACTTGGGCTGATGCGCGTGCCATTGACCCGCTCCTCCACACCGATAACTACTACTGGTTTGATACGGCGACCAGGAAGCTCTTCTACATCGGGACGGAGGGTGGTGCTATCGCCGCCGTCACTAACGATACCTATCTCGACGCCATCGCTGACGCTGCGTGCCTGGTCATTGACATCGCCGTAGACGCGTCTTACGACAGCGAGAACAAGGTGTATATCTACGGCACAGATTACGAAACTGGCGAACCCAAGACGTACGAGCTTGAAGATAATGGCACCCTCAAGGTGGATGATGTGTGCTCTGAGCTGATAAAGCCTGAGGAATAAGGCAGAGTAATCCTAAAAGGATGACTAACCCGGGGGGTGAGGGAGAGATCCCTCCCCCCCTTAAACTTTAAGGACGAAAATGAAATCCTCGATCATATTGGGCATTGCAGCGATGGGCTTGTTCCTGGGGTGCGAGAAGCAAAATTCCGTCAAGTCGGGCAATGGCGACAAAAAGGATTTGGCGGATGATACGGTCGTCCTGAAAGTCGATGGCAAGACGCTGACGCAAAAAGATTGGGACACCTATACCAATCTTCGGGTTGCGTTCTACAAATTGATGAAGAATCCCAAGAAGGCGAGGCAGGGTCCGTTGGGCAAGGACTATGACATCAATAGGGATCTTGAGCGGGTTAAGAAAACAACCAAAGAATCCTGTATGCCGCTCTTCATCCAGAATTGCGCGATTCTCGGCGCATCCGAAGCATACGAAAAGGCCCATGGCCCCTATACGCAGGAAGAGCGCCAGGAAGTGACCGCATGGTTAGAGAAGAAGTATCTGACCGGGGGCGAGAACAAGTATCGGAGCATGGAATCGCTCAAGGCGAAAATCAAGAAACCCGAAAACCTTGCGGAGTTCAATCGCCAGTTCAAGGACGAAGTCGAGACGGAGCTTTTTCTGCGCGTCGCCTGCTCGAACCGCTATGTGATCGACGAGATGGTGATCACAAACGTCTATGTGCGGCATGCCCTGAACAACCATTTCGCCGCTGAAACCAACAAATTCATCCAGGCCCAGGCGCAGGAGGTGCTGAAGAGAGTCAAGGCCGGCGAGGATTTCTGCGCGCTGGCGGACACTTATTCGATGAGTCCCGAAAAGCAGCCGGGCGGATGCCTCGGCAAACTTTCCGCCAGTGACTTCCCGGGCGAGGAAGTAGTGTGGAACGCGGTCAAGGATCTTGAGGAAGGTCAGACCACCGACATCATCGACGCCGACGACAGTTGGCAGATCCTGAAGGTTCTGGCGCGCGACGATTCCAATCCCGAAGGCCCGGAACTCGAACTGGCGCAGATATATTTCCGGCGTGCCTGGGTGATTCCCGAACTTTCCCGCGCCGATGTGATCAAGGCGCTGGAGGACGACAGACGTCAGCGATTGGTGCGGGAGACATTGGAAGAGCGGCTTCCGAAAATGAAGATTGAGTTCCCGCTCGGACGCGAAATCTTCGGCAATCTTGACAACGTGAAACCGATGATGGACATGATTGACGGGAAGATAACCAATTTCAACCAAAACGTTACCGGAGTCATGCAATGAAGAAAGCTGCCACCTTGCTTTTCCTGCTTGTCGGCGCCCTTGTTTTCAGGGCGTCGGCGATTCAGTATTCAACCGACCTGCCCGTGAAGCTCGGCGAATGGAACTGGAATTTCGCCGAGGCGAAGCAAATCGCAGACGAGCAGCACATTCCGATGGTGCTGTTCTGGGGCGGAGCCTCGTGCACCGTATGCGCGAACGTGGAATACGCCCTCGAGCAGGGGGAAGCGACGGCTTGGCAGAAGAAGCGCAATCTCGTGATGGTGTTCCAAAGCGGTACGGAAGGCGAGATGAAGGAACTCGTGAAGAATTCGTCCGGCACCTATCCCTACATCTGCGTCTACTGGAACAAGGGCAATGGCGTGACGACCACGAACCGCTTCTCCGGCGTGGTGAGCGGCGCCTCGCGCTGGCCGGCGACCGGCACCACCACCGCCGGGCACTTCATCAATTCGGTGGAGATGTTCATTGCCGATTATCAACCCGAGGAGGACCACTCCGGAACCTTCATCGTGGGCGATACGGAGAACGACCGCCTTGAGGCGGTGCCGGGCGTGACAAAGTCCGTGGCGGTTCCGCTTGCGCGGACGTATGCCTCCGTCCCGTTCGTGGCCACAAACCGCATTGTCGTGACGCTGCCGCGCCTGCTTGGGGTGTCTACGAACGAGGTGGCGTGGTCAGACGGAGAGGAGACCAAGTATCCCGAGGTCGCCTTGCCGGACGGGGTGCTGCTGAAGAACGAGCAAATCCTGCTGGAGCTGCTTGATTCGCAGGATCAGCTTGTCGGTACGCGCCATATCTGGCTCGTCGAGGATCCTGAGAACTCGCCGAAGAACCCGCGCTGGATCGGCGAACGGACGGCGGATACGCTCGCGTGGGGCGAATGGACAATGGACATCGACGTCGCCACGAACAAGGCCGCCGCCGCCGATGGCGACGCCTGGACTCTTGTCGGCATCGTGGGTTCGCTGTGGTGTCCCGACTGCTTCAAGGTGGACGAGCATTTCCTTGCCGATCCGGCGGTGACGAACTGGGCGTCGAACAACCAGGTGACGTTCGTCGCGGCGGATATCCCGAACATACCGCAGACGGCGCCGACGCTCCTAAGCTACCAGACGAACTACGTCAGAAGCACGAGGGCGTTCACGAGCGGCGCGGGCTATCTTTCGCGGCATGAGGTTGATCCTGAAGCGGCGGCGGCGTGCCTTGCGCGCAACTACTTTCTTGCGCAAAACCTTTACCATCGTCCAGAAGACACGAACAAGAACCGTACGGGCGTACCGATTTTCGTGCTTCTGAACAAGCAGGGCGAGATGGTCGGCCGTTTTACGCGCCTAGCCACGACAAGCCCGACGGACTCCAGCCACAACGCGGCCTATCTGAAGCGTCTTTCCGAGATGATCCAGATGGCGGGCGATGCGGACGAACTGGGGAACAACCACGCCTCGACCACGTTTTCTTCAATGGCGGGGCAGGGCGGAACGTTTGAAGGGCGCATCTCGCATGCCGATGCGCTCGACACGGTGGAGCTGACGGGGCTGAACGCGGGTGCGGAGGCGACCGTGGCGGCATCGGCGGGCGATCCCGGTCGCAATGTGGAAGTGAAGCTTTCCATCCTGGAAATGGATGCGAACGGGACTGTCGCGCCACTTGCGTCGCAAACCGGTCTTTTGGACGGCCTTGCCGTGACGGGCGCGTTGCAGAACGCGGGTGCGCGGTGGTTCGCGCAGATAGCTCCCGTCAACGCAAACGCCACAACAGGGCCGTTTGCCGCCGAGAGCGAGGAAAGCACGATCACACCCTACGCGCTGACCGTGGCGAATACGGTGTTCACCCCGGGCGAGACGGTGGCCGCGAATGCCGCAGCCGCAGGTGCGACGACCATCAAGGTGCGCTTGGCGGAGGCGGAGACGTACCGGTTTGGCGGGCTGGCGGCGACAGGCTGGGAAGCGGCGCTTGAAGTCGTGGATGCGGAAAATATGCTTTACATGGCGCGGATTGCGGGTGACGCGGAATTGCCGGTGGCCGAAGCTGGCGGGACGCTCGAGTACCAGCTTTGGCATCCGGGTGAAGTCGAGTTCGCGGGCGGCGATCTGACGCTGACGGAGAAGGCGGGCCTTGTCGAAGTGTCCGTGGTGCGCACGAATGGCGTTTCTGGCAGGTTGACGGCTTCAGTGGATGTCGATGCGACGCAGGTGTCGCCTGGACGGTTTGAAATCGGAACGCTGGACGAAGAGGGGGCTTTCATCCCCGGTCTGCCGACACTCGCTTGGGAGGAGTCGGATGGAGACGACAAGCGTTTCGCCTTGCGCATTGTTGACGATCTCGTTAATGACGGCGACCAGACGCTGACGCTGACGCTCGCCGGCGAGGGCGCGGTGGACGGCGAACGCGCGCAGAAGAAGATCACGATTCTCGAGGACGACAAGAGCGGGGCGGGAGTGCTGGCGATCACGTCGGTAACGCCCGCCATCATCCGCAATTCCACCGTTTACGCGGCGGCGGGGACGGAAGTCGAGTTCGAGGTGTCGCGCCTGGACGCGGCTGACGGCGAAGTCGGGGCGACGCTCACCGCAAGCGTGAAGGGCGACGTCGTGGAGGGTCTGCTCTCCACGAACGAACTCGTCTGGTGCGACAAGAGCCGCGGTGCGGAAAGCGTCAAGAGCGTGCGGCTCGCGATTCCGTCCGATTTGGCAGCGGGAGGGACGATTAAGGTTTCAATCCTGGGTGCCACTGGCGGAGCGACGTTGGATTTTGCGGCCAAGACGTTCACCGTGAGCGTGATTTCGCCGGACTCGGTCAAGTTCGCCGCGTCCAGCGCCGAATGGAACGGGCTCACCAAGGTGTACATCGCCGAATCGGTGGGAGTCGAAAAACCGGCGGAAGATGCCGTCGTGACGATCCGCAAGCTTTCGGGGTCGCTGCCCGGCGGCGTGAAGGCGGCATACGACAAGACGGAAGGCGTACTGGAATTCAGCGGTACGCCGAACCGGGCGGGAACCTTTACCGCAGCGTATCAGGCGGTGGCGACGATAGGCACCGTCACCTTAGCCGGCGAGGTGTTCGTGGCCACATTCACGATAGGGGACATAGCCGAGGAATTCCCCGTGTTCGGGGGAACGGGAACTTCCGCCGCGAAGGCGCGGACGTTCCGCGACGTCTATCTGGTGGAGGATCAGACGAAGCGCGTGACCGGGCTTGTGACGCTCACCATTCCGGCGAGCGGCAAGATGAGCGCCAAATACGTGTGCTCGGAGGGGACGATTTCGTTCTCCTGCACGGGGTGGGATATCTGGGACCAGGAAGAAGGCGCACTTTGGGCCATGCTCACGAGCCGCAGCCCCAAGTATGCCGAGTACTGGATGTACGTGACGCAGTATGCGGACGGCAAGGTTGAAGTGGAAGTTCACGACGGCCGGTTCCCGACGGTGTTTCTGGTCAGGACGCTGACGGAAGGCGATCTTTGGAGTTCCGCCGACAACGCGCACGACTGGCGCGGAACCTACACGCTTGCGATGCCGGTTCTCGACTACAAGCCCGCCAGCGACTACGACATTGCCTACAAGGCTGCGGCGGCCGGGGTGCCGACGTTCTCGCTGAGGATGGTCACGAGAAGCGCGATCAATGCCGGACGTTTCATCTGGAGCGGGTACCTGCCGAACGGAAAGGCGATCAGCGGAAGCGCGGTCTTGAACCGCGGGGACGACGTCAGCGGCGCGCTGCCGATATTCTTCCGGAACTCAAGCGAGCTGTTCGCCTCGTTGGTGACGGTGGAGGGCGGCCATGCGGACGCCTACGAGAGCGACGATCCGGACGTCAAGGCGGGCGGTCCGAACAAGTTCGGGCTCAGGGCGATCACCGCGGCCGGGAATGCGCTCAACTGGTGGGAGCATACCGACACCCGCACGAGCAACCTTTCCTTCGCCTGGACCTACGACGTCTACGGATCCTTCTTCGTGGAGGGCGAGAGTTTCTCGGACTGCCTCGTGGCGAGCGGGGTTTCGGACGAAGTGGATTTCACCACCAATCTGGACGAGCTGCCGGACAGCGAAGTCTACGGGGCGGCCGGCGGTGCGGAGCCGGTGGCGATGAAGGTAGTCGGCCAGGATTTCGACTTTGATTCCGGATCGGTCAAGCTGGCGGTCAACCGTCGCACGGGGATGGTATCCGGCAAGGTGGCGCTCCCGTTCGAGGCCGGCGAGGTCAAGGCGAACTTCCGCGGCGTCGCGTTGCCGGGCTGGACCGGATGCGGATGCCATGACGAAGGGATCGACCTGCCGCTCGTCATGGGGGCCTGCTGGTTCACGGACAAGGTACTCTACACCGACCCCTCCACCAAGAAGGCAAAATGGCTGAGCGTCCGGCGCGGGTGCGAGGTGACCTGCGAGACGAAAGTGGAGCTCGGAGAGTGAAAGGAGGAAAAACGATGAAACGTTCAATTGTCGCTTTGATGATGCTGTGCGCGACCGCCGCTTCGGCGGAGGTGACGATCAAGTTCGCCAAGACCGCCTATTCGGTAAAGGAATCGGCGGCGTATGCGGAACTGACGGTGAACAAGACCGGCAAGGAGGCGGCGCGCGTCAAGTTCGCGACCGTGTGCGGAACGGCGCTACCGGGGCGGGAATACTACGCGACGAACGGCGTTCTCGAGTGGGTCGAGGGCAAGACGGCGGCGCAGAAGATCCGCGTGCGGCTGATGCCGGACGAGGTCGCGAAATACGAGGAGAACAAGGTGTTCTCCGTCGTGCTGCAGGCGCTTGACGAGGCGGAACTGGCGGAAGGAGAGGCGTTGCCGGGCATAACCGCCGGGGAAGCGACGGTGACGGTCACGGAAACGGCGAAGGCGAACCCTGGGGCCGTGTCGGTTGCGGGGTACTATGACTACGACGACGAGTGGCATCTGTTCGACAACGCCAAGAAGCCGTCCCTGACTGTGGGCAAGAACGGGTTCGGCGGATATGCGGCGGTATCGCTCGTACGTACGGGCGGAACGGACGGAGCCATTGCCGTAACCGTGACGGCGGCGCCTTCGACGGCGAAGCTCGGGGAGGACTTCACGCTTGGCGAGGACAGCGACGAAGTCGTGGGCACCGAGGTGATCGAATGGGCGGATGGCGAAGACGGCGAGAAGCTGCTGTGGGTGAGCGCGGTGGATGACGAGGACTACGGGCTGGGCATCTATTCCAAGAAGGCGACGCTCAAGCTCGCCTCTAGGAAGGACGCCACACATGCCAAGGCGACGCTGGGCGCTTCGTCAATCGCGCTCGTCATCCGCGACGACAGCATCTCGGAGAGTATCGCCGACTTCAACGCGCGCATCAAGAGCACGGGTGCGAGCATCTCTACGAAGAGCTGGTATCTTTCGTCCGAGAGCGCCGAACTCATGACGCCGCTGATCAACGGCAAGGTCACCAAGACGTTCTCTGTGAAATGCACAGGGCCGGGATTCTTCGCGACCTACGGTTCGACGGACGGCGAAGGCGAGTTTTCATGGAAGTGCGGGAAGATGGACGGGAGCGCCAATGGCGACGTCCAGATGGTGCTGCCTTCGGGAACCTCGACCATAAACTTCACCTACACCGGCCGTGCCGACGACGAGGACGTCGTGGCGATGATCGGCTCGGAATACGAGGAAGACAGACCGTTCAGCTGGGTATCCTTCGTCGACAGCGCGCCGATGCCCTTCGACAAGGCGGTAGCGAGGGCCGAAGACATTGAAAAACTGAGTTGGACGGTGCCGGAGCGGGCGCATGACTATGAGGACGACGCGGGTCTCCACTACCGGGTGCGCGTTGGCGTGGCGGCGTCAAAGCTGGACAAGGATCCCCTTTTCGTCACCAACGTGATCGAGAACGCCGTTGCCTTTCCGGAGGGGATGCTGGAGAAAGGCAAGACCTATTACTGGCGGGTCGACTACCTCTTTGGCGATGACGGCGACGACCAGCAGATGGTAGCCGTGAGCAAGAGCGTGTGGTCGTTCACCGTGGGCGGCGAAGACGTGCCGACGGTGGCGGTAACTTCAGGCGCCGACGTATACGGAAATGCGGTCTCGAACGGCGTGGTGACCCTCCATCGCGGAGTGAAGGTGGAGTGGGAGCTTGGAGCAGGCGAGGAGGGCGGCGCCACATTGAAGGTTCTTTCCGGGAAACTGCCCACGGGGCTGAAGCTGGCGAAGAACTCGAAGACGAAAGTCTGGACGATCAGCGGCACGCCGACGGCGGCGGGGTCGTTCTGGGCGACTTTGGGAGGGACGGTCGGAAAGACCGCCTGCCAGACGCTTGACCTGGAATTTCAGGTGGACGACCTGGGGTTGGGCATCGGAAACTATTCGGCCATGCTTGTTGACGACGGAAAACTCGCGGAGATGGCGTCGCGGCGTCTGGCGAATCTGACCTTCACCGCCGCCGGCACGGGAAAGTTGACGGCCAAGGTGCTCATAGGCGGCAAGACCTATTCCTTCTCGGGGACCGGATACGACGTCTGCGAACGGGCGGAAGAGTCGGATGACGAGGACGTGACTGCGGACGTCTACGACAACTACCTCACCGCCACGATGTTCAACGTCCAGAAGGTGGGCGGCGTGAGCTACACGAACGAGTTGATGATTCAGGTGCGTGACGCCGCGGCGGGCAATCTGGACGCATTGGGCAAGGCAATCGGGACTGCGGAACTGAAGATGTGCGTATTGAAGGCGGATGGAAAGTCCGTGGATCTGGATGGCGACGACGAGGGCATCCTCTTCACGGGAACCCTGTGGCGCGACAACTCGTCCATTCCCGAGGTACAGGCGCAGCTTGCGAACTTCGATGGCTACTACACGCTGGCGCTCTTCCCCGAGGTGGCGGATTCCCCCGACGCGCCGAGCGGGAACGGTTACCTTACCTTGACGGTGGACGCGAAAGGCAAGGCGAAGATCGCGGGCAAGCTTGCGGACGGCTCGTCGATTTCGAGCACTGTGACGGGCGGATTCGAGGGGCTGCTTGCGGACTGGGCGGGATCGCGCGTTTATCGGCTGGCGTTGCCGGTGTTTTCGGCCACCGCCACTCGCGTCATCGGCGGTGAACTGGTGCTTGAATGGGACGAGGAGTCGGGAGAGGTGCTTGTCGATTCCGATGCGTTTCTGACCTGGGCGGACGATTCGCCGACCGCGATGTTCGACACCGCCGCCGAAGAGTGGTGTGGGTTCAAGCTGGACCTGATGCCCGCCGGCGGTTGGTTCGACAAGGTGAGCAACCTGCAGGCGCATTATGCGCGCACGGCGCTGACGGTCGACCCCGAGGGAGGGACGGGAGAGTTCGCGGTGGAGCTGGAGAACGACAAGCCGGTGATCGCCACGGCCTCGGGCGTGACGTTGAAGATCGCGCGGGCGACGGGAATCGTAACCGGCACGGTTTCGCTTCAGGACGAGTACACCGGCCAGACGGCGAAGGCGAGCCATGCGGGGGTGCTCCTGACCTCCTACCAGCTGGACACGGCCGAGGGAATATGGAGCGCCGGCTACGCGGTTATCTCCCGCAAGGCGGAGAAGAAGACGGTGAAAGTGTCGCGATCGTTCTGCGTGTATGCCGAAGACATCGATCCGGACTTCGCCGCCGGCGACGAGGGGAATTGGCAAGGAGAGGAGATCGTAACGGAGGAATGACGCCGATGATCCGTCCGCTCTCAATAAAGACGCTGGTAGCCGTGGCCCTGACGGGCCTCGGCTTCTGGCGTCTTTTAGCGGATGGCGTTACGCCTGCGCCGAGCGAGTGGAGGACGGGGGGCAAATGCGCGATCGAGTACGGCTCGAGGCAAGGCGAGTTCACGATCACGCGCCACTTCCCGGGGACGAACGGGAGAAGCGTGTTCCTCGCGAGGGATGCGGCCGGGAATCAGGCGGAGTTGGTGCGCAAGGGCTGCGACTATACGGCGACAATCCGGGGCATTGACGGCAAGACGGTGACGACGCTCGTTTCCGGCGGCGGGGTGGCGAAGCGCCGGACGGTCGATCCGCGCAATTTCAGGCATAAATGCGCTGCGGAGACACTTGGCGGAAAACTTAGTTCCGCATCTGCGCTTCGGTATTTCGTACCGGTCGATCCGCCGGAATCGGACGGAACGGACAATCTGCTGAAGGTGGTCGACATCCTCGTATGCTACGACAAGGACGCGCGCGGGTGGCTTTCGGACAAGGGCTACGATACCGTGGATTTCGCGGAAATCCAGGTGGCCAGGATGAATGCGGTGCTGGAGAATTCAGGTCTTCTCGATGATTTTCGCTACCGGCTTGTCGGAGTTAAAGAGTTGTCGGTGTCGATCAAAGACCAGGGATCCAACAACGACAGCAGGTTTATGAACGTCCTTTATTCGCTTGACATGAACTCCCAGCTGTCGTTGAAGGAGGGCGCCACGTTGCGCGGAGTCATCGAGGCGCGTTATTCCACGGGCGCGGATATCGCGGTGGTGCTCACGGACACCGGCGAAACCGAGGGAACACTCGGCGCTTCGTACGGGCTGCTGAATGTTTCCGACTGGGATTCGGCGGCGAATCTCGCCTACACGGGGCGGCGCGCGTTCAGCGTGTGCGAAATCGCGGCGGTGGAAGCCAAGTACGTGATGGTGCATGAGGTGGGGCACGTGATGGGAGCGGGGCATCCCTCGGCCAAGCAGGTGAATCCCAACCAGATAAACTGCGGTCCTCAGCTATTCGACTACTCGAGCGCGTATATTTTCGACTACGACGGCAACACGTATTTCACGATCATGGGATATTCGTGGGACGGCAAGGGAGGGACGGGATTCATTCCGGTTGCCGCCTTCTCCTCGCCCGAGCTCACGTTCCACGACAACGACGTGGATACGGGCGTACCGATGGGCGTTGACGGCGTTTGCGACAACGTGAAAACACTGCGCAATTCATACGCGGCGGTGGCGAAATACCGCAAGCACGTGCATCCGTTGGAGGGAGTGGCGGAGATTACGGTGAAAGTTCTCGTGGACGGCAACGGCGATGCGACGGGAGGCGGGTTGTACTTCGAGGGGGAGAACATCGTGCTCAAGGCGACGGCCGCCAAAAACAACCTTTTCGCTGGGTGGCGGACGATTGACGGGACGGGCGCGACGAACCTGCTGGACGTGGCGGACTTCAGGGCGAGTCCCTGCGCAGTTGTGGCGGGAACGAATGACCTCACCTTCGTGGCCGTGTTCGTGAAGAAAGACGCGGCGACCGATCCCGTGACTGCGATGACGCCGCTCTTCGACGAAGATTCGTTCCGTGCTGGCGTAGAGTTCGACCTAAAGCCGGCGTTTTCGGCCGAATCGCTCTCGAAGGCGTCGTTCACCGTGTCCGGGCTTCCCGCCGGCCTGAAGTTTACGGCTGGCACGTCGCGGCTTTACGGCACGCCGACGAAACCGGGAAGATTCACGATGACCGTGACCGCGAAAAACGAGTCCGGCGCGACGATGAAGGAAAAGATCACCGTCACGGTTGCAAACTGGCAGGATGCGACATTGCCGGTTGACGATGCGTACGGTCCGTTCGTACCCGGGGTGCCGGTGGAGATCGACTTTGCAGGAATCGCGTCCAATGCATCCGTAAGCGGACTGCCCACGGGCATGAAGTGGACGAAGCGGACGGCGATGCTGTCGGGTACGCCCGCGAAGCCGTGCACCAACACGGTGATCTTCACCACGAGCGGACACAAGGCCTCCTCCACTTTCATTGTGGGTCCTTGTCCGGTGCTTGCGCTCGAGACATTCGGCAACGGAGTGGGCATGGTGTCCGGCGCGGGCAAGTACGCCGCCAACAAGAGCATAACGCTTCGCGCCACGCAATCGACGAAGCAAGGGGAAAAGAGCGCCTTTGCCGGCTGGTATGCGGAGGATGGCCTTCTGCTTTCGAAATCGACCGCGTTCAAATACCTGATGCCCGCGGCGGATGTTACGGTGTACGGCAAGTTCGTGACGGCCGAGGAGGATGCGCTTTCGATGGAGACCGCGCTGGGGGGATGGCAACTGGGAACGGAAGCGGCGCTTTCGCTGACCAATCTGTGCGGAGTCGCGCAGTGCTGGCCGGTGACGGCGGAGGCGGAGTCGGCGGTGACGGTGAGCGTGAGCGGGCTCCCGACGGGGCTCAAGTTTTCCTCGAAGACGATGCTGGTATCCGGTACGCCCACGGTCTCGGCGAAGCTGGATTCCAGGACGGGACTTTACAAGCCGGTGACCGCGAAGATCAAGGCGACGACGGCGGGGAAGAACGTTAAGACCTATCCCATGGACTTCTACGTGATGCCCTTGCCGGAATGGGCCGTGGGCACCTTCAACGGCGGCGGAGACGATTTTACCGTTTCGCTTACGGTACAGAAAACCGGAAAAGTGAGCGGGAAGCTGATGGAGGGAACGAGAACCTGGACGCTGAGCGCAGGATCGCTGGCGACCGGCGAATACGATCCGGAGGAAGGCGCGAGGGATGTTTCAATAGACGTAATCGCGAAATGCAGCGGCCAGAAGCCGAACACGAACACGGTGCACCTCAGTTCTTCGGGGCTGGCCGGCGTGGCCACTAACGAATGGCTCTTCGCCGCGCGCAGCCAGTGGACGGCGGCCGACTACAAGGCGCTGGCCAAGAAGATGTACGCGGCGGGGAATGTCGTCGTGGAAAACGAAGAAGGAACGTTCACATTCAGGGTAGGGACCTCGGGTACCATGACCGTGGGTGCGAAATTCGCCGGCGGGTATTCGGCAAGCGCGTCGGTTCCGCTGGTGGCGACGGCTTGCGGGGACGGTCGCCTTGAGGCGTTGGGGTATTTGCATTTCCCGCCGAAGACCGCGCGGAAATTCCCGGGATTCGATGCCGTCGTATCCGTCTGCCATGACGGTGACCTGCATATTCAGTTCAACGATTTCAAAACCAAGGAGAAACAACAATGAAAAAACTCGGAACTACGATATTCGCCTTTGCGCTCTCGATGCTGGGCGCGCTTCAGGCCGCAACCACCGGCAGCTACCTCGGGGCGGCGAAGACGTTGTCGCCATCCGGCAGTGAGCAGGCACTGCAGGTGACGCTCACGAAGGCATACGACGAGGACGACAAGACATACGATTCGGATTGGGGTGTGTACTACGTCAAGGTGAAAGTCAGCCGTGGCAAGACCTGTTCCATTTGGTGCGACGGGAAGAGCAACGAGACGATGTTGTTGAGCGAAGACTACGATTGGAACGATGAGAAACTCATGGCGTCGTTTGACTCGTATTCTCGCGATGGCGAAGAACTGTTCGTTCTCACATACGACTGCTGGGACATGGAGGAGGATCCGAGCGCGGGCTGGTTCTACTTCTACGTCGATGGCGAAGTGGGTGACACCTGCACAATCCACTACACGACGGCGGTGATCGACGGCGAGAAGTGGGAAGGCGAGGAGCCGCCGGCAGCGCTTGGAACGGAGGAGAACCCGGAGAAAATCACGCTCGCCGAGAGTCTAAAGACATTCAGCGGAACCTTCATCGATGGAGACTACTACTACTATTTCACCGCCCAGGCGGGAAGGGCCTACCGGTTTGTCGTTCAAAACAGCACCGAGACGAATCTGGTCGACGTTTCCTGCGTGGACGCCACGTGCGAATACACTGAACTTACGGACTATTCGTCGGCTGCATCGTCCGAGGATATTCAGCCGTCGCTCGAAATCCGCACCACAACCGCGGGCACGGTGTATTTGCTGGTGTCGGGAGAGACTAGATCGTTCAAGATGACCGGCGTGATGCTCAAGAATCGTTCAATCGGCGATCACGACGTCACGGAACTAAACGAGGAGAACGAATATGCGGCGAATTTCGTTCCCGGACGGCTCTCGACCGAACCTGACGTGTGGGATCCGATCGTGGACGAAAAGCTTTTCAAGGCGGACCTCGCGCAGGGCGAGCGCGCCATCTTCGAGGTGTCGAACGCCGCCACGAACCTGACGATGTATCTGTACGACAAGAACGGGACGGTTCTGGACATGGACCAGGGACGAGGGGGACTCAATCCCTACATAGCACACGTCGCAACGGCGAGCGGCACTTATTACGTGGGCGTGTGCCAGACCGATCTCGAGGCCGGCATGGAAGCGCTTGGCAGTGAAGTCACGTTGCAGATGAAGAAGCCGGGACCTGCCGTTGACGGCGATCCCGACGAGTGGGACGCTGCGGACGACACCATTGCCGGCGCGACGACGATCAGCGCGACAGTGGCCAACGACAACGTCGACATCAATCTTGACGCCGGACACGGGACGCATCGACTCTCCTTCACCGACTGGGAGGACGTCTACAAGATCGATTGCCAGAACGGCGTAAGCTACAAGATCGGCACGACGACTGAGGAGGAGACGGACTACTCGATTTACGGAGAGATCTTCACCGTAAAGGATTCAAAGGAGACGTCCGTCTCCAAGGGCATCGTTTCCGAAGGCGGCATCGTGTTCACGGCCTCCGCCAGCCAGACCTATTACGTTCGCGTTTACGTGAACGAGGGCAAGGGGCGTGAGTATCCGGCATACATGCTGCGGTCGGTCGCATACGTGCCCGGCCAGAAGCTTGGCTACATGACGGTGAACATCAAGGGGTCGGCCAGCGCTTACTGGACCTACGCCAACTCCAAGGGGACGGACAAGACGCAGCGCAAGGGCGGAACGCGCGTGCTCACCTGGGGCAACAATACGGTGACGTTCTCGACGGTTAAGGGTTTCTCCATCCCTGCGAAGGTCACGCACGCGATGACCGGCGATGAAGCCGAGGATACGGTGCTTGGCGTCTACAACGACACTTCCGACCCGCTTGACGATTATCCCAGCGGCACATATTCCGGCAGCAAGAAATATGCGCCCGTCAAGCTCACGCCGAGCGCCAAGGGCGTGAGCGTGGAGAGGACGCTCTACGTCGAGGACAGCGCCGACTGGTACTCCTTTAAGGGCGCGGCGGGCAACTACTACAAGTTCAGGCTCCAGGACGTCGTGGGCGATCCCGAGGTGCGCGTATACGGTCCGAACGACCCGACGGAGGAGTGCGAATACTCGATCCTGACGAATGTCTCTGAGACCGTTCAGATTAGCGCCGACAAGGGCACATACTACGTGAAGGTGGCGCACGCCGACGCGGACGACCCGGCGGACAGCTCCTACACGCTCACGGCCGTCTCGGTCGTCCCCGGCGTCGTGAAGCTCGCGAAGACGGCGGTCTCCGTCAAGGATTCGGCGGGCTACGCCGACGTCTCCGTCTCTCGCACGGGCAAGGACGGCGTAGTGCGCGTGAAGTATCGCACTGAAGGCGCGCAGACGGACAAAGACGACGCCTACTACTACCCGACGGACGGGATCCTCGAGTGGGCTGCCGGCGACAACAAGGCTAAGACCGTGCGCGTGAAGCTCGTCCCGTATGCCGGCTGGGGCACGAACAAGACGGTCAAGGTCGTGTTTTCGGCGATTCCGGCCGACGACGAGTCGTTCGACACCGCGAACGAGTATGTCGCTTCGTTCGCGAAGGACACGAAGACAGGCCTGCCGCTCGACACCGCCACGATAACGATTACCGCGTCGACGAAAAAGGCGCCTGGCACGATCCAGGTCTCCGGAACCGCCACGCCGAAGAAGCCCGTCCTCTCCGTCACGGCGGGCGAGACCATCGACATTCCGTTTGAGCGAGTCCTGGGCGCGGACGGCATCATCGGCGTCAAGGTCGAGACGGTCAAGGGCTCGGCGAACAAGTCCGGCGAGACGGACTTCGTTCCAGTCACGACGAACCTCGTCTGGTCCGAGGGCGAGGCCAGCGCGCAGGTCGTTTCCGTCGCCACGAAGGCGGTCGAGGACGACTTCACTGCCGTCAAGACGTTCACCCTGAAGCTTAAGGCTCTTACGAGCACGAAGGGCGACGCCGTGCAGTACGACAAGCCGTCGCTCGCCTCCGCAACGGTGACCGTGAACATCCTGAACGAGAAGTTCACCGAGACGTTTGACGTTTATTCCAAAGGCATTACGGCGGCGGCCTCCGGCTACACGGTCAAGGAGGGGAAGAAGGGGCAGTGGGTTGTACTCTCCGACGGCAGCTTCTACGCGCCGAACAAGGGCGACCTCACCTTCACGTTCAAGACGACTGGCACGTTCATGTACACCGTGGACGGCGAGAAGAGGACGTTCACCGCGACGGCGAAGGACAAGACGCTCAAGGTCACGGGCGCTTCCACTTTCTCGGTCTACGGCTACGAGCTCGACGGCGAGCCGGTCGCGCTGCGCCAGGGCGTGAAGTACGCGGCGTCGCTCGGCAGCGAGGGGACCGTCAAGGCGGCGAACCTGCCCGCCGGGCTCAAGCTCGCGCAGGACAAGAAGACGAAGGAGTGGACCGTCTCCGGGACGCCGTCAAAGGCGGGCGTGTTCCAGGCCGTCTACACGACCACGGTAGACAGGAACACCCCGGCCGTCACTTCGAACGTCTGCTACACCGTCGAGGCCGAGGGGACTGCGGCGGGAACGTTCAACGGTCTTGTGTCCACGACTGACACGACAAACGGCGTGCCGTCGCTCGCCTCTGTCACGATCACGGCGGCCCTCGGCGGCAAGCTGAGCGCCAGCGTGAACATCGCCGGCAAGAAGTACGCGTTCGCAGATACGGGATACGAGTCGGTAGACGTCGATATGTCCAATCCCAGCGCGCCTGTCACGAACCTTACGGCCGCGCTTTCGCTCGTGCAGAAGATCGGCACCGGAAAGACCGCCTCGACCGTCACGAACTGGCTCTACTACACGGTCGTGGACGTTCCGGAGACGGATCCTTCCGGCTGGCTGGCCGTGGGCGATGTCGAGATACAGATGGCGGCTCTTCCCGACGCGAAGGGTAGCGGCTTCCAGGAGAACATCACGTACATGGGCAGGGTCTGCCGCGACAACTCGAAGTCCGGCAAGGACGGAAAGGCGGCGTGGGAGGCGGCGATGGCAGCGCACACGGGCTACTACACGGTTTCGCTTGTAGTCCAGGGCGCGATGTCCGGCAATCCGCTTGGCAGTGGCTACATGACGATGACCTTAGACGCCAAGGGCAAGGCGAAGCTCGCAGGCAAGCTCGCTGACGGCACGGCGTATTCCGGCTCCGCCACGGCGGCGTTCGCCGGCGAGCCGGAGAACCCGTCCGTGTGCGTGCCGCTCTTCGCCCAGAAGGGGACCTGGGTGTTCGGTGGCTGGCTTTCGGTCAAGGTCGGCGACGATGTCGTGCCCGTGGTCGAAACGGAATCCCTCGTCTGGGTGAACGACAACCCCGCATCCACTCGCGGCGGGGAAGATGGCTTCGCGCTCGATCTCTATCCCGTCGGCGGCTGGTATGACACAGTCTCGAACCTCCAGCGCTCGTACCTCGAGAGCGACCTCTCCATCGACCTCCCCGAAGGCGACGATGCCCTTGACGAGATCATGGAGGCACTCGCGCTCGGCGAAGGCTATGCGTTTGTTGCGCAGCCGTCAGGCCAGGCGGTCGATCTCGTCGGCAACACGCTCTCGGTGGAGAAGCAGTCGCTCGTTAAGGACGCGAAGACGAAGCTCGTCGACTGGGACTCCTCCGTGAACGCCGCGAACGTGAAGCTCACGTTCAAGCGCGCCACCGGCATCGTCTCCGGAACCTTCAACCTCTGGTACGAGGGCGTCAATGCGAAGGGTGCGACGGAGCAGAAGACCGTCGCCGGACTCAAGCACGAGGGCGTGCTCGTCCTCTCCCGCGGCGACGACGGCGCCTTCCTCGACGAGGAAGTCCTCTCCAGCGGGTTCTTCCTCGCGCCGCAGAACATCAAGTATATTGATGCCAAGGGCAAGGAGCAGAAGCGCAAGTGGACCGGCTCCTACCGCTTCGACATAAAGGCAATCCCCGCCGACCGCACGTGGACTGACGCCGATCCTGGCATTTGAACTGGTTCATGAAATTCGCGGCTACAATTGCGGGCGCATTGGCATTCGTCATGAGTGCGGGTGCGCTCGCATTCTTTGCTGCGAGATATGTTAACTTTGACGAAGATTCCGAAAGGAAGCCACGTCAGAAGCACTATCGCGAAACGCTTGTTGAGGGGCTTGCAGTAAACCGTCATGGACTATACGGCGTCGACCTGGTTCGGTGCAGGTCGTGCCACGTCGAGAAGCGCAAGAAGGGGATATTCACGCTCGGCGGGTTCAACGTGCTGGTCATCGACGGTCTGGACATCATACTGCCGCCGGAAGAGGGATGCGATCGTACTGCGGCTGATGGCGATGGAGACTCGCCGAGGAGCATTGCGAGGAGAATGGGCGTCTCTGACAGTTTTCTGTCCGCACGGGGAATGCCGATTTCCTTCTCTGGGCTGAAGATCAACGGGCTGTCTGTCGGCAGACTTGCGGCTGAAAACAAGCCTGAGCCTGCCTTTGCCGCCAAGTCAGCAAAAGCTGTTCGAGGCGGACTTGAACTGTCGGGATGCGTTGTCTACGACGCCCCTGATGAATCAAGGCACGTATCCAATGCGACGCTTGCCTACATTGACAGAAAACTCCGTCTGACGTGGGACGGGGGCGAAATGGACTTAAACTGAAACAAATAACCTAAAACGGATAAACGGAGGTCAGCGGATGAATGCGAAAAGGAAATGGTTGATTGGCTTAATCGGCTCGGCGGTCTGCACCTTGACCGGTTTCGCCGGCTCGGAAACGGTTTACCCAGTTGACGTCATGGATACTGAGGACATTTCCTTCTACGCCGACGAGACGTCTGCATGGCGCGCCAAGGATGCGACTTCAGGAAACCGCATTCTGGTGTCTGGGCGGCAGATGGCCTACCAGAGTTCGACTCTTCGCGCCGTGGTTGTCGGATCGGGAACCTTGTCGTTTGCATGGAAATGCAGCGGGTCTGGATATTTCAACGTCCACATAGACGGAAATTATATGAGCGTCAACGGCGGAGGGGGATATGTACACGGCCGAGAGTACAGCGAGTCCTTTGCCATCCGCGGCGACCCTTTAGACGAACATATCATAGAGTGGGAGGTTGAATCATACAGCGATGGGGCGACCGACCTGCTTACGCTGAGCGAATTCAGCTGGAGCGTCGCTCCAGACAGCATGACAGTGACCTTTGACGTGAACGGAGGCACAGAACTGGATCCGGTTGAGTACTACTCATTTGATACTGTGTATTTCAGTGACATCCCCACACCTGAGCGCGACGGTTACGACTTTTATGGATGGTTCTACGACCAGGAGCTTACGAAAGAAGTGGATATGTGGGCGTTTGTTGATCTGGAGAACATAACGCTCTATGCAGGGTGGATGCGTCCGGTTTCGCTGCTCGACAATGGCACACTTTCGTTTTCGTCCAGCAGCTGGTCTGTTGAAGATGGTTTGGGAGTGGATGGCGGCCCCGCTGCTGCTGCGATTGTGCGTCCCCGTAATGATGGCCTCCGCGTGGGGTTTCCTGTTGGCAATGGTACTTTTTCGTTCAAGGGGCGGACTACGGGTGGTGCAAGTTTAGACTGGCAGACAATGGTGGGGTGCGAACACAACTGGGTTTTTTCGTTCAGGGAAAGCGGCTATTCCGGGCTGTCGGGCGAATGGAAGACATATCTGGTTGAAGTGCTTTGCGGCGATCTGCCGACATGCAACAACGGCTATGAAGACTGCCCGTCCGCGCACATCGACATATATGTCAACGGTAGAAACGGCGCAACGGCGTTTCTTTCCGACTTTGAGTGGACTCCCGCGCCTGAAACCGTGAAGATACACTTCAATACGCTATGTGATGCGAAGCTCGACTCCGTCGAAGTGCCGCCGGGTGGGGTTGTCTCCACCGCCGACCTTCCCGTTCCAACCTACAGGGACTGGGTGTTTTCGGGCTGGTACATGCTCGCGGAAAGCGACGGAATGTCCGTGGCTACTCCAATGGGGGACAGCTGCAGCGTGCCTCTCCACGACATAACGCTTGTTGCAAAATGGCGCTTGCCAGTCTCCGAAATGGACGCAGATGGAGTGTCGTTCTCCTCTTCCGATGGCTGGGAGGCTGCCGCCGGCACGGCGGCTTGGTGGAATAGTGCACCAGACAGCAATCTTAAGATCGCCGGAATGTTCTCGGGACAAGGTGATCTTGTTGACGAATCGTATGTTCCGGCCAAGCAGAAGCAGACCCTTGTAGCTACCGTTCCGGGGCCGTCAATATTCTCAGTGGACGTTTCCTACTCCGATTTGAGCGAGCGTCTCTATTACGGTTTTGGAGGGGCTGCCTACAGGGGGAACGCAACGTTCACAATATCGCTCGACGGGAAGGTGCATGCTTCATGGAGTGAATCTGAGTCGGATGTGGTCAAGGTGGTGATACCGGAAGGAAAGCACAAAGTCTCATTCGAGCTTTCCGGGACTCCAAGCGTATGGAAGGTGAGCGATGGGTGGAGATATGACGAGGACGAGGATGACTACATTGAAACGTTTTCGTGCAGTATTCTGTCGCCGCAGGTTTCGTTCGGTGCCTTCAAGAACATTTCAACGGCGTCAAGGGCGTCTTTCGGCGAGTGGCTCTCCGCGATCCGCGGCGGTACGTGGATCTCTGGCGATCTGCAGCGCTTCAGGGGGGAATACGAGGCGAGAATCGCGCTCAATCCAGATGACTGCGAAGCCCGCGTGATGCATGCGGCTACGCTTCTCGTCGAGCTTGGCGAGAGCAAGACCGTGCAGCAGTATGCGTCGAAATTCGGCTTCGCGCTCGACTATCTGGGACTGTCCGCCACTCATAAGCCAACGTCGCCCGGAAGCTGGCCAGCCGTCAATGCGCTTGTCGATTCGTTCGTCAAGGAAGCTGTGCCCGTGATTAAATCGGCGCTGAAGGATCTTGAATCCATACCATCAGAATGGGACGGCTGCGTTGTCTTAGATGCGGACGAATTTCCGGTGGATGAGACTGTGTATGTTGACGCGGCGGACGTCCTGTACGCCAGGTCGGCGCTGGAGGCTGCAGTCGGCGGCGCGTACTTCGCGCAGGGCTACGACTTTACGGTCGACTACGCCAAGGCAAAGACCGCCTCGGAATATCGGCGTCTGATACCTGTCGCGAAATCGGTACCGTCTATGTACGACGATACGGGATGGGAGGCCGCCATGGCGAACGGCAAGTCGAAGTTTCTTATCAGCGGAACGAAACTATACGTGCGATTCGCGACTGACATGCTGTTCCAGCCAGACACAGACTATTATCTCAATCTTTTTTTCCTTGACACAAGAAACGGCGACAAGGAATACGAACTGACCATCTCGGCGTTCGATGGCGCTCCTGAAATAGCTGCGTGGGGAACGCCTGACGATATTATGCAGGCGGCGGTTTTCGAGGACTCCGCAGCCTTGAAGCGTCTTTACAACGCCGAGTACGAAGTCGCGCAGAGCGACGACGGGTCGTCCGTCACATTTGCGTTCGACTTCAGTGGGAAGAGAGGGGCACTCGCTGCAGGAACATGGTACGTTGATGACGGCGAACTCATCCAGATCGCGGACGTTGAAGATGAATATGGCAGCTACTCGTTCCCCTTTGCCTCGTTCTCCGTTGGGAATTTTGACACAGCCGACGCGGTTGTTTACAAGATGATTTCGGAGCAGACGAAGTTCATGTCAAAGATCCGCAACGCCTCGTCGCTCGCGATGTCCAGGTCGTGGATGACGGCTGCCTTCAACCGGGCTCTCGCAGCCGACATCGCGGTACAGTCGAGGAGCGACGACTTGATGCACTTCATCGAGTACGATTCGCTCGACGAGGAGGACATAGCTCGCGCGCGCAGCCTCACGGAAAAGGCGCTTGCCGCTCTATCGTCGGTGCAGACCGTGGACGTCGGGCAGGAGGTGATCGGCGATCGCGAGACAAGGTTCGATCTGTCGCTTCTTCCGAACGACGGCGTCATGCAGATATATCTCGGAGCGCTGTTCGAAGGCAGAATCACTCGTGATCTCCTGCCGACACTGCTGAAGGATGCAAATGAAGGCCCGGTTCCAGTTGTGGAAACGATCACGGATCCGACCCTTGCTGGACTTCTACCCGAATTCACGGCGAAGACATGGTCGCATATCCTGCAGGATCGCGGCATTTCCGTCGCGCACCAGACCGTAACACTCAAGCTCGACACCAACGGTGGCAAGCTGCCGAAAGGTGCGTTGGCATCGATTTCGCTCGACTTCGACGAGGACAGCGAGGAATGCTATTATCCCGAACTGCCCGTTCCCGAACGCGCCGGCTTCATCTTCACTGGCTGGGCGGCTGCGAAGTCCGGTGGCGAGGCAGTGCACTATGGCGATGCCTACGACGCCTCGCTCTTTGTTGGCGCAAAGACACCGACGTTGTACGCGCAGTGGCTCCAGCTCTATGCGCTGACCGTGAAGGGGGGGGCCGCCTGCCACTCTGCGTCATGGGACTGGTCAGATGAGCAGCGAAAGGCTCTCCCCGATGCAGCGCTTGAAGGCGATTTCGAACGCGTGCTTGACGGCAAGGGTGTCGTGAACGTTCCCGCAGGGGCGAATGTCTGGATATACGCCGCGGACGGCACGGAGGGCAGAGGCGACAAATGGCTCACGTTCCAGAAATGGACGCCTTCGTCGGCGAAGGCCAATCTTGGCGCATCCTTCAAGGTCGGAGAATCTGAAACGCAATTCGTGATGCCGGCCGAGAAGTTGACGATGACGGCCACGTACATCGACGAGGCGACATGCGGCTGGCTTACTGCGGAGGCGTGGGCCAACGAGGTCAACGTCGGATGGAGCGACGAACTGGGCGACGATGTCTACATCAATCCTCCGTACGAGGCCTTTGAGTGGAGCCCCGACGGCAAGACCTGGTACAAGAGTGGTGACAGCGCCTTGTTGAAGGCTGGGTCGTACACAGTCAGCTGGCGTTCCACCGATCCAAGGTGGAGTCCGCCTTCGCTGAAGGAAAAAGTGAAAGTCGAGGCTGGAGACGAGGTGTCCCCAATGTCCGCTTCGTTTTTCTTCACGTATGTTCCGCAGGTGGTCGTTGACGTCATGACCTTTGAAAACGGCGAGCTGCGCAAGTCATCCGCCGGCGGCACTGTCGCCATGAATCCGAAAGACGGACTTGTGCCGACGGACAAGACAGTTGCCCTGACGGCCAAGGCCAACAAGAACTATGCCTTCCAGGGATGGGCGCTTGCGAAATACTGGGAATACGGTGATCACTTCGACGAAACGTCCGCCACGTGGAAGCTCCTTAACAGTGCCAATTACTGTTCATATCCGGCCACAGGCTGGCTCAACAGCTACATCGATCCCGATGACGGGATGGTGCATGTCCTGGCTGTGTTCAAGGCGCTCGCCGACTATTCCGCGGACGACATCGTGATCAACGGCTTCGAAGGTTCAAATGACAGATACATTGCGGTTGGGGAAGACGGTTCTGTGATGATCAAGGCGGTCGTCGGCTGTGCACTTGGCGATGAATTTGCACTCGCATGTGATGTTGCGGCGACCCCGCTCGCCTACAAGCTGAACGGCAAGCTCCCGGACGGACTCAAGTTCGACGCGAAGACAGGCATTCTCTCTGGCGCGCCGAAGAAGGCGGGCAAGACGACGGTGACGATTGTCGCGATGGATCCCGCAAAGAACGCGAAGTCTCTTACGGTCAACTTCGATATCGCGCCGCTCCCGCTATGGCTCGTCGGCGAATACCGCGGTGCCATGAGCGATACGAGCTATACGCCCGGATATTGGGACGAAGATGAGCAAACATGGGTTGGAGAGGAATCTCTGCCCGGCCACCAGCAAGGTGTCCTGGAGCTGTCCGTCAAGTCCGACGGCAAGGTGTCCGCAAAGCTGCTGACGAGTGTTGGCACCCGTTCCGTGTCCGGAACTCTTTCGTGGTTCCCGGAGGAGGATGATGCCGAATCGGAAGGCACATTCACGTTCACGGCCAAGATGACGAAGGACGACGAGGAGTGCGATGTCGAGTTCTATCCCGACGGCACGATCAGCGGCTATGCCGCCTCGTACAGCAAGTCTGAAGACACATATCTCGGCGGAAAAGTTGAAGGAATGCGGCAGGATGAGGAGCTGCTCGCGCAATCCCCGTTCCTCGACAAGTACTACACGTTCGCATTCAGCGCGGAAGCGGAAAAGGATGAGGAGACGATGCAGTCCGGCTACGGTTATCTCACGATAAAGACCGACAAGAAAGGATCGGCGAAGGTGACGGGCCAGCTGCCGGACAGCGAGAAGGTGTCGATGAGCGCGCTCGTGATGCCGTTCGTCGACGACGAGAGCGAAGCTCTCAAGGCGCGCCTCTATGTGTTCGCCTCGCCTTCCTCCTACAAGAAGCAGGACTGGTTCGCGATGTCACTTGTCATGTGGGACGACGGAACCATCACGTCCGAAGGGGATGCGGCTTGGACGATTGCCAATATCCCGGGTGGTTTATGTGATTCGCCGCAGACAGCGAACGTCTATGGTTCAGGCGCGTTGTACAGCGAGGCGAAGTCGCTTGAGAATCACTACTGGATGGCTTATTGCGAGTACAACGAGAATGTCCAGCTGGAATACACCTGCAAGGCAACGTATAAAGAGGGTGGTAAGACCTATACCGATACTTGGCCTGAAACGGCTTCTGCGCGGGGTTTCTCCAGCGAATTTCTCGATAACGACTGTTTCTTCTGCGTGGCGGTTCAAGGCGACGCGAAAGGCGCGATAAGCCTCAAGGAAAAGAGCCCTGCGCCTTGGGCGCGGGCCTACAAGGAAGGTAGCCAGTCCTTCATGGAATGGGAATACTCCGAGGACAAGAACGGCAAGAAGATCACCGATCCTTCGCAGTTGTCCATCTCCTTCACGAAGGCGACGGGCATCTTCACCGGCAAGGCGAAGGTCTACTTCGACTATGAGGTGTTCAACTACAAGAACGGCGAGGAAATTTGGACGAAGCAGCACAAGGACGCGACCCTGCCGTACTCCGGCGTGATGATCTACGACGGAGAGGGCGGCTACAACGGGTACGGTTCCGCCGTGCACACCTTCAAGTACACGGATTATGACGAGAACGAAAGGCCCAAGACGGTCACGAAGAAGGTGACGTTGCCGGTTTCGCTCGATCCCGCCGACGGGGAGTGATCTCCGTCGCGGCCTAACGACCAGGTGGGCCGGTTCCTTCGTCGCCGTTGCCCACTGGTCGTTTTTATTTGCAAAAGCGCCATTGCCGCAAGTCGTATTTTGCCCTTGCACGCGACATAGCGATTTTGTATAATAGCCCTGTTCTGCGGATTGGGGTTGAATTTTGGTCGATTCCTGCTGCCGTCCGACAGGTAACACAAGAAAGCGAGAGTTCTAATGGACAGATTGACGAAGCTGTTGTGCGCGCTGGCGGCGCTGGCCGCGAGCATGGGGGCTTATGCCGTTGAGGTAACGCCGGATCAGGCGCAGACGGCGGTCAGGAACTGGATCCGCAAGAATCCGCGTCCGATGACTGCGCAGTTCGCCACTGGCAATGGTGAAGCAAAAACGTTCGCCAAGGACGGCAAGACGCTTTTCCATGTAGTTGAATTGGAAGGTGGCGGATTCGTTGTGACGTCTGGCGACACGAAGATCTCGCCGATCGTGGCGTTCTCCGACGGCGGAAGGTTTATCTCTGATGTCCGGAATCCGCTTCAAGCATTACTTTTGCGTGACATGGGAGATCGTCTGGCTGTAGTGAAGGGGGATGAGAAGCCTCAGTCAAGGTTGCTTTTATCGGCGGCCGCACCTTCAGGCGAAGGAAAATCACTTGCGGAGGAGGAATGGGACGATCTGTTGAAAACGGAGGTGGCGGGGCGCGTAAAGTTGATGTCAGTGAAGTCCGAAAGCGAAATACCTGATGTCCGCGTATCGCCACTAGTCAAGTCGGAATGGGACCAATCCACTTGGGGATATCGTGCAGGGGCAGTTAATGTCTATAACTACTATACAAAAAACCATGTTGTTTGTGGGTGCGTAGCTACGGCGGGTGCGCAAATAATGCGATATTGGAAGTTTCCTACGACAAGTGTCACGGCAAGGGAGTTTGATTGCTTCTACAATAATAAGCCGACAAAGTTCAAGATGAAGGGCGGCATATACGATTGGGACAACATGCCGCTCAAGTACGCCGATGCACCAGATATCACTGACAAGCAACGAGAGGCAATCGGTAGACTGACATACGATGTAGGCGTCGCGTCGCGCATGAATTATACCGACACGGTCAATGGTTCGGGGGCAATGGGGGTGTATTTGGCTGAAGCCATGAAGAATGTATTTGGATACAAGAGTGCCGTTTCGTACCTTCCTTTCTACGACATTGGCAGCGGGATTGATGTTGCCTGCCGCGATGCGATTTTGGCGAGTTTAGACGCCGGCATGCCCGCATTTATGGGAGTTCAGGGCAATGGCGGACATGAAATAGTTGCAGATGGTTATGGATTCAAGGGCACGACATTGTATGTCCACCTTAACTGCGGTTGGTCGGGAGGGGAATGCCCCGACGGTGTTGATGAAAACGTTTGGTATGATATATTCAACGAGTCCTTGACTCATTTCAAGTTCACGTCCATAGAGGAAATTGGCTATAACATTCATCCGGACGTTGCCGGTGACGTTGTGTCCGGACGTGTTCTTGGTCCTGACGGTTCCTTGGTGAATGGTGCAACCGTTACACTGACGAAGGGAGCTTCAACGCAAACAGCCAAAACTAACGCAAAGGGCATATACTATTTCAGGGTGACATCGGTCGGAAACTATTCTCTGTCTGCCCAGAAGGACTCGCGATCGTCAAAGTCTGCTCGCGTGGAACTGCAAAAACTGTCCAGCCCCTCGCTTCTTTTTGGTTGGGATGGGAACAATGCCTACGTTGACTCGGTAGGGTATGTCGCCAACAAGTGGGGCGTTGATTTGACACTGGAGTCCGAAAGTGAAGTCATTCCTGAAAATCCTGTGGTTGAGCAGGTTAAAGCCCCGTCCTTCACGCCCACGGCAGGTTCGTTTGAGACCTCGTCGCTTTCGGTGACGATGTCGTGCGGTACTTCGGGCGCAACAATTTACTATACAAAAGATGGATCCACTCCGACCACTTCCAGCACACGATATACGGGGGCTGTGAATATCACTGCAACGACGACTTTCAAGGCCATAGCCGTGAAGAACGGAATGTCGAACAGCGATGTGGCCGTTAAGACGTATACCAAAAACAAGCCTGCGATTAGCGTCAATGAGGCGTTGGACGACGACTCCCGCACCTATACGGCGAGCGATGGCGCAAACGCAATCGGACAGGACGAAGTTACGCACGACGGAGTGGACGCCTTGAAAGTTACTTGTTCAAAAACAACCGAGACAACGATTACAACAACACTGTCAGGCACGGGAACGTTATCGTTCTGGTGGTGCGACCCGTCGGCTACGAGGCGAACGGCCACAGACGGTAGCTGGGCGGACTACGTGAGTTATTTCAGCTATGCCGTGACGAGATCCGACGGCACAACGGTCGCATCTGGAACTTGCAGTGGCCCCGAGTGGGAGAAGTGTGAGATACCCTTGCCTGGCGGCAGTTATACGATTGTGTGGAATCTCAGATACGGATGGCCGGCGGCGGCTCGTACTGCCTACCTTGACGAAGTGTCCTTCGCAGTTTATTCGGGAGGGGCTCGTATAATTTCCTTTGACGCCAATGGGGCAGATGGCGGTACGTTGTCGCAATCGAGTGTTACGGCGGCATTTGCGGATAAAGTGACGCTGCCCGACAATGGCACTTTGTACAAGGACGGGCGGCTGTTCAACGGTTGGGCCGCTGATCCCGCTGCGCTTTTGCCGGACTATCGTGTTGGTGAAACGATTGTGGTTGGGGCTCAGGACATTCGCCTCTATGCCGTTTGGAAATCGGTTATAACCGTCCTTTCTGAGATTCCACAGGGGGGAGGAGAGATTGAACGGCCTTTGAGTTGTTACGGTACGCGTTTCCGTGTTCGTGCGTGGTCGCCAGAGTGGGCGGGACCTTTTGTCGTTAGGGGTGATGGTTGGTCTTATCAAATAAGCGGAATATGGTTTGAGTTTGTCCGGGGTGGACCGTTTACGGTCGTGTTTTCAACAGGAAGCAATGATACAGCAGAAGATCGCTCATATGATCTTTACATTGATGCATTGGACTATCCGTATGTCATTGTTTACCATGTCGTGCAGAAGGCGGATGTCATGACGGACAAGCCGAAGGGGCTTGTGGTTGACGGCGCGTCGTCAATTGTGGCATCGTCTGTCGCGACGTTTGAAAGCCAGGTGGTCCGCCGCAACGGTGCGGTGAGCGAAGTGTCGCCGACGTGGGAAATCGTGAGCGGCGGATCGTATGCGACTGTCTCATCGTCAGGGCGGCTGACGGCAAAGAACGTATCGTCGCCGCAGACGGTTGTTCTACGTGCATCGTATGAGGAGGACGGCATTGAATGCACGGCCGAACGCGAAGTGACAGTCCTGCCGACGTGCGATCTCAATACTGCACTCGACAACAATTCGTTGACATTCCAGACGGGGACGGGCGGAAACGCCTGGTTTGGTCAGTCTGATGTTTCGTGTGACGGCGTGGATGCCGCGCGCGCTTCCTCCGCCTTGGGGGGGACGCCATGGATAAAGACGATTGTGGAAGGTCCGGCCATTGTCTCGTTCGATTGCTTGATGTCGGCGGACGGCGGGAACACCTTCTACTTTGTCGATAACGGCAAGACGAACGAATGTGCGTTCTCCGTGCCGATGACAATTCCCTCATGGCAACATAAAAGGTTTTTCCTTAAGGGCGAGGGTTCGCATGTGATTGAATTCGTCTATGTCCACAATGGCGGCTCGACAGGTGTCGCGGGAGCGGATGCCGCATGGTTGGACAACCTTGTCGTCACACCTGTTAAAGGCGGCGTCTGCGACATGTCGCTCGCGAAGACGGGCTGGCACCTCGTGTCGTTCAGCGCGCTGCCAGACGATCCGTCGCCCGCCAACGTGTTTGCGGATGTCGCGGACAAGATCGATCAGGTGGTGCAAGGCAGCAAGGTGTGGAAGCCCGGAAGCGGCGGCCGCCTCACGGAAATTGAAATCGGCATAGGCTACTGGGTTCGCACGAAAGCGGACAACGTATCGTGGGTCGTTGCCGGTGTGACCAACCCCGGTGTGGAGATTGCGTTGTCGAAGGGCTGGAACCTCGTGGGGTATCCGCTACTTGAAAGCGCTTCACCCGCAACGGTCCTCAAGACGGCGTACAATACGGGCAGATTTACCCAGATAGTCAATGGCTCCAAGGTCTATCCTGGCCGTCTGGACACGCTCGAGCCCGGCAAGGGCTACTGGGTGTACGCTCCGGAGGCGTGCACTATTACTTTTGATGGCAACTGACGGTTTACAAAAAGGGAACGGCAATGCGCAATACGAACTTTGATTCGTTACCAATGAAGTGTGGTTTGCTAGCTTATAGCGTCAGGCGAGTTTCTCTTGCCGCAATATTCGTTTTCGCTTCCATGATTCGTTTGTGGGCGGCGTATTGGCCAGCAACTATATGCCGCTATCCCTATTCGTTGGAGGATAGAGGAAGCATATTTGCGCCAGCGGTGAAGTCAGGGAGCGTAGAACTCGTTGGGCGTTCCTCTAAGACTAGTGTACATGACGGAAACGGCACAATACATAGGTATACCATTGTAGTCCCAGAAGGTAAGGTTGCTATTGTGGAAGTGAAGTGGACGGGTGCTTCTAGGTTGAGCGGGACTTGGCCTATGCGCAATGTGCTAATGATTGGGAAGATGGGAATCGTAGATTGCCATACCTCCAAGACATTCACCTTTGAGAAAAACACTGATGTAGACATCTATGCTGATGCAATGCCGATGAACAGCGCAGATAAGTTGTGGTATTTGTCATTCAATTGCGTGTATTATTACGACGTCATTGTGGAATATTCCGACAAGGCTAAACCGATACCAACTCCCACGCCCACTGATGAGGTCAATGTGACATTCGAGGTAAATATCCCAAACAATCCACATGATGAGGATTACTTCTGCCTTGGGAATACATATTATGAGCGGCGCACGATAATCATGAAATGCGGCCAGAAACTTTTGCCCAACGCACCTGAATGCAGAAGAAATGGCTATAAGTTACTTGGCTGGTATGATGCAGGCGGCAACAAGATATCAGAATCGTACAAAGTACCGAAGTCTCCGTTGACGCTATATGCCCATTGGAGCAAGAAGACGGAATTAAAGGTGACTTTCGATTCAAACGGCGGGTATGGATCCTTGGGAACTCAGGTGTTTTATCCGGCGGAGCCACAATACTTGTGGAGGAACTTGGGATTTGTGAAGAAGGATGGGTGCGTATTCAAGGGGTGGTCAAAGCAGAAGACTGGTGGTGTGCAATATGCTGACGGCGCATCATTTTCCACGACAGTCGACACTACACTGTTTGCCGTATGGGAGCGTTCAGGTATTACTGTGACTTTTGACGAAGGTGGATATGTTGGGGAGGGGAGCATAGGGTTGTACACCTCTGGTGAACAGTATGGTACGTTGCCCACTCCGGAACCGCGTGAGGGGTATGATTTTGTTGGGTGGTATGATACATATGGCCATCAAGTGACGGTTAATTCCATCGTTCCGAACTACGATATAAAACTGGTTGCCAAATGGAATTTGTCCGAGAGGGACTGGGTATCCCCCGTCTCATATTCGGGCATGTCTCGATTTGACGTGCCCGGTGACGAATCGGATTGCTACCTGCGCTCGTGCGAACTGCCAATGATTATTTCGGGCGTGTTCTCATCGGAAACGACAGTCTACAGGAACGACTGTTATACGAACCAGTCGTTGTACAGTATCATTTTCGAGCCTACGACCAGTGGGTATTATCCCGTATATTTCAATTCCGAAGTGGATGTTGGCAATGAATATGAACGACGTGCTTTATCCATTGAACTTTCGGATGGAAACGAGTCTTTGGGTGCATTGGAGTCGTCAGGCACATTCCTCGCCTATTTGTGCGCCGGTGAGCAGTATGTCTTTTATTTTAAGTTGTCGGGTGATTGTGCGGCAAGATCCAGCGGTGATTCATCCTTCAACATCCAGATTGGTGGCGTTGAACCGCAGATTTTATACATCTGCAGCCCTGACGCGCCTGTTGCCATTGTAGAGGATGATGGTGTTCGTTTGTCTTGGAATGCAGTGCAGGGCGCGGCGAAATATTATGTGTATAGAAAACGACAAGGTGTTTACACGGGGAAAACAGGACTTAGTCCGTATGCGGGTTATGAATTTATCGGCGCTGTTTCAGGCGCGACCTCATATTTTGATCGTTTGCTCGCACATGGTTTTGCAACTGATTACTACATATTGGCGGGGAAAGACGGGGCGATAAGCGGGGCAAGTGGTCGTTCTTCGTTGATTACTGTTGAGCCTCATTTCTCCGCATCCGTCAGCGAAGTTGAATTTCCATGGAATGCCAGTGAGGGATATGTCACCATTCGCTCCGATGCGTATTGGATGTCGTTTGTGAAATGGATTGGCTACGAGGACGACGAGCCTGGCATTGATTTCGGATTTATAAATTCTGCAAGAGGCGATTTGACGGTGCCTATCAGGTTTTGCGGCGACAACACGAGTGGCAGGGACAGGGTGTGGCGAGTCGACTTCAGCGTGACGGGAATTGAGAACGTGGATTCACTAACCATCATTCAGAAAGCGCGTGGAAATGACACACAGGTGACTTTCTCGGAGAAAGCGGGTTCGGCGGCACAGACAAGTACGTATACAGAGGACGAGCCGTTTCGGGGACTGCCTACACCGGAACGGGATGGGTATGTGTTCCTTGGGTGGACGGCAACTGAAGACGGTGACGATTTTATTACTGAAGTTACATATGTCGATAGTGAAACGTCGCAGTTGTTTGCGCAGTGGATGCCGAATTCCTATACGGTGCGATTCAATGCCAATGGCGGTAGCGGGACAATGTCAAATACAGTCGTGATGTGCAATTTTGCATGGCCTATTCCTCTGTGTCAGTTTGAGAAATCCGGATGTGTTTTTCTTGGATGGGCAATGTCGCCAGATGGCAATGTGGTGTATTGCGATGGAGATATGGGCGACAATCTTACGCTTGACGACGGCTCCATCGTGGATCTGTATGCCGTGTGGGGCGATGAGGCGGGGTTCTACGGTCCATGGGGATATGAACCGGAGATTGTGAAAGATGATGTGGCCGTGTCCACGTTGTCCAGTATTTCATTGACGATCAATGATGTGGGGATGGCTGCAGGCGACATCGTTGCGGCATATGATTCAAATCGCAGCCTCAGGGCAATCGGCAAGGTCGCCTTAGTCAACGGCAAGTTGGGTGCTTCGCTATCGATGAATGTTGCCGCTGGGACAAGATTGATGTTTTTGCTGTGGAAAAACGGAACCCCGATATATGACATTTGCGTGGCGGATGCGTGGATTGTTGCACCGACGCCAGGAACGGTTGACGATACATTTCTGAACCTTTCAGGTACACCTGATACTAAAATACCATTCCCCTCTTGCGAAATCGCGCTGTCCAAGTCGGGCTGGCATCTTGTCTCGTTCAACGTCTTGCCCGACGATGCTTCTCCCGCGAATGTGTTCGCGAAAGTGGCGGATAAAATCGACCAAGTCGTTCAGGGAAGCAGGACTTGGAAGCCGACGACAGGTGGACGACTGACAGAATTGCAGATTGGCGTTGGCTATTGGGTACGGACATCTACTGACAATGTGTCATGGTCGATTGATGGCGCGTCGGATCAAAATGTCGAGGTTTTGCTTTCCAAGGGTTGGAACCTCGTGGGCTATCCGCTTCTTGAAAGTGGCAATCCGGCGGTAGTCCTGAAGAGCGCATTCGATTCCAAGAAGATATCGCAGATAGTCGATGGCTCCAAAGTCTATCCCGGCCGTCTGGGTGCGCTCGAACCAGGCAAGGGCTACTGGCTCTACGCGCCGGCGGCGTGTACGATCACGTTTGACCAGAACTGATTTCCAAAACAGGTTTACGAAAGGAATAAAAAAATGAAAAAGTTGATTAGTCTATTGGCCGTTGCGATGGTCTCGTTGTCCGGATGGGCGGACGATGTCTATGGACCGTTTGGCAGCGACGGGGACATAGCCGAGGATGTGCAGCAGCTGGCACCCACGGTCTATGACGTGGCCTTGACCATCAAGGGCAAGGCCGCCGTTCCGGGCGACTGCCTCGCCGCCTACCGTACGAGCGATGGCGCGCTTTGCGGCCTCGGAATGGCGTACGACGCCGGCAGCGGCGTGGTCAAGTGCGATCTTGTGCTGCGTTCCTACAAGGACGCGGCCATCCATTTCAAGGCATGGCAATGCAGTGCGCCCGCGACGGAGGACATGATTCTGGACGTGGATGCCTCGTGCGACATCGTGGCGCCGGCGCCTGGAACGGTCGACACGCCGAAGCTGACCCTGTTCGTGCCGTCGCGCACGTTCACCGTCACGTTCAACAAGAACGGCGGCACGGGGACGATGCGGGACCAGAAGTTCACGGAGGACGTGGAACAGGCGCTTGCGAAAAATGAGTTCACGAAATCGCGCTACATGTTCGTCGGCTGGAAGGACCAGAACGGCGCAGCGTATGCGGACGAGGAAAACATCACGCCCACCGCCGACCTGACGCTGACCGCGCAGTGGGAGGAGATTGTCGTGTCGTGCGCCCCGAACGGCGCGACGTACGCGTGGCGCGGGACGGAGGATAATCCGCTGGTTGGCGCGTTCGATGTCACATGCAATACGGATTGGAACGTGACGGTCGATCAGAATTGGCTCGTTCCCTATGCCGAGAACGGCAGCAACAACGGGAAGGTCGAATACGGCCTCACGGCCAACGACAGCGCAAAGGCGCGTAAGGGCACGATCACCGTGACCTCCAAGATTGACGGTGCCGTAAAGGCGACGTTCACGGTCAGCCAGCAGGCGCGTCCTTCCGCGCCGGAGCCGATTGTCGAGAATGGCGTGCTGCTGGGCGTTGACATGCACGGCTACGACAAGTTCGACGTTCCGGCGGGGGTGACGGCCCTCGGCGCCGCGGCGCTTGCCAACAATGCGGAAGTCAAGTCGATCAGGATTCCCGCGGCCGTGACGGTTATTGGCGGCGGCGCGTTCGCCGGCTGCGCCAGTCTGACGAATGTTGTCTTCGACGGCGATGCGCCGACGATCGACTATTCGGCAGACGACACGAAAATCTTCACCGGCACGCCGAACGACTTGGTCGTCTCCGTGCGCAACGACAAGTCCGGCTGGCCGGAAGAGGGCGAACAATGGCCAGTTGGCGATGACGATGCCCGTGCGGTCGTCGTGCTCAAGAACTACATCGTGTCCTTCGACTGGAACGGCTGGGAGGATGGTCCGGCGATTGAAGAAATCGTCGTGGAACCGGGAGCGGTGTGTCCATTGCCGAGAAGAGAAATCTTTAGCTTCGATTTGGATTCGTGGTCAAATAAGAGAGAAGGTGTTCGGCCTGGTTACACGTTTGATGGATGGAATGAGACGGGCTTGATGGAAGATGGACGTTTTGATTGGGATTCATATATTCCCGAAAGCAGTGTCACACTGAAGGCAATATGGTGGGGAAATGATTACAAATTTAAGTTCAATGCTAACGGCGGCAAGCCGACCAGTCAGGACATCAACCAGACGTATGGCGGGCCCTGGAAGGCCGTAGTCGAACCAACTCTCGCTAACGCCGTGTTCGATGGTTGGTGGACGGCAAAGACAGGTGGCGATCCCGTCGATCTGAATGGGGTTTGTTCTACAGTCGGCAAACTGGGCGGCACGATGACCCTCTACGCCCACTGGCGCAAGATGTTCAAGGCGACGGTGAAGGACGGTATGGTCAGCGAGGATGTGGAGAACTATGCGGCCAATATCACGGTGCTGAGCGGTACTGATCTTTACCTTGTGGCCGCGGACAAGAGCGACAAGAACATGGTGTTCTCCAAGTGGACGGTCTCGCCGGCGACGGCGAATCTGGGCGAGGACTTCGATCCGCGCAATCCAAACACGCCGTTCACTATGCCGGACGCCGCCGTCACGTTCACGGCCAACTATATCGCCAAGCCCGGCTATGTGGAGGTTTCTGCTTTTGAGCAAAACGCCACTGCCAACGAAGACGGCGATCCGCAGGGAATCGAGTGGTCGGACGACGGCAAGGTGTGGACGCCTGTAGGTGACTGGGGTACCTATCCCGTGAAGACCGGCAAGATGACTCTCCAGTTCCGCTCGACCGATCCTCGCTGGACGGTTCCGGCGAAGGTGACGTATCAGATCGTTGAGGACGAGACGGTCGAGATCGAGGTCGGTGCCACGCGCGTGACAATTGTCGAAGTGGCTGCGGAATGTGAGCAGTTCGGCGCGTCCGGCACGGTGTCGATAAACCCGAAGAACGGGCAGGTGCTGCCCGGCAAGCCGGTGGCACTCACCGCCAAGCCGGGCAAAGACACGGTATTCGCGTACTGGCTTGTGGACGGCGAGAAGGTGGGCTGCACGACCACGTTCAAGTACGCTCCGGATGTCGATTCCGCTGTCACGGCGGTGTTCCGCCTGAAGTCGGCGGTGGAGGATCCTGTGCTGGTCTCGGATGATGTCGTGCCGTCTGCGAATTCGATGGTGGGCGTTGCTTTTGAAATGGCGGTGCCGTTGGCGGATGCCGCCTATCCGGCGAAGTTTAAGGCGAGTGGACTTCCTGCCGGACTCAAGATCGACGCGGCAAGCGGCGTGATCAGCGGTGTGCCGACGAAGGTCGGCAACTTCCTCGTTACGCTTACAGCCGCAGGCGGCGTCAACACTAAGGCGAAGTCGTCCATCACGTTGCCGATTATGGTCAAGGCATTGCCAGAATGGGCACAGGGGACGTTTACAGGTTGTGCGACATCGTATGTCGAGGAAGACGACGAGGATGTCTCGGCGGATGTAGGCCTGGCGACAATCACTGTCACGGCCGCAGGAAAGATCAGCGGCAAGGTGTCGCTGTGCGGCACGAACTGGACGTTCGCGGCGGCAAGCTACGATGTTTCCAGCACGACTGGCACCGCAGATGAGGATCTGGATGGCGCCGAAGAGTTTGTCATAGCAACCGAGATGAAGGCGGGCAAGGTTGTAAAACCGCTGCGCCTTACTGTAATTCGGGCCGGGACGCCGCAGAATGACGGCGAGGCGCTGCATAATGCCTCTGTCTGGGGCTGGACCACTTCTGGTATGGAGTCTTTCGAATTGTGCCGCACGATGTGGAAGGACAAATCGACGGCTGCCGCGTCCAAGGCGGTTCTTGCCGCGTGGGAAGGTGTCTATACGCTTTCGCTTGATTCCGCCGAAGACTATGGCTCGGGATATCTTTCGTTGACGGTAGGCAAGGACGGCAACGTGAAGGCCACAGGCAAGTTGGCCGACGGCACGAGCGTTTCCGCCACGTCGCCACTCATGTACGATGAAGAGAACGGAGGTTTCTTCGCGTACCTGTACGCGGCGCCGTCTGCGTACAAGGGCGGGGCTTTCGCGCTTGGAGTGGGATTTGAAGGCAGTCCGGAAACGCAGCGCACGCTCTCCGACATGGGCGTCGCGCAATGGACGAGCAGGAACGCCGAGGCAACTGGCGAACGTGGCGAAGGCTTCGATCGCATATTGGAATTTTCCGGTGCCTACTACGATAAGCTGAATAAGCTGAGCGCCTACTACGAGCAGATGCGTCTGTCACTTGACGACATGCCGACGCTTGCCTACACCTACAAGTCCACGTATTTCGACGACGATATCGGGCGGAAGGTGTCGGAATCCTGGCTTGACGAAGCAGAGGCCGTCGATACCTTGTCGCAGGACGGCCTTACGGTTTCCGTGGACGAGAAAGGGAAACTCGTTGTCACGAAGGCCACGAAGCCTAAGCAGGACAAGGAGACGAAGGAATGGCAGTACAACGGTGCGAACGATGGTGCGCTTACGCTCTCGTTCACGCAGGCGACCGGCATCTTCAAGGGCTCATACACGTTCTGGTACGACTACGAGTCGGCATCTGACGATACGACGGGCAAGACGACCATGGCGCACACCTCAAAGAAGGTGAGCTTCGAAGGAATCATGGTGCAGGAGGCGGATTCCATGGATGGCTTCTACCTTTGGGACGCGACAGGCGTCTATGAGGACGAGAAGACAGGCAAGGAGAAGACGTACAAGTACAAGGAATCGTACCCGGTTTCGCTCGAGCGGCTCGAACAGTAACGGGCCGCAATCGCGACTTTAGATGAGTTCCACGACCTGGATTCGACCTACGAGGCAACGCTCACGGCCAAAGCGGGGAGGCTCTCGCGGAAATTCAGCGTTATGTTTGATTTGCTCGACGAGGAGGAAAGGAAACGAGTCGAGTAGGCAGGTGTATGAATAGTAAGCTGAAGAGGGCGACAACGGGGCGCCTGGCGAAGTGTCGCGCCAGGCGCCCCCGAATGTGACGCGATTTTGACATGGAAAAGGTAGCGACAGACATCTACATCGTCGAGGAGCTGGTGGAGGAGCTCCCGCCGGCGTGAACAGGCCGGCGACGATTTAACCGCAACCCGAAAGGAACAACACGATGAAAAAGAAACTGACGGCAATGGTTCTCGCGCTCGGCGCGATTCTTGGGGCGTTTGAGGCCGGCGCGGCGCTTGCCGGAAACGGCACGAAGGCCGCGCCGTATCGGATTGGGAACTATGCCGAACTTGTCGCGTTCGCCGCGAAGGTCAACGGCGGAGAACTATCCGCCTGGGCGGTGCTGACGGCGGACATCACGGCCTCCGGCTCGGCGTGGACGCCGATCGGGATTGATGACAATCATAGTTACGCAGGAACGTTCAACGGACAGGGGCATAAAATCTCCAATCTGAATAATGCCTCTGTAGAGACTTACACTGCTGGACTGTTTGGCTTTGCCGGGCCTGGCGCAGTTGTGGGAAATGTGAATCTCGTGGCGGCGAACATCGTCGGCACCGACAATGTCGGCGGCATCGTGGGGTATTGCAATTCAGGTGTTGTGGTGGAGAACTGCGTCGTGTCCGGATCGGTAAGCGGAAATGATTACTCAGTCCAAGTCGGCGGAATTGTCGGTTACGCAAGACCAAATACCGTTGTCAGGGCTTGCCGCGCGAACGGCAATTTCTCATCCTCATCGGTCTCATCGGTGGGGGAGACTGGCGGCATTGTTGGCATGTCATACGGATTGATAGACAATTGCGAGGCGTCTGGCACGGTGACTGGCTTTAGCGGCGGCGGCATAGAAGGCTATGTTGCAGAAGGCGGAATGATAATCAATAGCCGTTCAACATGTGATATCACTTCAAAGGGCAAGGCTGGTGGCATAGCGGGGAATTGCTACAAATGTTTCGCAATATCGAATTGCACAGCGTCCGGTACCGTTCATATCTATACGAGTGGAGACTGTGTGGGCGGCATTTCCGGTTACAGTTATCAAACAACGATCAAGGATTGCATTTCAACTTGTACAGTGGAGGCGGAAGGCTATTACACCTATGTTGGCGGCATTGGGGGACGCACTTACGAAGGATTTGTCTCGAATTGTTCGGCGTCCGGCACGTTGACCGGCAGACGAAATTCCTATGTCGGCGGCATAATAGGCCAGAATGAACGGTGCGATCTTGAAAACTGCAGTTCGTCCTGCGTGATTGCCGATGGCTATAATGTCGGAGGAATCGCAGGCGAAAACAGCTGCGCCATAATCAGGAATTGCTACAATACGGGTGCTGTCAGAACAACGACTACCAATGAAAACACGGCGGCAGGCGGTATCGTGGGGTACAATCTCCAAGGCTCAATCGAAAACTGCTACAACACCGGAGCCATATCATGCACAATGCCAAAGACAGGTAGCCTCGTGGGCTGGAATTGGGGCTATGGAGAAGAGGATACCAAGGTGACGCACAGCTACGCGAAAGCGGGTGTAGCCGGTGGCAAATTGATTGGCGAGACGGAAGGTCCATCCGAGGTTGTCGGAGTCCGTACGCTTTCCGCTGCGGAGTTCGCGGTCAAGGCGAACTTCGTTGGCTGGGATTTTATGAACGTGTGGAAGATGGGCGATAGCGGGCCGCTGCTGCGTAGGTTCCCCGCCACCATCTACGACGAAAACTGGGCTGGCGGCAAGGTTACGGAAAAAGAACTGTCAAGCGATGAGGGCATCCTCGCGAACGCTCCGGAAGTTGAGGAACGTCCGGGCTGGTACTTCTGCGGATGGTTTACTGCGTCCGAAGGAGGCGCGAAGGTGACGGAGACAACGCTTGCCGAGAGCGCGGCCACCTACTATGCGCACTGGGGCAAGCCCGTCGCGATGTTCTCGGCATCGGCAGCCCGCGCGTCCGAGTCAAAGACGGTGAAGGTCACGATCAACGGCGGAAGCCTCACCGGGCCTTCGAGCGTGAAGGTGTTCATGACGTACCAGACCGCCGCGGCGGCGGACCTCGACCTCGCGAACGCGACCGTGAACGGCGTGAAGGTTAAGGGCGGACTCAAATTCCCGCTGACGCTCGCGTGGGACACGGCCGACGTGACGCCGTACACGATTGAGATACCGCTCAAGGGCGACAAGACAGTGGAGGACGACGAGACCGTGACCTTCCAGCTTGCGGACGTTGTCGGCACCGAGATGGGCGAGACCGACGTCAGCACGGTGACGGTCGAGGATCCCGCGTTCGACGAGCTTCGCGGCAGGATTGAGACCGGCACCGCGACGAAGGCGGAGAGCAACAGCTGGATCAAGGTCAGCCACGACGGCATCCCGTATTTCTGCGGCCTTCCCTACCCCGCCGACGGCGGCAAGGCGACGGGGAGCGCGTACTGCCCGGAGAACAAGAAGGTGACGCTGAAGGCGTCCGCCAGCAAGGGATTCGCCTTTGCCGGGTGGACGACCAACGAGGAGCGCTCGGCAAGCGCGCCATACCCGGAGGGCTATTTCGTCGCCACCACGGCGTCGCTCGTCATCGACCGCACGACGAAGCCCGCGAAGGACACCAAGACCTCCACGACCATCTCGAACCTGACGGAGTCCACGACGTTCTACGCCGTGTTCGAGGGCGACGCCCGCGTGACGGCGACGCCCGTCGAGTTCACCGAGGACGGCGGAGTCGTCGCCTCGGATGGTGGCAAGGTGACAGGCACGGGACGCTACGCGCCAGGCAAGAAGGTGACGCTGAAGGCGACAGCTAGCAAGGGCTTCGTGTTCGGCGGATGGTATGTCGTCGGCGAGGCCGACGCCCTGTCGCAGGCGGCCAGCTACAGCTTCGAGATGGGCGAGGAGGACATCGACCTCTACGCCCGCTTCGTTACGTCCGACGCCGACGCAGGGTCGATCGCCGCCACGTTCAACGGCGCGGCGATGCCCAGCCCGTCGGACGGGAGCCCGGCGATAACCACGAACGTGTGGGCCGGGGTGTACCTTGAGTGGCCGCTTACGTCGGAGGCGCTCTCGCAGACGACAGTCAAGGTGTCGGGGCTTCCCTCTGGCCTCAAGTTCACGGCGAAGGACATTGTCGATCCGAAGACGAAACAGGTGACGGTTCCCGCGAACACGATCTACGGCGCGCCGACCGCCGCGTCGAAGATGGACAAGAACGGCAAGCCCACGCCGTCGAAGGTCAAGGTTACGGTGACGACCGCGGGTAAGTCGTCGGCGACCTACGAGATAGCGCTTACGGTCGATCCCCTCCCGGAATGGGCGGTCGGCAACTTCGACGGTGCGGTCGGCGCACTGCCGAACGGCACGGTTGCGCTTACCGTCGCCGCGAGCGGCAAGATAAGCGGCAAGATCCTCGAAGGCGGCAGAACCTGGTCGCTGAGCGCGTCGTCGTTTAGCCGTGCAGAACGTGTAGAGGATGAGGTTGTCTTCCACGCGACGGTGATCGCCAAGGCGGGCAAGGAGGTCGCAACTAACGAGATCGCGGTCGCGGCGGTTGATGGCATTGGCGTTCTCTCTGGAACTTTCGAACTTTCGAACTCTCAAACTCTCGAACTTTCCTCTTACCAGAACCTGTGGAAGCGGGCGGACACCAAGGCCTCGCAGCCCGTCTTCAAGAAGAACGTCGTGGTCGAGTACTATCCGCTCGGTGTCTCGGGCGACAATAACAACACGGTGAAGTTCACCTTCAAGAAGGACGGCGCGGTCTCGTTCTCCGGCAAGATCGGCGGCGTGAGCGTAAGCGGCAGTGCGCAGATCGTCTGGGACGGCAAGGGCTGGAAGATGACGGTCTACGCTCCTCCGAAGCCGAAGTCAAAGCCGCCGTTTGACGGCTGGTGCGAGACTTTCCCCGTCAAGCTGACCATGGACGAACAGAACATCGTCACCAAGGTCGAGCTCGGTGGCGAGGAGCCTGAGATGGTGCAGCTCTGGGAGGGCGGCCCTTTCTGGGCGACAAGGAACATCGGCGCGGAGAAGCCCGAGGACTCCGGCTACTACTTCTGGTGGGGCGACACGGTGGGATACAAGTGGGAGAACGAGCAGTGGGTCGCGAGCGACGGTTCTGTTTCGGGCTTTTCGTTCGAGGAAAGCAATACGCCGACATACGGTAAAGCCCCTGCCACGCTTCATAGCGAGGGATGGACTACATCGAATGATGCCCTCGTACTGGAACACGACGCAGCGCATGTGCATTTGGACGACGGTTGGCGCATCCCAACGGATCAGGAGCTTGAATATCTCGGTAATTGTGACTGGGAGGAGACAACCAAGAACGGCGTAAACGGCTATGAGGTTCGTGGGCGAGGCGACTATGCCGCCAACAGCATTTTCCTCCCCAGCGCCGGCTTTGGCGATGGGACTTCGCTCAACGGTTCTGGTTGGTACTGCTACTGTTGGTCGGCCGTCCCGTTCTTCAGTTACGAATCCTCTAAGTACCTTTACGTCTATATGGGTAACAAAGTCACGAGCGGTGGCACTGGCCGCTACTACGGGTTCCCCATCCGTCCCGTCCAATCCCCCGCCGAATAGTGGAGCATCAATTGGAAAAGGAGAGAATATATGCCGAAGATTAAAGTGGCAAATGTGGAAATCTCTTTCCTGGGCATCTGGGAGGAAATGTACAATCCGAGTTTTAATTCCCCCGAATTCGGGGGAATTATGGCGGAGGCTGGCACGAACAGGTTTTTGCTTTCTGCAAAGCAATGGATTGATCGGACAAATGCTCGCAATCTATTGAAGTAAACAACTTGAAACAAACAAGGAACGACACGATGAAAAAGAAACTGACGGCGATGGGTCTCGCGTTCGCCGCGCAATTCATGGCGGTCTGCGCGTTCGCGGAGACGATCGATCTCTGGTCCTTGAAGGACGAGACAGTCAAGATTCTCAACAACGGCGACGTGGCCACGGGCAAGCTCCTGTCCACTACCCACGGCTCCGCCGTCGTGTCAATTGCCCCCGGCGCTACGGTGACGCTTGACGGCGTGGACATCAACGGCGATGGCGACATGGCCCAGGGAAATGCGGGCATCACCTGCCTGGGCAATGCCACGATAATTCTCACAGGCAACAATGTAGTCCGCGGACTTGACCCAAACTATCCGGGGATTTTCGTCCCGCCGGGGAAGACCTTGACGATCAGAGGCGGCGGCAGGCTTGAGGCGTACGGCTCCGACGGCGCAGGCATCGGCGGCGGATACAGCTTCATTCCCTATACCGACGACAGATCGTGCGGCAACGTTGTAATCGAGGGAGGGACCGTCATCGCGGAGAGCCGGGTCGCCGCCGGCATCGGCAGCGGACATTCCGGGACGTTGAACGGCGGCGGCTCCTGCGGCGACATTGTCATCAACGGAGGGACGGTCAATGCCACCGGCGCGGCCGCGGGCATCGGCGGCGCAAGCGGCGGCGACACTTCGAGGTGCGGCGACATTACGATCAACGGCGGCAATGTGACGGCGACCTGCACCGGGGTGGACGGACCTGGGATTGGCGCCTGCAGCTCGGGGAGGTGCGGTGCCATCACGATCAACGGCGGCAGCGTCACGGCGAACGCGAGAGCGAAGGAAGACCAGGGGAGCGAGAAAGGCAGCTGCGCCGCAGGCATCGGTACGGGCGCCTACGGCCGCTGCGGTGTCATAACGATTAACGGTGGAAGCGTCGTCGCCAACGGCGGATGCTGTTATCCATACACGAGACTGCTATTCGGGTCAGGGTACGATCCGGAGGGCGTCGCTTCGGGCGCGGGCATAGGATCGGGATTCTCTGGGAATTGCGAGGGCGTGATCGTAAACGGCGGCAATGTGGAAGCGCATGGCGGCTGCGGCATCACCGATCCCAGCTACAAAATAAGTGTGTTCGGGGACTATGTCGACGGGGGCGGCGCAGCCGGCATCGGTGCCGGCGGGTTCTTCCGTATCCATGGAAATGCCGCGAGGTCAAGCGCGTGCGGGGATATCGTCATCAGCGGCGGCTCGATCATTTCGGAGGGCGGTGTTCTCGCCGCAGGCATAGGAGCAGGGTACGATGCGAACTGCGGCGACATCTTCTTGCGCGGGGCCACCGTCTACGCCGCAGGGCACAGCGGTCCGGGAATCGGCGTCGGCTTAACGTCCAAGTGCGGCCGCATCGCCTTCAGGTCCGGAAAGCCGCTTTATGTACGCTCTGTCGTGCTCGACAGGGAATATTCATTTGCCGTCGGCGGGACGATCGCCCGCAGCAGCTACGAGGGCATCACTTTGGAGGACGGACTTGTCGATAATGCAACTTGGGGTGAGAAAGTAATCCGTGAACGCATGATATTCTGGAACGGAGACCTCAACTTCATCAACGAGGATTCGACCCTCATCGACGGCTCGTTCGCCACGGGGTTGGCGTGCGGCAACTGGAAGCTTTCCATCGCGGACGGCGCGACGGTGATGATCTCAAACGTGACAATCAACGGCTCCAACAGTTTGGACTACAAGTGGGCTGGCATCACGTGCGAAGGCAACGCGACGATCATTCTGAAGGGCGACAACGCCGTAAAGGGCTTCTACAAGGATTACCCCGGCATCTACGTCCCGCCGGGCAAGAAGCTGACGATCAAGGGCGACGGCTCGCTCACGGCGTCCAGCGGCGGACGTGGCGCCGGCATCGGCGGCGGATATGACATCGACTGCGGACACATCGACATCGAAGGCGGCAGCGTGACCGCGACCGGCGGCGACTATGCCGCGGGCATCGGCAGCGGCTACAACGCCGACTGCGGCAACATCCAGATCAAGTCGGGCATCGCGCACGTCACCGCGACGCACGGCGCGAACGGTGTGAAGCCGATCGGCAACGGCTATGGCGGAGAACCCGCCGGATACAATGCCGCCGGGCTTGCCGTCAAGACGTCCGGATCGACGCTCTACATCTCGCCCGGGACGATCTCCGGGCCTGACGAGATCTCCGGCGCCGGCGAGACGGTACTCCAGGACGGTGACATCCTGACCGGCGAGATCACCGGGAAGCGGAAGATCTCCATCGCGGCCGGCGCGACGGTCACGATTTCCGACGTCACGCTCGACGGCCTGACCGAAGGCGGATACAACAGCACGGACTGGGCCGGCATCACCTGCCTTGGAAACGCAACGATCATCCTCGAGGGCGGGAACTACGTGGCCGGTTACAACGAATACCGGCCGGGCATCCACGTGCCTCACGGCAGCACGCTGACAATCAAGGGCAACGGGTATCTGACGGCGAACGGTACCAGGCGCGCCGCCGGCATCGGCGGGGCGTGGAATCTCAAATGCGGAAACATCGTCATAGAGAGCGGCCATGTGGAGGCAATCGGCGGCGACGAGGCGTCGGGCATCGGCAGCGGCTGCTACAACAATGTCATGTGCGGCGCCATCAAGATCTCGGGCGGATATGTGTTCGCGACGGGCGGCGATGGTGCCGCGGGCATCGGCAGCGGCCGCTTCGCCTCGTGCGGGAACATCTCAATCACGGGCGGCGAAGTGACGGGCGTGGGCACGGGGCCGGCCGCCGGCATCGGCGGAGGTGAAGATGGCACGATCGGCAGCATCTCCATCGCCGCGGGAATTGTCCGCGTCGCCGCGACGCGCGGCGCGAATGCGAAATACCACATCGGGCGCTACAGAGGCGACGATCCCGGCGACGTCACCGTTGACGAAAACCTTGGAGATACGTTCGTCGACGACAACGCTTCTCGGATAATCGCCCCGCTCGTCACCGTGACGTTCGACGCGAACGGCGGCACTGTCTCGCCTGCGACGCGGAAGGTCGCCAAGGGCGGCTACATCGGCGAACTGCCCTTGCCTGTCAAGAGCGGCTACGGGTTTAACGGGTGGTTCTTCAATCCGCTGTTCAACTTCAGTGCGGCGACGGCTACGGACGTCGCCTCGGGCAGTCTCACGCTCTACGCCAAGTGGACCGAACTACCGATTCCGACTCTCGAGCCGAACGTGTTCTGCGTGAAGACGCTGGCGGAGCTCGGGTACGTGGAGCCGTCCGAGGGCGGCCCGTACACGTTCAGCGTGAAGGGCCTCCCGGTAGGCCTCAAGTTCACGGCGAAGGACCTTGCCGCCACAACGAAGCAGCCCGCGGTCGCGGCGAACTCGGTCTACGGCACGCCTACGAAGCCCGGCATCTACGAGATGAACGTCACGGCGAAGAGCAAGACGAACACGAAGGGCGTCACGGCGTCGGTGGTCGTCGTGGTCGCGAACCTGGTCGATACCGAGATTCCGGTCGCGGGCTCCTACGGCCCGTTCATTCCGGGCGTGGAGTACATCGAGCCGATCGCGGCGGCGGAGGGCTGCTCCGTCTCCGGACTTCCCCCCGGCATGAAGTGGACGGCTAAGGGCATCGTCGATTCCAAGACGAAGACCTTGAAGGTTCCGGCGAACTCGGCCTACGGCGTGGCGACGAAGCCCGGGAACTACACCGTCACCTTTACGAAGACGGTGAACAAGGTGAAGCACACGGCGACGGCCGTGTTCAAGGTGTCGGAGTTCCCCGTCCTGACTGTCGAGACGACAGGCAACGGCACCGGCAAGGTGACGGGCGCGGGCGCCTACGCGGCGAACAAGGTCGTCACGCTGAAGGCGACTGCGGACACGAAGGACGCGGCGGCGACGGACAAGAAACCCGCCACGAAGAAGAGCGTGTTCATGGGGTGGTATTCCAACGACGATGTGCTGCTTTCGCAGGAGGCGAGCTACAAGTACACCATGTCCGAATACAGCACGAAGCTGAAGGCGAAGTTCATAACTGCGGAAGAGGAGCTGCAGAGCGTGTGGGCGATGCTCAGCTACGGCGAGCTGGATCAGCACTTGTACGACGCCGGGTCGTCGAGCGCCGTGAAGAGCGCGCCCGCCGGCGTGTATCTTGAATGGCCGATCGAGATGGGCGGGCTTACGCCCGCGACGGTCGCCGTGTCCGGGCTTCCCGCCGGACTGAAGTTCACGGCGAAGGACATAATGAAGAAGGGGTCGAAGACCGAGGTCGAGGTTCACGCCAACACGATCTACGGCGCGCCGACGGCGGCGTCCAAGATCGACAGCAAGACCTCGCAGCCCACGCCTTCGAGCGTGAAGATCGCGATAACGACGGCCGGGAAGCAGAAGATCGCCTACTCCCTCGCGCTCACCGTCACGCCGATGAAGGAGTGGGCGGTCGGGACCTTCGAAGGCGGCGGCGACGACGGACAGGTGACCTTGACCGTGACGGCGGCCGGGAAGATAAGCGGCAAGTATCTGGCGGATGGCAAGGCCTTCGCGCTTTCCGCGGCGCACTTCGACCATGACGACGAGAAGACCGCCTACTACGAGGCGACGCTCGACGGGAAGGCCGGGAAGGAGACCGATACGTTCTCACTCTACGTGTATGACCACGCTGTCGGCGGTATGGCGCAGCTCGAGAACGGCGACGGCGACCGCGGCGGCATCCTCTACAAGAACAACTGGAAGATCGAGCCGTGGAAGACAATTGGGAAGGCGTTTGCCAAGGCGTCCGCGCTCGTTTACGCCGCGAAGGACAAGGACGGGAACGACGGCATGGTCGCGCTCAAGTTCGCGGCGACGGGCAAGGTGACGGCGAGCGGCGAGTTCACGACCGGCAAGGACAAATACGGCAAGGACATCGTCTACAAGGCGAGCGGCTCGGCGATGGTGGTGCCGACGGCCGTGCCAGACTCCAACAATGCGTTCAAGGCGAAGGTGTTCGTGTACTTCCCGCCGAAGGCCGGCAAGTTCGCGGGCTACAGCGAAATCCTGGCCCTCGACTGGGACGGAGCCGAATTCACGGCGGTGTTTGAATGATCCGTTTCGTCCAATCCCCCGCCGAATAGCGAGCAACGAGAGCGCATCCGATTCTTCAATAAGTGTCTCCGAATATGGTATAATTCCGCCATGGAAAAGATTGAGCAGGAATCACAAATGACAACCATGTCGCATCAAGCAAAAAACTCAAAAACCATACTGATACTGGTCGTCGCGGCGGCGCTCCTGGCTGTCGGCGTTGCCATTTTCTGGCTCTCGCCGGACAGCGGCGATCTGTCGCGAGTGGATGACAACGCACAGACTCTTTCGCTCAATACGAAGTCTGGCGCAGCGGAGGTGCGTCGCGCAAAGGGCCATCGTATACGCGAACAGCATGATACGCCCCGCCCAGGCCTCAGAGAGAAGCCAAAGCTCACAGACGCCATGGAGGACGAGGAAGTCGCCATGATCCCGGCGTACAAGGCCCTCCTGGACGAGGTGCGCGCGGCAATCGACGCCGAGGACCGGAAACGCCTCATCAAGGTGGTCCAGCAGATGCAGGACTCCGATGAATGGCCAGACGGCCTTCCGGCGTCGCTTAATATGGCTGCAGTCGAGGCGCTAAGGTGGTTCGGTGCCTCCGTTGCGCCGGAGCTCGTCGGATATCTCGGTTCGTCCGACCCTGACGTCGTCGAGAGCGCCACGGCGGCGATGATGGACGTTCTTTCAGATATTTCCCTTAGCGACCGCGAGCGCAGCTCGCTTCTGCTTGGCTTCGTCAAGGTAGTAGGAGACGCGGATACACTGGACTCCATGATGATGGAACTCGACAACATGCGCCCCACTGTGCGGGCAAAGACAGGCATTGCCATATTCGAAGGCGGCAACAAGGCGGCCTCGGACGCTCTGCTCGAAAACATTGAATTCCTGTATTGCGACATGGACGATCTGGAGGTCACACGTCCAGAGGACCTCAAGGCCTATCTTAAGAAGGCCGAGCAGGCTTACGCCGCAGACCCAGACCTTGCGGAGAGCGATGAGGATTTCTATGGTGGCGTCAAAGTGGAATAGCGGAAGAATTTTGTCATTAGGGTGATTTGTGCGCATATATATGATCATTAGGGTGATTTGTGCGCATATATATGAGTAACTATATGAAAAATAAGATATCGATAGTTTTGGTTGTTGTTGCGGCAATTGTCGTTGGCGCACTTGGCGCTTGGCTTTTTATGCCGCCCGCTTCCGAGGTCGCCAGCGGGCGTCTGAATAAGGAACAGAAGATGTCCAAGACAGTCCGTTCTGGGTCGGTCAAGAAGATTACCGAAATCAGCGTCAGCCGCAAGGGGGGCAAGAAGTCCGTACGCATAGTCGAGTCCGAGGCTACTCGCCCCGATGTCGTCAAGGATGCAGATATTGACGAAGAAGAGCAGCTTTCTCCCATTCAGAAGTCCGTCTTGAAGGAGATACAGGCCGCATTGGATGCTGATGACGTCAAGGCTCTCAGGAGGGCTCTGTCGAAATTCACTGCGAGCACGGAGAAAGGGGGGCTTGGCGGTTATGAAAATGTGCCGCGAGTCATACGCGCTGCAGCAGTCCAGGCGCTTGGCTGGTTCGGCAAGGATGTCGCCGTTGACATGATCGACTTTATGGCAGATGCTGATGAGGAGATATCCGACGAGGCGTTTGATCAGTTTGAGCAGGCCCTGCTGGACTGCGAAATGGGCGATCGCGAACGTTCCTTGCTTGTCAAGACTGTTTCAAAGGCGCTTACGGACAGCGAACGCATTGATGCGATGCTTTCCTGCCTGAGTGATATGCGAAATTCCGTCAAGGGGGATACGGCAATCGCGATTCTTACGGATGGTTCCGATCAGTCTAAGGTTGCGCTTCTAGACGAGATGGAGTTCTACTTCGACGAAGGCGTGCAGACCGTCGGCGACATCAAGAAGTGGATGGCCGAGAATCCCGACGATCCAGACGACGAAGAGTTCTACGGCGGGAACGGGGACTGATTATAGCGCTGCGGTCGCGGCGTATTGGCGGGGGCCGCGTTTTTTGCTAAAATACCGCCAATGAGCACAATACGGATTTTTCAGGTCCTTGCGCTTGCCGCCGTTTTTGCGGGATGCGGCACATATCATGCCGTACACGAGGCGCGGAGCGCACAGAGGGCGCTTGCCGCCCGCGGAACGGGGAGCGACGCCGGAATCCCCGCCGCCAATGCCGATCTCAAGGGCATGTCGCTTTCGCAGCTCGTCGGCTTTGCGCTCGACAACCGCCCGTCGATGATGCGCGCCCGCCTTGCGGTTGAAGATGC
>ODAI014243951.1_pt1 | contig 50700 bp, 52 predicted proteins | sample 1539321 | NCBI WGS metagenome assembly ODAI01 (sample SAMN02144231, study PRJEB22623) | gut metagenome | biome: sheep rumen | host: Ovis aries | place: New Zealand
GCTCACTCAGATCATGGATTCGATCGACCTCGGTCCGACCCAGAGCGTGCAGTTCAAGTTTGCCAAGCTGCAGATGGCGCAGGCGCAGCTCTGCAAGGATCAGGCAAACGACTACATGAAACAGATCGAAAACATTCAGCAGGAGCAGAAAAAGACCGCCGAGATGATCGCTCTTGCGCGCAAGCTGCAGAACGACTGCAAGGCGAAGAACGGCGACTGCTCCTGGGACAAGGAGGCCTCCATGATGCCGCAGGAAATGGCCGACTTCTTCAAGGCGCGCGGTCTGCACTACGACACTACGGGCGGCGACCTTGCCAACAACAAGGACGAGTGGGACTACAACATCCAGTCCCTCACGAACTATCAGGAGTCGATCAGCAACAAGACCCAGACCCTGATGGTCTACCTGCAGGACTTCATCGGCCAGTACAACTCCTACACCCAGGGCGCGAGCAACCAGGTCTCTCAGGGCATCCAGACCCTCACCGCCGTCGCAACCGCACGCTAACCCGATTCACAGCACTTTTATAAGGAAACAGCCATGACGACTCCCGTTACCAATTCTTCGAGCCTCACTCAGGTCATGAATTCGATCGACCTCGGCCCGACCGAGAGCGTGCAGTTCAAGTTCGCCAAGCTCCAGATGGCGCAGGCGCAGCTCTGCAAGAATCAGGCCAACAACTACATGAGCCAGATCGAAAACATTCAGGACGAGCAGAAGAAGACCGCCGAGATGATCGCCGCGGCCCGCAAGCTTCAGAACGAAGCCAAGACGGGCGACAAGTGCACGACCATGCCCGAGGAGATGAAGTCATTCTTCAAGGAGCGCGGACTTTCCTGGGACACCGCCGGCAACGATGACCTGCATACCAAGGACGAGTGGGACTACAACATCCAGTCCCTCACGAACTATCAGGAATCGATCAGCAACAAGACCCAGACCCTGATGGTCTATTTGCAGGACTTCATCGGACAGTACAATTCCTACACTCAGGGCGCAAGCAACCAGGTCTCGCAGGGCATTCAGACCCTCACGGCCGTTGCTACGGCCCGCTAATCCTGCCAAAGAGGTCAAAGTTATGTCTGAGAACAAAGAATTCAAGTATTCCGGTGACGTGTCGGCTGATGTCGCGGCGATTCTAGCTGCTGTCGAAAACGGAGCGTCCATTGCCGAGCTGGCCAATGTCAGCAAGGAAGAACTCGAGAACCTTTATGCGCTCGCGTTCAACCTGTACAACGCCGGCAACTTCATCGATGCGGAGACCGTGTTCCAGGCGCTTTGCATTTACAACAGCCTTGATCCGAGGTTCTGGATGGGACTGGCGGGCTGCCGCCAGGCTCTGAAGAACTATCAGGGTGCAATCGATGCCTACGGCATGGCGGGCACCATGCAGGTGTTCTCCACGCCCGAGCCCTTCGTGTATGCCGCCCGTTGCTTCCTCAAGCTTGGCAAGAAGGAAGAGGCCATCGGCTCGCTCAAAGGCGCCCTTGCACTCGTGAAGAAAGGCAACCCCGAACATGAAGCGTTCAAGAAGACGATCGACGCTCTTCTTGAACTGCTGGAACCGAAAAAGGCTTAGTCATGCCAACCGTTGACAACAATGTAAACCTTCAGAGTCAGCTTCTCGCTCAACTGCAGGGAGCGATGGACAAACTCGACCAGATCAAGCAGAAGTATGCGGGCAACCCGAGCGCGCTTCCGGATGCCAAGGACGATCTCGCGGCGCTCCTCGCTTCGCTGGATCTGCCGAATCTGCCGCCGCCCCTGAAATCGCTCTCGCTCGATACGCTTCTGAGCGCGATCGGCGATGAGGACAGGCGCGCCAACGTGAAGAGTGCCGTTGACAAGATCAACTCCGACGGCGAGCGCATGAAGTCCGAGGGCGACAAGAAGCTCGAAGAGATCGCAAAGCGCATCGAGGAGCTCAAGAAACAGGAAGTCCAAGGCATCTTCGGCAAGATCTTCGGCATCATCGGGATGATCGTCGGCGCCATCGCGGCAGCCGCAACGATTACCTTGGGCGCCATGACCGGCAATCCGCTCCTGGTCGCCGCAGGCGTCATGCTCGCCATCTCGACGATTGACTCGGCCGTGTCCATGGCCACCGACGGCAAGGTTTCCATGATGGCGGGCTTCGCCGCCCTGGGCGAAGCAATGGGCATGAGCGAGCAAACCGCAAAGTGGTTCGCTCTGGGCTGCCAGCTTGCCTTTACGCTCGTTGCCGTGGGCCTGAGCTTTGGCGCGGCCGGCGCGAGCGCAAGCGCCACCATGGCAACCAAGATTGCCGACGCAGGAAAGATTGCTGAGATCTCAGCAAAGGTCACCTCGGTCTCCGGCATCGTCGCCGGCATCGCCGGGACCGGACAGGGTGTCACTCAGGTCTGCTCAGCCGTCACCGCCTATCAGATCGCCAAGAGTCAGATCACGACGGTGGAACTCGACAAGATCCTTGAGCAGCTTCGCGAAGCGATCAAGCGCAGCCAGGAGTTCGTCGAGGCCGAAATGGACAAGGCGAACGACATCCTCTCCAAGGTCAAGGAGATCGTCGAGGATACGAATGAAACTACAACTGCGATTCTGACGGAAAGCCCCGCATAACCAGAAACAGAGGTACCGACCATGACATTTGACATTTCGACAATCAAGAATTACGACCCTGTAGCGTACCAGGCAGCTCAAGAACTCTACATGAAGCAGACCGGCAAGACTGCTCAGGACTTCGAAAATCGCCTTCTGTCCCTTGCCGACAACCCCATGCTCAACGAGGGTGACATTCTGAACCTGATCAACAAGGAGCTGCCGCCCCTTGAAAATCCTGTGACGCAGAAGCCTCAGGTCAACTACAGCATGCTTCCTTCGCTTGGAGCAATGGCCAATGCCGCCATCACCGACACTTCCAACGAGCAGCGCAAGATGATGAGCGAAATGCGCATCGAGGCGAACAAGGCGCTTGTTGCCAAGATCGAAGAAGAAGTAAGCGAAATGAAGACCAAGGCCTGGACGCAACTCATTCTGGGAATTGCCTCCGGCGCCGTCTCGATCGGAGCTGGCATCTATCAGGCCAAAGCCTCCACCTCGGCTCTGAATGCTGGTCTCAGCGGCGAAAAACTCGGTGCGACGAACAACATTATTCAGGGTACGGCCGGCGCGATGGGCGGCATCGCCAAGATCATTGACTCATCCTCCCAGTTTGCTGGCACAATGATTGATGCGGAGATCACCAATCTGCACAAGGAACAGGAACAGATCCGTCAGCTTCGCGACCGTTTAGAATCGCTTGACGCATCCCTGAAGGAACTCATCCAGAAGGGCAATCAGGCAAGCGAGGCGATCGTTCAGTCGTCCCGAGAAATGAGAAACAGGCTTCTTGCCTAGTTCTAACTGTGAAGGATTTTGAAAATGGCTATTGATACAGCGCGTCAACAGCAGCAGCTTGAGGATCTGCGAGACCAGCTCTCCCGTATAAATGCCCTGTTCGAAGAGCAGAAGAAGGCGCTTGGCGTGACGGACGAGGAACTCGCCGAAATCGCCAGACAGCCGATGACGCCCGAGATGCAGAGCATGATGGAGAAGGCCGTGAGCGATGCCAAGGCGGCAGGCCGCCAGGCCGCGAGTTCCCTTCAGGAGCCCCAGAGCCCGTCCTTGGCTCCCGCAGCGAGCGCACGCAGACGCCGTGGCTTAGTCATCTAAGCTCTTCTTCTTCACTAAAATATGGGGCATTCTCCGGAGATTTTCGGAGGGTGCCCTGTGTCGACTTTACCGTCGCCACATCGGACGCCGTTCGCAACCACCGCTAAAGAGACCGTTATGGCTGATTTTTTATTCGATTACGTCAATGCACTCGCGCAGCGGGCCGGCTGGTCAGTGACAGCGCCGGATGGCGAAGGCATCTACCACTTCTATCTCGAGGACGGGATTGACCTGGACATCAGGTCGCCGGACGGCAGGAACTGCATTGTGAGCGCCGACCTTGGGAGCGAGCCTGATGCGAGTTCTCCGCAGGCAGCCAGCGAACTGCAAAAGCTCGGCAGGATCGCCGCCGCCGGCGCCACCAAGCGCCCCTCGGTGCTCAGCCTCGCCAAGGGCCGGCTCGAGCTCTACCGCCGCCTCGACCTTCGTCAGGTCAGCCAGGACCGGTTCATCGAGCAGGTCCGTGACTTTCTGAACGACCAGATGTGGTGGAAAAACGTTCTGAGCGGCAATGCGCCCTCCTCGTCCCCCTTCAGCGCCTTTTCTGCGGGTGCAGACTGGTTCCCCTCCCAGATGCAATTCTAGTAAAGGAAGGAAACGAGTGAAATACGATTTCCTTGCCAGGCTTGTCCGCGCCTCTGTCGCCGCAGCCGCTTCTCTCCTCGTGATGGCGTCGGCTGCGCATGCGTACGATTTTCAGCACGGGTTCACGCATTACGCCAACGGCGAATCGCTCAAGAGTACCCTCACGAGCTTTGCTCGCGCCCAGGGACTCAAGCCCGTGGTTTCCCCAAAGGTCAAAGGGCGCATCAGCGGACGGTTTTCCAACATCCCGGCCAAGGATTTCCTCACGGCAATCAACGAGGCATACGACGTCGGCTATTACGTTGCAGGGCAGGAGATTCATTTCTTCAATTCGAGCGAGATCATCAAGGAGTTCCTGACCGTGCGCAACGGAACGTCCCGGGATCTGATCGAATCGCTTCGCTCCTCGGGATTCCTTGCCGACGAACTGCCGCTCACGGTCAACGACCAGAACAACATGCTCACCATCGTGGGACCGGCGAGCTACGTGTCGCAGCTTAAAACCGCCGCGACCGCTTTTGCGGCCGTGCAGAGCGAAAAGATCGTCATGCGCGTCTTCCCGCTCAAGCACGCCTGGGCTGAGGACATCTCGGTCACCAGCATGGACAAGACGATCACGATTCCGGGCATTGCCACGGTGCTCCGCGCCATGGTGATCGGCGGCAGCGTGGGCGGCCAGACGGTGACGCAGGAAAAGGCGACGGTCGAAAAGCTCGGTGGCCATGGGCTGGCGGCGCAGGGCAAGAGTTCCCCAACCGAGTCGGGCCCGCAGGCAGCCAACACCCCCATCAACCAGGGCAGCGTGAGTATCATCGCCGATCCGCGCGTGAATGCGGTGCTTGTCTCTGATGCGCTTTACCGCATGAGCTACTACGAGCAGGTCATCAAGGATCTGGACAAGCCCGTGGACCTCGTGGAAATCCACGCGGCAATCGTCGACATCGACACTTCGAGCCAGCGCGACCTCGGCGTGAACCTTGCCGCTGGCTTTGGCAATAATGGCAGAAACAAGGCGTACACGGGCGGCAACTCGACGACGCCCGACACGAGCGATCCTCTTGCCACCACGGGGGCACTCATTTCCACCGTCTACACGCACGGCTCGCACTACTTCATGTCCCGCATCCAGCTGCTTGAGGAAAAGAATCAGGCGCGCGTCCTCGGACGCCCCTCCGTGCTTACCGTGGACAACATCCAGGCAACGCTTGAGAACACCACGACCTACTACGTCAAGGTCGAGGGCAAGGAGACGGTCGATCTCTTCAAGGTTGAGGCCGGCACAGTGCTGCGCGTCACGCCGCACATCATCCGCGAGGGCGGCAAGACCTCGATCAAGCTCGCCGTCAATGTGCAGGACGATCAGGAAAATGGCAGCAGCGCTTCATCCTCGTCTTCAGCCGTTCCGCCGATCAAGCAGACCAAGATCAACACGCAGGCAGTCATCGAGGAAGGTCAGAGCCTTCTGGTTGGCGGCTACTACTACGAGCGGCATGAAGACGGCGACAGCGGAGTGCCGCTGCTCAAGGACATTCCCCTCATCGGCAACCTCTTCAAGACGACCACGAAGAGCGGCAAGCGCATGGAGCGCCTGATCCTGCTCACGCCGCGAATTGTCACGCCCGACATGAGGAACGTGCCCGCGCAGGCTGAATCGCCTCTCATGCATATCTCCCCGCAGGAGAGCACCTACGAGCTCAACAACCCGATGGTCAGGGTTCCTTCGGCAGCTAAAAAATGACTTCGCTCATCGTCCGCATTTTCTCCGGCAAACACTACGGAGCAGAGATCGAGCTGAACCCGGGCACCTGGGTTTTCGGCTCGGACGACTCCTGCGACATCATCCTGTCGGATTCCTCGCTCGAGAGGCGTCACGCGGCGCTCACGATTACGGAAAACGGCGCAACCTTCTCCGTGACCGCCTCGCATCTTGACGGCAAGATCGAAGCGCTGGACAGAGAAAACGCCCCCCTTACGGAACTCACCGCCCTCACCCCTTACAAGATGGGTTCGGTTATTTTCGCCTGGATGAAGGCTCCCGCCGAGCCGTCCGACTGGGATAGCGTCCTAGATGCCCTGAAGATCGGCAACAGGCCGGCCTCGCAGGCGGCCGAGCAGTCAGGAGCAGGAGATTCCGTGGCGACACCGGAAGACGGCGAAGCCAAGCCTGAGGAGTCAGGCGAGAGCGCCTCGGCAGGGGAAGAGGAATCCGCTCCGGAGCAGACCGAGTCCGCCCCGGAACAATCCGAGGAACTTCAGCGTGCGCTAATTGAAGCGCAGAAGAAATCCGCCCGCAGGATGCTTGCCGCCGGGCTCGGCACGAGCGCACTCGTGCTCGTTCTCGGGCTCTTTGGCATTTTCATGGCAACATCGGACTCGGGCAACAGCCCCGAGGACGCAATCCGCAGGGCGCTTGCCGATTCGGGCTTCGCCGACCTTTCGGTCACCGAAAATTCCGACGACCGGTTCCTGGTCACCGGCACCGTGCCGAACGATGATCAGCGAGGGCGGCTCATCCGCCTGACGCAGATGCTTCCCTATCCGACCGACATCCGCGTCTCGGTTGACTCCGACCTGACCGATGCCATCCAATCGGGCTTCAATGCTCAGGACTTCTGGCCTGATGTGAGCATCGAGAAGGGAAAGGGCAAGAAGCGCGAGCTCCTTGTGAAAGGGTACATCCAGAACGAACAGACCGAATCGAAGGCCTTTGAAAAGGCGCTCTCGAATGTTCCTTTAATTTTACGACAGCAAAATTCCCCACGCATCACCCGGTCTATCCGCTACGAGCGGGATCTGCGCCCGATGGTGGGAAAGGCGTTTGACTCTCCCGTGCTCTCCAATACACAGGTCGCCTATCTGCCGGGCAGACTTGAGGTGCGCCTTCCCTTGACGCCCGAGCGGGAAGAATCTCTGGCCAAGGCAATCGGAAAACTGCGCGAGATGGCAGGCGTTCCTCTTCTTATTGACATCAAGAACGTCGAGGACAAACTTGCCGCCGCTGCTGTGAAAACCCAGACGGCCGGCGCCGCGCCCCAGAGCGTTGCAAAGCCCAAGCAAACGGACGGATTCCCGTTCCGCATCGTCTCAACCTCGATGGGCGTGCTACGCTTTGTGAAGCTCGCCAATGGAGACCGGGTATTCGAAGGCGGTCGGCTCCCCGGCGGCTATACGCTGGTGCGCGTGATGCCTGACAAGCTCGCGCTTTCTCGCGACGGCAAGAGGTTCACTTATCCTCTGCGGATCAGGAAGTAGTGGGCAGCCTCGTGAAAAAGAGCAGGGTTTGCGCTTTGGGAACAGGGCAAAAGGTGTATCAGAAAAATTCATGCTTTGACACAATTTTTTTGTGGAATCAGTGCATTGAGTAGTGTACAATAGGCCCATCAGGAAAGGGTTCAGACCTAAATTTCAAGGTCAGAAAAAGATCCTGTAAAAAAGGGTAAAACTTTCAAAGGGAAAGTCCATGGAAGAGTTTGTTTCCGTATTTGATCTGACCAACTCGGACGACGCGACAGCCAAGAAGGCGGTTCGCGATGAAGTGGCCACCATCCAGTTCACGGTTCGCCGTGCCATGGATCAGGGACTTTCGCCCGAGGAGATGAAGGTTGCCGAGAAGCTTCGCGATGCTGCCAACGCCGCAAGTGAAGTGCTTGACGATCTTTTGTAGGTATTTCACAGTCTTCAGGCTGTGGTCACGCCGGTCGGCGCTTCTTGTACCCTCTGCAGCCGGGCGGTTCATGAATTTAGCAAGAGTTGACAAGACTCTAGAGAGAGGTGTGTTATGACGACAATCACAAGTACCGGTGGCGGTCTTGACGTTGGCAAGCTCTTTGAACAGGCTTTCAACAAGGTCAACGAGCGGGGCAACGCACTCAACAAGCAGATGGAATCGCTTGACGCCAACGACAACCAGGCAATGCTCAAGATGCAGTTCATGGTTGGGCAGTACAATGCCATGCTTGAAGCGACGTCGTCTGTGACGAAGTCCCTCGTGGACGAATCCAAGCAGATGGCTCAGCGTTCGGGCTAGTTTTGGAGTTGCAATGCTTACCAATCAGCAAATTCGCCGTCTTCTGGACATTGGCTATGCTGCCTGCCACACGGGCAGCATCGAGCAGGCGCGCACAATCATGGAGGGCGTTCTGGCCGACCGCCCCGGGCACGTTTCGGCACTGGTCGGCCTGGCGTACAGTCACCTCACCGTCAACGAGTTTGACAAGGCCGAGGGGATTCTGCGCAAGGACGTTCTCGCCAAGAACCCGGGCGACGCCGACGGCCTCGCCTACCTTGGGTTGTGCCTGATGCTTGCAGACCGCAAGGCAGAGGCGCGGGAAGTGCTCAGCCAGATCCCGGCTGAGGCGGCCGCGTCGCGCCCGCTCATTGCCAAGCTGCTCGAGCAGCTCTAGGAGCGGCAACAGGTTTAGTCTATGGCGATGGAAGTATCCGCCCTCGCTGCGAGCGGCCAGAGGCTTTTAGAAGCATTGGAAGCCTCGAGGGCGCCTGCGGGTCAGGGACTGATCAGCAATGGACCTTCCCCAGTTCCGAATGAACTGGCGGATGCTTTTTCGCGTCTGATGGAGGCAGGTCCCATTTCGGATCCCGCCTCCGTGCAGGGCGTGCAGCAGGTTCGCGCCGACGGCATTGCCCCGGTGGACCAGCTGCAGGGTGGCGTAACACCGATCGAGGCCGCAGGCCCGATCACCGCTGATACGGAACTCACTCCGGAGAAACTGCTTAAGCTTCAGTTTGAAATCGGCGGCCTTGTCATGAAAGAGCGTTTTGGACTTGCGGCAAACACCGGAGTGATCCAAAATTTCGAACAGACGCTCAAGGCGCAAGGTTAATCCCTAGCAGAAGGTCCCTTTCACGATGCCTCTTATCGCTCTCACTCCACGCATCAAGCAGCTCATGCTGGTTCTTTTGGCCAGCGTGGCTCTGTTGCTGGCTGGATGCAAATCCGAGGTGTACAAGGGACTCACCGAGGCTCAGGCAAACGCCATGATGTCGGTGCTCCTCAAGCACGGCATCGACTCGGAGAAGGTCTACTCCAAGAACGGCTACAGCCTGAACGTAGAAAATGACAAGGTTGTTCAGACACTGGAGCTCATGCGCCAGAACAACCTGCCGCGCGAGTCCTACCAGAACATGGGCGGAATCTTCGCCGCCAAGGGCATGATCTCTTCTTCGACCGAAGAGCAGGCTCGCATGGCCTTTGCCCTGTCTCAGGAGCTCTCCGACACATTCTCGAGCATTGACGGCGTGCTGACCGCGCGCGTCCACGTCGTGCTCGGCACGCAGGACCTGGCAACGGGCACGAAGACCAAGCCCTCGGCCGCAGTGTTCCTGCGCCACACGCCGGAGTCCCAGGCCACGCACCTGGTCTCGCGGATCAAGGAACTCACCAGCAACGCCATTCCCGGCCTTTCTCAGGATGACGTGTCCGTGATGCTGGTTCCCGTGCGCGAAACCGTGACGATCCCCATGGGAGCGGAAAGCGCAGACTCGGCCACCATCCTTGACCGCTGGATGATGATCGGTGCGCTCGTGCTGCTTGCACTCGCGATTGCCGGCTTTGGCGTTGCCGGCTACCTGATGCGCACAATGAAGGCCGGTCAGGCTCAAGTCTCAGAGGTCAAGCCCGGGGAAGCTTAATCGGAGGCCCGGGACATGAACTATCTCTTTTTCCGAGACCAGATCCGAGACAACCCCGCCTTTCTCTCCGAACTGCTGGTTTTCAATAAAACACCGCTCACGCTCAAGCTCGATGTTTCGGACAAGGCCCTGCGCGATCGGATTCTGGCCGATCGCGCTCTGTGCGCCGTGCTGCACAAGCGGGGGCTCGCCGAGAGTGATACGGGCGCAATCTCAGCCGGCTATTGGTCCTTCACCGATGACTGCCAGCGGCTGGCGCTGCTTGCGCCGGAAAATCTGCGTCATGTCGGCATGCTCCTTGCAGCTGCGATTTACGCGGACGACATCGCCTCCTCCGTGACCAAGCGCGACGTGCTTGCCGCCCGAGAATTCCTCGGAGAAGAGCTTTACGGCTGGGCTCTCAATCGCGGGCGCTTTGAATTGAGCGACAAGGCTAGGAGCAAACTCAAGGCGGCGCTGCCCGCCGACATGGCTCTTGCCGAGCGAATTAGCCTCATGTCCCGACTTGTCCTGGAGATGCTGCGCAGCAGCTGGCCCGAAGCGCTTCGCGCCAAGACCGGGCAGCTCTTCAATTCGATCAATCTGCCCGAGTTGCCCGACGCCCTGCGCGAGAACATGCCCGCGTCGCGCAAGCTCTGGTTCATTGTCAAGAAGTTGGTTTTACGGGAGACCGTTGCAGAATGGACACACTATTTCAAGTAGACAAAGATCTCCCGACACCGGTGACCGGCACACGGATTCTGAAGGCCGCAGACTACAGGACTTTCCTTGAGGCCCGTTCGATCGTTGCCGCTGCCCGTGAGAAGGCCGCCGAAATCGAGAAGCAGGCCGAGGAGAAGTACGAGGAGCGGCTCAAGGAAGGGTACGAGGAAGGCATCGAGCAGGGCAAGATGGAACACGCCGAGAAGATGATGGAAACCATCCTTGCCTCGGTGGAGTTCATTGAAAACATTGAACGCACCGTCGCCTCGGTGGTCATCCAGTCGGTCAAGAAGATCATCGGCGATCTCGATGACGACGAGCGGATCGTGCGCGTCGTGCATACGGCGCTCAACACCGTGCGCGGGCAGCAGAAAGTCACCGTGCGCGTTGCCGTGCAGGACGAACCCGCCGTGAGCAAGGCGCTTGAAGCCATGACCACCGGCAACTTCCTCACGGTCTCGGCCGACACCCGCCTAGAGCGCGGCAGATGCATTCTGGAAAGCGACTTGGGCGTCGTAGACGCCTCGCTGCAGACGCAGCTCGCGGCGCTCGAGCACTCGATCCAGGCGAAGATTCAGGAATAAGGGCGCGCCATGGCCTTTGAATATATCGGCTCATTGCTTGAGGAAGCCGTCCGCACGACAAACACGGTCGAAATCCGCGGCCGCGTCGAGCAGGTCGTGGGCACCATCATCCGCGCAGTCGTCCCTGGCGTGAAGGTGGGCGAGCTTTGCATTCTGAAAAATCCCTGGGAGGATTTCAGCCTGAAGGCCGAAGTCGTGGGCTTCATCAAGAATGTCGCCCTGCTCTCGCCGCTTGGCAGCTGCCAGGGCGTCTCGCCAGCCACCGAAGTGATTCCCACCGGAGAGATCCTCTCGGTGCCTGTCGGCCCCGAGCTGCTCGGCCGCGTGGTTGACGGCCTCGGGCAGCCGATCGACAACGGCCCCGAGCTCAAGTGCCGCACGCACTACCCCGTCTTTGCCGAAGCGCCGAACCCCATGACGCGAAAGCCCATCAACAAGCCGCTCACGCTGGGCCTGCGCTGCATCGACGGCGTCCTCACCTGCGGCGAGGGACAGCGCATGGGCATTTTCGCCGCCGCCGGCGGCGGCAAGTCCACCCTGCTCTCGAGCATCATCAAGGGGTGCGCCGCCGAAGTGTGCGTGCTCGCGCTCATCGGCGAGCGCGGACGCGAAGTGCGCGAATTCATCGCACACGATCTCGGCCCCGAGGGCCGCAAGAAAGCCGTGCTCGTCGTGTCTACCTCGGACAGAAGCTCCATGGAGCGACTGAAGGCTGCCTACACCTCCACCGCGATCGCCGAATACTTCCGTGATCAGGGCAAGAGCGTGCTGCTCATGATGGACTCGGTCACACGTTTCGGCCGCGCACAGCGCGAGATCGGGCTTGCCGCGGGCGAGCCGCCCACCCGCCGAGGCTTTCCGCCTTCCGTGTTCTCCGAGCTGCCGAAGCTCATGGAACGCGCGGGCAACAACGACAAGGGCTCCATTACGGCCCTGTACACCGTGCTCGTCGAAGGCGACGACATGACCGAACCGATCGCCGACGAAACCCGATCGATTCTGGACGGGCACATCGTTCTCTCGCGCAAACTCGCGGCTAAGAACCACTACCCGGCCGTCGACATTCAGGCCAGCGTCTCGCGCTGCATGAACGCCATCGTCACCAAGGAGCACAAGCAGGCCGCGCAGCGACTGCGCAAGATCCTTGCCAAGTACGCCGCCGTCGAGCTTCTCGTGCAGATCGGCGAATACAAGAAGGGGGCGGACAGCGAGGCCGACGATGCGCTCGCGCACATCGACAAGGTCAACGGGTTCCTCAAGCAGGGGCTTGCCGAAAAGAGCACCTTCGAGCAGACGCTCGCGGCGCTTAATGAGGCGATCCGCTAGGGTTCCGCCCCTTTACAAGGATCCCGCCAGCCATGCCCGAGCCCTACCCGCTTCAGTCCCTTCTCAACGTGCGGCAGTTCCGTGAAGAAACCGCAAAGCGCGACGTCACTGTTGCGCGCGGACAGGTGAAGGAGGCGCAGGAAGCATGCGAGCGCAAGGAGCAGGAGGTACAGCAATTCAAGACCTGGCGCGTTGAGGAGGAGGAGCGGCGCTGGCAGCAGCTCTTCAAGACGCCCGTCAAGATCGAGGGCATCGACCGATTCAAGGCAGGGCTTGCAGCGCTTGCCAACCAGGAGCTCATGAAGGAGCAGGAGCTCGAAACCGCAAAACAGAATCTTGTGGCGAGCCAGAATAAACTTGAAAATGCCAAGCTTGCAGCAAGCAATGCGAGGAAAAATACGGCTAAAATCGAGGCACACAAGGAAATTTGGTCGGAAGACGCAAAAAAGGAAGCTGAGCGGGCCGAAGACCTTGAACTCGAGGAGTTCCATTCCGTCTCTCCCCTTGCGTCGGCCAGCGATGAAAGCTGATCGAGGAGCATCCTATGCCTGTTGACATCCAATCTTCGTCCGTATTTACGGAACCCGCGGCCGAGTCCTACGGCGGCACCGACGGGGAATCCCCGAGCAACGTCTCAAAAGAGGACAGCGAGCGCTTTTCCGAACTCTTGAAGGAGAAGCCTGCGGAGGGCCGTCAAGAAGCCTTGAAGGAAAAGCCCTCGGAAGCTTTCGCCAAGAACGCCGGCATGAAGCAAAACGACCTTGAGTCCGGTCTGGGCAAACTCGCGAGCAGCAGCGACGAGCCGCAGTCCGCGATGGCTTCGCTCTTTTCGCAGACTAACATGGGCGCCTTTGCCAGCCAGTTCAACAGCGCCGTGCAGGGCTCAGCCCCCCAGGAAGCCCCGATGCTCAATGCGCAGGAAGTCCAGCAGATTGCCGAGCGGATCCTTGTTTCTGCTCCGGAGAGCGGCGCGCAGGAAGTGCGCATCACGCCCAACTCGAATCTGCTTCCCGGCACGGAGATCATCGTGGCACGCGACGCTAACGGCATGCTCCAGGTCTCGGTGAAGACCACCGACCCGGCCGCATTCCAGACGCTTGTCGGCGCTCAGGGCGACCTGAAGGACGCGCTGCAGTCCCGCGAAACACAGGCAGTGCGCGTGGTGATCGCCTCGGACGAGGCAGGCGCCGGCGACAATGACAGCCGCAGACGCTCGGCCGGTCTCTTTGAACAGCAGCAGGAACAGGAAGGCTAAGCCGCGATGGGCCAGTTCAAGCAATACCCGCCGTATCCGTTGCCCAGAGTTTCGTTCACCAACGTACGGCTCTTCAACTCCATTTCTCTTCGGGGAACGCTCTGGGAGTTCCCCTTCGGCAGCGAGCGTGCACGCCTTGCCCTGCAGCATGCGGGCCCGGACTTCTCTTCCGAATGCACGGTCCGCGTCACGGTGAACAACGCCCCTTGGGAGCTGCTCTTTAGCTCCCAGGAATTCTTCAGGCTTCACCCGATCCTGCAGGCCGAAGGTGCGGATCCCCTCTCGATCCCCGCGGAGCTGAAGACGGCCATGATCGAGACGATGGTCTCGCCCGTGCTGCAGAGCCTTCAGCAAGCGCTTGGCGTGGAAATCAAGATCACGAGCGTGCGCCTGAGCGCCCCCCAGCGCCGCGAGTTGTCCGAAGAACTGGGCAGCGTGCTCTTTTCAGCAGAGTTCCTCTCGACCGCCGGCGAGTCTTCCGGCTCGCTTCTCGTGTGCGCCGTGTCGCTAAACGGACAGGGCACCTCGGATATGTTCAACACCCTGAGCCGTCTGCCGCGTGCAGCCGGAGGAGTCCTCGCAGCAGCCGCCAGCGAGATTCCGATCACCTTCACCGTGTGCGCCGGCGAATGCAAACTGCTCGCCGAGGAGTTCAGTTCTCTTGCCATGGGCGACGTCATTCTGGTGAATGACTGGAAACCCGAGCAAAATCAGGCTCAATTGTGTTTTTATTGCGAAAATCATAGAATGATGAGCGCTCCGTGCAAGCTTGAGAACGGCAATGCCGTCCTGCTCGAAGTGCCTCAATTCTTATCGGACAGCGCCATGGAATCGACCAAAGCCACAGATATCGTCCTCTCCTTTGACCTGGAGAAACGCACCATCGCCGTCAAGGATCTTGAATCCCTGGCCCCGGGATACACGTTCTCCCTGTCTTCACAGACCCGCGCGCCGGTGACGATCCGTGCCAACGGCAAGCCCATTGCGCTCGGCAGACTTGTGGACATCAACGGCAAGCTCGGTGTGGAGCTCGTCGAAGCGCTCTGAAAACGCGTCTGAAGCGCCTGAAGGAAGGACCCTGAATGCTTGGGTTTGATCCCGTATATCTAATACTGATCGGCGTCGTGGTCGGGCTTGCCCCGTTCATGCTGATGATGACGACTTCGTACGTGAAGATCATCGTCGTCACCACGCTCGTGCGCAACGCGCTCGGCGTGCAGCAGGTTCCGCCCACGATGGTGATGAACGGCCTGGCGATGATTCTCACGGCGTTCATCATGGCGCCCGTGTTCCACGATTGCGCCGATCTGCTGGAAAAGCAGCAGATTCCCAACAATCCGTCGGTCAACCAGATTCTTTCGGTTGCCGACAAGATCACCCCACCCATGAAGGAGTTCCTCAAGCGCAACACCGACGAGCGGGTGAACCAGATGTTCGTGGCAACCGCCAAGCGGATCTGGCCCGCGAAAATGCACGAAAAGATCAATTCCGACAGCTGGTTCTTCGCAATTCCGTCCTTTACGATCACGGAACTCACGAAGGCTTTTCAGGTCGGATTCGTCCTTTATCTGGCGTTCATCGCAATTGACCTCATCATTTCGAACATCCTGCTTGCGATGGGCATGATGATGGTTTCGCCGACAACTATTTCACTACCCTTTAAGCTCCTACTCTTCGTGACGCTTGACGGGTGGCTTAAAATCACTCAGGGACTGTTGCTCAGCTACCATTAGAGCGAAGCCAGCCCAATTTTTGTACAAGCACCGAACAAAGAAACATCGTATGGACATTTATCTCACACAAGAAGACAGCATTCAGGTGCTCAATGTCGACGGGCGTCTTGACGCCACGTCTGTGGCCAATTTCGACGCAGAGTGGAAAAAGCTGCTCGACGAAGGCACGGAAAAACTCGTCGTGAATTTCTCCAATTTGGAGTACATCAGTTCGGCAGGTCTGCGCGGCGTGTTGATGCTCGCCAAGACGGCGAAGATGAAGAAGACGAACCTCGTCTTTGCTGGCATGCAGCACATGGTGGCTGACATGTTCCGCATTTCCGGTTTTGCTTCCATTCTCCAAACAACGGCCAATGTGAGCGAAGCAGTTCAAAAGCTCAAGTAACCGACCAGAGGAGGAAGGACAGATGCCGAACTTGACACTACCTGCAACTCTGGAAAGCCTGCAGACGGTTTTTTCTTTTATTGAAGCGACACTGCCCGCACGGTTCTCGGCCCAGAAGAGCAACATTGAACTTGTCGCCGAGGAATTGCTCGTCAATGTATTCAGCTATGCATATCCCGAGGGACATGGAAAGGCCGAGATCATGCTTGAGGAAGCGACCGGAGAAAACGCCGGACTGCTCGCCTTCCGCGTCCGAGATTGGGGCAAGCCGTTCAATCCGTTCAGCGAGGCCCCCGACCCGGATCTCACATCCGGCATCGAATCCCGCCCGATCGGGGGGCTCGGCGTCTTTCTGATCCGTCAGCTCACGGAAAAGCAAACCTACCGCTATGAAAACAGCTGCAATGTCATCGATGTATTCTTCGCCGAGCAGCCCAGAGAATCGGAGCAGACTTTCTTCTAAGCGGAGCAACGGGCCAAACAGATGAATAAAGATCCGAAAAAACTGCTGACCGCCGTAGCTGCCGCAAGCGCTGTGCTTCTCATCGCCTCATGCCTTGTCCTGTTTGCAGTGGCATGGAATTCCATGATGACGATCAGCAAGCTCAGGAGCGAAAACCGCACGCTTTCGCTCATGGTAAACGCCTGCTCGACGCGGCTTGCAAACGAAGGGCTGGCGATCTCCGCCCCCCTTGGCCTCTCCGACTCGGACAAGGTGAGCAAGCCCGATTCTGACAAGGTCAGCAAGCCTGACACGGACAAGGTCGTCAAGGCCGACTCGGACAAGGCGAGCAAGCCTGATTCGGACAAGGCCGTCAAGGCCGACTCGGACAAGGCCGGCAAGCCTGATTCGGACAAGGTTGCCAAAGCTGACTCGGACAAGGCCGGCAAGCCTGACACGGACAAGGTTGCCAAGGCTGACTCGGACAAGGCCGACAAGCCTGACACGGACAAGGTTGCCAAGGCTGATTCGGACATGGCCAGCAAGCCCGACACGGACAAGGTCGTCAAGTCTGCTTCGGACAAGCCTAGGCAGCCCGCCGCGGCTAAGGCCCGCGCGTCTGCCTCCGCCAAGACCGCCAAACCCACCCCGGTTAAGCGCGAATCGAAAAAGGCCGACGTAAAGAAGGTTCAGGAAGCCGCCGTGGCGCCAGAGCCTGCTCCGGAGCAGCGCGTTGCCGAGCGGCCAGCCATCAGGATCGTGGAAAAGGTCATCAGCGAAGAGATCATCATGCCGCAGCAGCCCTTCGGCACGACTGAGACTGTGCCAGTGCCTGTCAAAGCCGCCAATCCGTCCGTCGCCGTGGAAGGCGAGGCCATTACGCTGCCATGAGCGGAGCGAGTCGGCTTCGTAAAAACTGGCTTACATCCTGAGCTCGTAAACAAAACGGCACGCGCTTGTTCGCGTGCTGTTTTTTCCTGATCTGACACGTTTCTTTTGAGTAAAATTCACTGATTGAATCAGACAAAAGTTTCACGGAAACAGTGCCTGCCTGCCGCTTCGGGCGGCTAGCGGGCCGAACGGGAAAACGCCATGCCGATTGAAAACATCAACACAGCATTCCAGACTCAGGCGATGCAGTCTCAGCCAGCGGCACCGACGGCCGCCGAACGCGGTGTGTTCATGGGACACGCGGTGCAGGTCTCCGAAAGCCCCGAGTCGCTTCTCGCTGACGCGGCCGAAGAGCTCGGCTTCTCGGTTGACAATACCAAGGACTACGATGTGAACGAGCGCAAGGAGCGCGGCAAAGCGGCACTCTCGCAGCTCGAACGCGTGCGCATGTACGAAGAGCTCATGCACAAGGTCGGAAAGGGCCAGCAGCTCGACCGCCTTGTCGACTCGATCCGCAAGAATCCGAAGGATTTCCAGCAGATTGAACGCCAAGCTCGCGAAGCTTTCCCCGATCCCTCGGACGCCTGGACCGCGCTCAAGATCGCCGCCGAGCGCCTGAAGGAGGCTGGCGAGTCGCCTGACACGATTGCCGCCATCGAGCGCGCAGCGGCCGAGATGGAAAAGACCGACGGCGTTGCAATTCGCACCGGAATCCAGGGGGCGCTCAGCTCGGCCGGATACGAATCGATCGGCGAGCCCGATTCTCTCAAGGACCTGTACCGCTCGACGGTGGGCGAGTTCTCCTCGGTGAACGAAGTCTTCACTTCGATCCAGAAAACCTACGGAAACAACTTCGAAAAGGCGATGGACTTCCTGTTCTCAGCCATCAGCTCGGACATCAATTCGGACGAGCCCAGCATGGACAAGCAGCACCTTGAGAGCGTGCACACCAAGCTTGGCCTGGTGCGCCTTACACAAAGCGGCTATCGGCTCTGCTGCGATCAGATGAATCGCTGGGCCAACGTGCACGGCGTCACAAACTCGAGCATCGACGCCATGGGACTGCTCGGCGAGATCATCGCCCTGCGCGGCCAGCCGTTCCTCTCGGCAAACAGCATCAAGATGATCGTGGACAAGGTCAATCCGCCGGACATCGAAAAGGAAGTGCTCTTCACGCAGGATCTTCTGAAGACCACCCGCTCGTTCCCCTCGGCGCTCTTTGACGATGACGCCGGGCGCATGAAGGTGCTCACCGCCGTGCAGGAGGCCGTGGACGAGGCTGTGCAGCGCGAAGACGACTGGCTGGCAAGCATGGAAGGCTAAGAAAAGGATAGGACGCCATGGTTTACGACGAAATTCAGGAATTCGGCCGACGCATCGGACTCTCGAACCTCGACCTCAGCGGGGGCCCCGTCACGCTTGACATTGAAGAGATCGGCAGACTCACGATGACGCTCAAGAACGAGCCGGGCGAAGAGGCCGAGCTCACGCTCATGCTCGTGCGCAATTTCACGCAGGAACCAGAAAAGGTTTTCCGCCGTCTGCTTGCCGAAGCCGACTGGCGTAGCAATCCCCCCTACACCATCCAGACCGGGGAGCTCGGCGAGCGCGTGTTCGTGCTCACGCGGCTGCCCGAGAGCAGACTGCGTGGCGCGGAGATCGAGAATGCGCTGCGCTATCTTTCGGCACAGCTCTCGAACTGATAGGATCGGGATCCTGTCCTTAACACGCGCGCAATAGACGGAGCTGTCCTTCATGCCAACGCCCATTACCACACACCTGCTTGACCCTTCGATCGGCATTCAGAACGTCATGGACATGCCGCAGGCAAGCAGGCTGCCCACGGCAAAGGAAATCGCCACCACGGTGCTGCACGAAGCCGGACTCGAGGAGCTCTACCGGCCGACCAACGCACGCACCGAAACCGAGGCGCTGCTCGTGCCCGATGTCGGCGACGGCAGCATGCTCGCACCTGAAGCATTTTCGGGTATCCTCGAGCAGATCGTGAAAAAATGCTCTTCGAGCACGGATTCGGACATCCGCACCATGGTTGAGCGCGAGCTGATTCCGCTCATGCAGAACACCGAACTGCTGCAGATCTATCAGGGACTCATGATCGGAGGCTAGGGTCGTGGTTGAACTCACTGCCGCAGAGCGGCGCGCCATATCGGTTCTCGCATTCATGATGTTCAGAATGCGCAGGAACCAGAGTGCGGAACATTACTATCGGGCGCTCGCGAAATTCTGCTCGCCCGGCTCGCGCGAGTACCGCCAGGCGATGGCCGGACTTGCCGCCGTGGCGATTGACACGGGATCGGCCGACAAGGCGCAGGCAGCAATCCGGGAAGCTATGAGCGCCGGCGCACTCTCCTCGCAGGACAGCGCGCTGCTGCTGATGAAGGCTCAGAGTCTGTGGCTGCAGGGACGCACCGAGGAAGCCGATGCGGCGCTGCAGGAGTACCGCTTCCTGAGCGGAACAAGAAAGGAACACTAACCCATGGCACTACACGACAAGGCGACCCGCATCGTCAGCGCGATGACCCGGCACAACGACATCACGATGGTCGCGCTGCTGGTTCTGGTGATCACGCTGATGATCATCCCGCTGCCCACGCCCATCGTCGATACGCTGATCGGCATGAATCTCACGATTTCGTTCCTCATGCTGATGATGTCGATGTACGTGAAGACGCCGCTGCAGTTCTCGGTGTTCCCGACCATGCTGCTGTTCACCACGCTCTTTCGCGTGGGTCTGAACATCACGACGACGCGACTCATTCTGCTGCAGGCCGACGCCGGTGAAATCATCTTCACGTTCGGCGACTTCGCCCTCGGAGGCAACTTCGTGGTAGGCGCGGTCGTGTTCCTCATTCTCACCATCGTGCAGTTCCTTGTGATCGCCAAGGGTGCCGAGCGCGTCGCCGAAGTCGGCGCACGATTCACCCTGGACGCCATGCCCGGCAAACAGATGTCGATTGACGCAGACATGCGCGCCGGCGTGATCGACATGGAAGAGGCGCAGAAACGCCGCAATGCCGTGCAGATGGAAAGCAAGATGTACGGCGCCATGGACGGCGCCATGAAGTTCGTCAAGGGCGACAGTATCGCCGGCATGATCGTCACCGTGGTCAACATCGTGGGCGGCACGATCATCGGCGTCTCGCAGAACGGCATGACCGCAGGCGCGGCCCTGCACACGTACGGCATCCTCACGATCGGCGACGGCCTGGTTTCGCAGATCCCTTCGCTGCTCGTGTCGATTTCGGCCGGCATCCTCATCACCCGCTCGGGCGACTCGGACGACGATGTCGGCGCCCAGGTCGGCAAACAGTTCTTCGATCAGCCCCGCGCCATGCAGATGGCCGGCGGCCTGATCTTCCTGCTCGCGCTGATTCCTGGCTTCCCCAAGCCTCAGCTCTTCACGATGGCCTTCGCCGTCTGGGGCTTCGGCTACACGCTCCAGCGCATGCAGAGCCGACCCGCAACCCCCGACGCCAAGCAGGAGCTGCAGCAGTCGCTCGCCCCCTCGGTCAAGTCAAAGAGCAAGCCAAAGGCCTCTTCAGCCGGCGGAGGCGACGAGTTCTCGCCCACCATCCCGATCATTCTGGACATTGCCCCGGACATCGGCTCTTCGATGCAGTACGACGTGCTGAACGAGGAGTTCATCAGCCTGCGCCGTGCGCTGTACTTCGACCTTGGCGTGCCGTTCCCGGGCATCAACATCCGTCCGAACCCGTCCCTCTCTTCGCTCACGTACGTGCTCAACCTGAACGAAATTCCTCTCGCGCAGGGCAAGCTCTCCGCAGGCAAGCAGATCGCCCGCGACACGATAGAGAACCTCGCGCTCTACGGCGTCACCCCCGTCAAGGGCGATGACTTCCTGCCCGGCGTCACCTCGCTCTGGGTGACAGACGAAGAGTCGCGCAAGCTCGAGGCCGCCGGCGTCTCGTGCATGAGCCACGCCAAGATTCTCGCGTACCACATTTCGCTGCTGCTCTCTCGCCACGCCTCGACCTTCGTCGGCATGCAGGAGACCAAGTACCTGCTCGACCGGATGGAAGAGAGAGCGCCCGACCTGGTGCGCGAAGTGACGCGTCTGCTGCCCGTGCAGAAGATCGCCGACATCTTCTCGCGCCTGGTGCAGGAGCAGATCTCGATCCGCGACCTGCGCACGATCCTGCAGGCGCTCATCGAATGGGCGCCCCGCGAAAAGGACGTCGTGATGCTCACCGAATACGTGCGCAGCTCGCTCAAGCGCCAGATCAGCTACATGTACTCGCGCGGCCAGAACATGCTGCCGGTGATCCTGCTCGAACCCCAGCTCGAGGAGACGATCCGCAAGGCGATCCGCCAGACCTCCGCCGGCGCGTTCCTGTCGATGGATCCGAACACGACGCAAAGGATTCTGAAGGCCGTCGAAGCCAACGCGGGCAAGTTCCGCGAGAGCTCGCAAAAGCCCGTGCTCATGGTTTCGATGGATATCCGCCGCTATGTGCGCAGACTGCTTGAGAGCAAGTTCTACGAGCTGCCCGTGATGGCGTATCAGGAAATCACGTCCGAAATCTCCGTGCAGCCCGTGGCCCGCATCAAGATCTAACCTGGTTCCGAGGAAAGAAGCACCATGGATTTTCCGTCACTGATCAAGGAATTCGGAGACAAGCTCGGAGCATCGCTCTCGCTTTCCGAACACGGCACGTGCAGCGTGCTCTTTGACGAGGACGAAGTCGTGTTCGAACTGCGGGACGGCAGGCTCTTCATGACGATCGACATCGGCTCGGCCGACGGACGGGACGAAGACTATCCGCGTTTTCTCGCCCACGCCGCGGCGGCCGCAAACACGGGCTTTTCCTGCCTCGGGATCGATCCGGAGCGAAACGTGTTCACGCTCACGCACATTCTGGAGGGAGACATGGACGAGTCCGGCTTCGAGCAGACCGTCACCATCTTCGTTTGCGCCGCGCGCCACTGGATGGACTATCTCGTGACGCGCCCCCGGGAGGGCGTCGCCGACAAGCCCTTTGACATGCAGGGGCTGCCGGACATTCTGATCCGAATTTAGCCAGACGATCCGGCGAACAGACAGGAGGCATTGAGAATGGACTTCCCCACCCTGGTTAGCGACCTCGGACGCCGTCTGGGGCTATCCCTGAACCTTGAGGAAAACGGCTCATGCGGCGTCACGTTCGGTGATGATGAGATCGGCATGGAGCTTGTCGACGGCAGGCTTTTTCTGATTTCGCACCTCGCCTCGAGCCTCGGACACGAAACGGACTGCGCACGGCTGCTCAACGCTGCGCACATGGGGCTTGAAAGCGGCTTTGCAAACTTCGGCATCGACGAGGCGTCGAGCGAGTTCACGCTCACGCGCACGCTCGAAGGATCCATGTCCCAGGAAACCTTCGAGAAGGCCCTGGTGCTTTTCGTGCGCTCCGTGCGCTATTGGAAGGCCTGGCTCACGCTGCCCGCCTCGGAGCAAAGCGCGCAGATCGAGCCATTCGATCTGAACTTCACCATGCTGCGGATCTGACCCGCACGCATGACTCGGGCCGCCGGCGCAAGGCAGGCGGCCCGTTTTCCGTCGGCAGTGGCCTCAGATATCCTCGGCTACCATGTCGATCGCACCGCACGGGCATTCGTTCGCACAAATGCCGCAGCCCTTGCAGTAGTCGTAGTTGAAGCGGAACTTCTGACCGGGCCCGAGCTTGATCACCGCATTGTCCGGACACACGCCGTAGCAGTTGTCGCACTCGAAGCAGTTCCCGCAGCTCATGCATCGGCGCGCCTCAAAGAGCGCGTTCTCCTCGGTGAGGCCGTACTGCACCTCGTCGAAGGTCGACGTGCGGCGGGCGATGTCAAGCGTCTGGCGCACCATCTTGGGCGCATCGGCGTAGTACCAGGTGTGCAGCCGCTCAAACACGGCAATCGGCTTTTCCTTGGGCGCCTCGTACACGCGCCCGTCAAGGTACGCGTCAATCGCAAGCGCGGCCTTCTTGCCGTGTCCGATCGCAGTCGTGACGTTCTTCTCCCCGGGCACCATGTCGCCGCCCGCAAAAACCCCCGGCACGCTCGTCTGCATGAGCGCGTCAACCTGCACCTCGCCGTTTTCCACCTTGAGCGAATCCATGCGCGAGAGCAGCGAAAGATCCGTCTGCTGTCCGAGGGCCAGAACGAGCGAATCGGCGGCGATCGTTTCGAACTCGCCCGTCGGCTGGGGCTTGCCGTTCTCGTCGAGCACCATCTTCTCGATCTTGATTTCGCCCTCCGCGGCCTCCTTCACCGTTGAGAGCCACTTCATCGAGACGCCCTCTTCGATCGCCTCGGCGATCTCGGCCTGGTGCGCGGGCGCCTTCTCGCGCGTCCTGCGGTACACCAGAAGCGGCTCGGCGCCCATGCGCTTCATCGTGCGGGCAACGTCGATTGCCGTATTGCCACCGCCATAGACAACGACCCGGCGCCCGAGCATTGCTCCCGTGCCCTCGGCAACGTCCTTCAGAACGCTCACGGCATCCATCACGCGGCTTGCATCGCCCGCGGGGATGTAGGCGCGGCGGGCAAGGTGCGCGCCAACGGCGAGGAACGCGGCATCATAGCCGCCCTCGCGCATCGTCTTTTCCAGATCCTCGACATTGCGGCCGCATTCGATGCGCACGCCAAGCGCCCTGATGCGCTCGATTTCGGCGTCGAGAATTTCGCGCGGCAGGCGGTACTTCGGGATGCCGTAGCGCATCATGCCGCCCGGCTGCTCAGCGCCCTCGAGCACGGTCACGTCGTGCCCGCGGCGGCGCAGCTGGTAGGCGCATGAGAGCCCCGCCGGGCCCGCACCCACGACGAGCACCTTCTTGCCGGTGCTGTTCTTGGGCGTGAGGAATGCCCAGCCCTTGGCGATCGCGTGGTCGCCAAGGAACCGCTCCACGGAGTTGATGCCCACGCTCTCGTCGAGCCTGCCGCGGTTGCAGGCCGTCTCGCAGGTGTGGTAGCACACACGCCCCAGGGTGGCCGGGAAGGGATTTTCGCGGATGATCTCGCCCCAAGCCTCGCGGTAGCGGCCGGATTCGGCAAGGAACAGCCACGCCTGGCACTTCTCGCCCGCCGGGCACTGATGGTTGCACGGAGGCGTGCGCACGACATAGGTCGGACGCATCGTTCTCCAAGAGCCCGTGCGGTTTTCCAGTGACGATCCCACGTCAAGCGTGATCGCAAAGGGTTTCATCTTGTTGATTGACATGCTTTTCTCCTAGCGCACGGACGGTACTAAATCCTGAGAGCCCTTTCGACACCCTGCTCCGACGGCGGAACGGGGTCGGGCTCGGTGCCTTCGAGCAGGCCGAACTTGACGATGTTGCGGTCTGCGATCGCCTGAAGCCGTTCGATGATCTCGGGCTGCGGAGCCTTCTTGTTAAAGAGGTGCGCGTAGCGCTTCTGCGGCATCAGGAACTTCTCGATCGGCTCCTTGCGGCGGATCTTGGAGACGTGCGTCACCTCGCCGTACTCGGCCTCGAACACCGGGAAGAATCCCGTCTGCTGCGCAAGGCGCGCCATCTCGACCGTCTTGTTCGAAGCGACGCCCCAGCCGAGCGGGCAAGGCACGAGGATGTGGATGTAGCGTGAGCCGCGGAAAGTCATCGCGTAATCGACCTTGCGCTCCAGGTCGTGCAGGTCCGCGACGGTCGCCGTGGCCACGTAGGGAATGCCGTGGGCCATCGCGATGAGGGGCACGTTCTTGCCCTGGCTGAAGGTGTTGCCGGGGTGCCCGGGCGTCGGCATCGTCGTTGCGGTGCGCGCGGCGGGCGGCGTCTGCGAGGAGCGCTGCACGCCCGTGTTCATGTAGGCCTGGTTGTCAAAGCAGATGTAGAGCACGTCGTCGTTGCGGTCGAACATGCCCGAGAGGCATCCGAAGCCGATGTCGGTCGTGCCGCCATCGCCGCCCATCGCAATGATGCGGGGCGCGCTCCCTCCGCTCTTGGCCGCCTTCACCTGCACGGCGGCAGCCATGCCGCTTGCCACCGCGGCGGTGTTGCCAAAGAGCGAGTGGAACCAGGGCAGGCGCCAGGCCGATTCCGGATAGGGCGTCGAGAACACCTCGAGGCACCCCGTCGCATTGGCCGCGATCACCTGTCCGCCCGTGGCGGCCATCGCCGCGTCAATGGCGTAGCGGGCGCCAAGCGCCTCGCCGCAGCCCTGACAGGCGCGGTGCCCGGAGTTGAGCGAATTGAACCGTTCGGACGAGGACTGAACAGTGCGGTCTCCCGGATTGAGCAGCCGGTTGCCCACCGTGAAGGTGCCGGTCTGATAGAAACGAACTTGTGTTTCCTGCATAGTGTGTTGTCTCCTCTTCGGGGGTGCCTACAGGATCTCGCCTGCGTCGTCGCGGTGTGCGTCGCGCATCATGGCTTCGGGCAGCGGGCCCGTGCGGCGCGCGGACTTCTCGCGTGCGAGCTGCCGCTCGACGAGCTCCATGTCAAGGTCCATGAAGGTGAGCGAGCCGAGCGTGCCGCTGACGGCCTGCTCGAAGATGCGCTGGAGCGAAGCCTTGGTGATGGCGCGTCCGCCAAGGCCCGCGATCACGCACTTGGGCCGCAGTCCGAGCTCGCGGCTTGCGACCATGACATCACGGTTCAGAACGCCGCCCGAGCCCACGGCAAGCGTGCGCTCGACCACGACGACCTGGCGCGCGCCCCGCAGGGCCTCGCGCATCGCATCGACCGGGAACGGACGGAAGCACTTCAGGCACACGACGCCGATTTTCACGCCCGCCTCGCGCATCTCGTCCACGACGTCCTTGATGGTGCCAAGGCACGAGCCCATGGCGACCACGCGGATCTCTGCATCCTCGCACCGGTAGAGCGAAACGAGCCCGCCGCTTGAGCGGCCGAAGATTTTCTCGAATTCGCCGCAGACCCGGGGAATCAGCTCCAGTGCCTGCAGATGCTTCAGATGCGCGAGGTACCTCACCTCGGTGAAGGCTTCAGGCCCAACCATCGCGCCGATCGAGACCGGATCGTTCGGATCGAGCACCTGGCGCGGATCGTAGGGCGGCAGGAACGCGTCGACCTGCTCCTGCGTGGGCACGTCGATCCGCTCGACGGCATGCGTCAGAATGAAGCCGTCCATGCAGACCATCACGGGAAGCGAAAGCTCCTCGGCGATGCGGAAGGCCTGGATGTGCATGTCGGCGGCCTCCTGGTTGGTCTCGGCGAAGATCTGCAGCCAGCCGCTGTCGCGCTGGCTCATCGAGTCGGAGTGATCGTTCCAGATGTTGATCGGAGCGCCGATCGCGCGGTTGGCAACCGTCATCACGATGGGCAGGCCGAGGCCCGAGGCGTTGTACACGGCCTCGACCATGTAGAGCAGCCCCTGGGAGGCGGTGGCGGTATATGTCCGGGCGCCCGCGACCGAGGCGCCGATCACGCTGCTCATGGCGGCGAACTCGCTTTCCACGTTCATGTACTCGCAGTTCTTGAGGGTGCCCTTGCGGCACATCGTGCCCAGCGCCTCAACAATGTGCGTCTGGGGCGAAATCGGATAGGCGCTGATCACTTCGGGTCGGCACAGCGCAACGGCCTGGGCAACGCCCTGACTGCCTTCAATTTGCTTGAGCATGGGGGACTCCTTAAGCGGCCTTGGCCTTGATGATGTAGTCGTATGCGGCCTGGGCGACGGCGGCGTTGGCCTGAGCGATCTTGCCGCCGTAGCGCTCGCTGTAGGCGGCCTGCACGTTCTCGAGCTTGAGCGCTCCGGTCATCGCGGCAAAGCCTGCGAGCATCGCGGCGCCGGGCAGCGGCCTGCCGATGAAGTCGATGGCGAACTTCGTGCCGGGAACCGTCATCACGTGTCCGGCGGGAAGCCGCGCAACAAGATCTCCGAGTCCCATCTCCTCGGGCGAGAGCGAGCTGTTGATGAGGACATAGCCGTCCGGGCGGATGCCCGAGAACACGTCAACGCTCTCAAGAAGCGTCTTGTCCTGCACGAGCACGACATCGGGCTCCTGAATCGGCTCCCTCAATCGGATTTCCTTGTCATCGATGCGGGCAAAGGCAACCACCGGTGCGCCGGTGCGCTCGGAGCCGAAGCTCGGAAACGCCTGCGCCCAGTGCCCCTCGGTAAAGGCCGCGACGCTCAGCATCTCGGCGGCGGTCACGACGCCCTGCCCTCCGCGGCCATGAATGCGGATCTGATACATGAACTTTTCTCCTGGCTGAAGTCGGGTTCTGCGGTGGCCGGCTGCGCGGTTTCCCCCAGCGTGGAACCCCAGAAGCAGGCAGGCCTCCCAACCTGTTAACAATATCATTTTTTCAGACGGGTTTGAGTTCGTCCTGAGCGCGTAAAACGTCATGTCAGTGCCGGCCGGATCAGCCTCGGCGACCCCGTGCAGCCTGAGGCAGACACGGATACAATCGTTTTTTGACCATGCGACGGGCCGCGCTGCCGGGACTCACGGCAGGGTGCGGTGCCCGCAATGGCATCCCTTGCTCAGGCAAAGCGATGAGAAGCGACTTTAACGATTTCAAGAACCTCCTGAGGAGCCTGAGGCCGGACGCGGCTGACCTGCCGAACGGCGCTGTCAGCATCGCGCTGGGCGCCTCTTCCCTGTCATTCTTCCAGGCACCAGACGATGCAGACTGTCTGTTCGTGCGCACGCGCGTGGTGAGCCTCTCCGAGATCACCCGCGCTGGCGAATTTGCCAGGGCAGCCCTTGCGGGCAACTTCTTCTGGCACGCGACGCGGGGAGCCAGGCTCTCCATCGGTCCGGATCGGGCGGTCTATCTGACCGAGCGCCGCCTCATTGACGGGCTTGCAGATCCGCGGGCTCTGGCCGAGGTGATTGAAAACTTCCAGCTCACCGTCACCGACTGGCAGATCAGGAGCAGCCTGTATGCTTAAGGAACAGTTCTTCAGCATCCTCAAGGAGTTCTCCGAGCTCACCGGAGCGGATCTCTCGCCCGATGAGCAGACCGGCGCCGTCGTCTTCATCGTTGACGATGACATCGTGGTCAACCTGCGCTACATGGAGGATTCCGACACCGTCCTCATCTTCTGCCCCGTGATCGACTTCGGAGAATTCTCCGCTCCCGACGCCGGCGCAAAATCGCTCTCGCTGCTCGAGCTCACGGACATCAGCGGCAGGTGCGGCAGCGTCACGCTCGCCCTTGACAGCGACGCCCATCTCGTGCTCGCCATGGACCGGCGCAGCGCCCTCACCATTTCTTCGCTTGACGCTCTTGCCGGATGGATCGAGATCACAACTGAGGCCGTGCGCAGCGTTCGGCAATCCCTGGCCGACAATTTCCCCGCGGCGGAGGATGCATAGATGTCACCTCCGAGCATTACCCAGATCCCTTTCCCTTCGGTGCCCCTGCCGTCCGACCCCCTGATCGGCTCTGCGGACGACACGCTCACCCTCAACGGCTCGCCACAGACATCCGAAAGCAGAACCCCCGGGCAAGTCGCCATCCTTCCCGAACAGAACGACCCGGGGATGGAACAGACCATCCAGAACGGACTCCCGTCGCTTTCTGGCGGCAGCTCGAGCGCCTCCGTCTTTGCCGCAAAACACAAGGTCCAGACTCCCAAGAACTGGGATCTCACCAAGCCCAGCCATGTGCTGGAAATCGTCAGGGAAGCCGTCGGTCACATCAAGGACTCCATCCGGGGCGAAGCGCTCATCCAGAACTTTGCCAATGAGATGAAGCACGCGGTGATCACCGCAATCGGCGCCCACCCGGACGCGGCGCCCGTCCTGGCTGACGACATCGCAGATCTCATCGAGACGCTGAGCCTTCTGAAGAGCGCCCGCGCGGGGCTTGCCAAGCACATTCCCGACGGTGGGGATGCCAAGGATCCCAAGGCAGCGCTCTCGGCAATCAAAAAGGGCTTGCGCGCCTTCCGCTATCAAGCCCAAAAGACCGTCAGCGCGATGCATCCCGGCTCGGACTATGTGGAAAAAATGGGGATTGTCGAAGGCGCGATGCGAAAGCTCCAGAACGCCTTCTCGGACACGGTCGTCAGCCAGGAGAAGCTTGAGCTGATCAGCTCGCTCGAGAGCAAGGCGGCCGAAAAGACGGCGGCCATTCTCGAGCAGCTGCAGAAAATCGACCCGAATCTGCCGCGCCCTGCCCTGCCCGAAAAATTCACCTTTCTCAGCCAGATCGGCGAAACGCTCGACATCTCGCACCGGACCAACGACCAGATCCGCACCTTTGAGGACGCGCAAAGCTCCGACTCCAGACTGCGCGGCATGCTCGGTTCGATTGCCGAAAAGGGCGGCAGCCACAAGGTTACGTTCACAGCCGGAATCGGTGCCCTGATCGGCCTAGGCTTTTCCGCTGCGGCGGTTGCCGGCATCCGCGCCGGAGCACGCGTGAAGATCGAGGCGGATGTCTCATGCGAAGGCGCCGACAGGCCCCTTGAGGTCACCTTCCGTCTTGGCGGGGGGCTGGAAGCCAAGCTGCTGGCCAAGGCCGGCCTGTTTTCCGGCCCGTCGGCCTCGGCCGGCGCCGGCGCCCAGGTCTCGCACTTCGTCACGCGCTCCTACGCCTCGCTTGACGACCTGATCCTCGATGCGAACCGCAACAAGATGGCAACCGCGCGCTCGATCGGCGGGGCCATTTCCGGCACCGTCAAGACCGTCGGATCAAAGCTCGGCAGACTTGGCACCAAGCTGTTCCGGGCGATCGGCCGCCACTCCGGGGATATCATGCAGTCGGTCCGGGGGTATCTGGACTCGCTCAAGGGCAGCGGCATCATCCACAAGCTGGACACGCTGCTCACGCCTCGCGCCAATCCGATCATTGTGGCCGAGCGCGACGGCTACACCGGGGCGGTCTACGGCGATCTGTCCGGCAATATCGAACTCGCCAGCCTCGTCAGCATGGGCGGGGAGGTCACGGTTCAGCATCAACACGACTTCAATGTCTCAAGCCACACCTACGCCCCGATTGCGCAGAACATCCGAAACGCCGGCAAGCCTGCGCTTGCCGCCATGATCCGGCCATTCCCCGACGGAGTCTCGATGCCCAAGCTCGCCGAGGGCACCGAGGCGGACGACCTGGCCGATGCGTTCGAACTGCTGGTCGACAATGCCGTCCAGAACCCTCCCGCAGGCAAGGAGCAGTGGGCCGAGCTGGCGAACAAGATCCGCACGCTCATGATTTCGGTGGAGCTTCTGCACACCGAGGGCGGCATCTCGCGGGAGGAGGCCGACCGGCTCCTCGAGCGCTTTTCCAATCCCGGCGTGAAGCTCCCGTCCGACATCTACCGCGAATATCTCATGGAGGGCACCGGGAACGCCAAGCCGGCAAAGATCCGCAACAGCTTCTCGAGCAAGGTCAAGGTCGATCTGCTCACCTCCCAGACAAGCGGCCTTGTCGGGGGCCTGCCCAGTCTGACCGGAACGGCGGCCGATTCTTTCATCAAGGCTGTCGCCGGCGCTGGAGTGCAGGAACTGCGCCACCAGCTCGGGCTCGACAACACGATCGAATACCGGTTCTCCTCGGAAAAGCCCGCCAAGCCAGGCGAGGATCCCCGCCCGTGGGAGAACTCCGTCAAGACGACCCACGAAGTCGCCGTGACCGCTTCAATTCCGTTCCGCGCCGTTGTGAACATGATCGCCCGCAGCGTCATGACCAAGGGCGGCCGGGCGGACGCCACCGAGCCCACGGCCGCAGACAACGCCAAGGAAATCGCCAAGGATGCCGGCAAGGGACTCGTCGCCAAGGCCATCCCCAAGCTGCTCATTGCCGGCGTCAAGGAAGGCGCCAAGGCAGGCGTGATCAAGTGGCTGTCCAATCCGGACAACATTGAAAAGCTCGTGACGTTCGCCTTTGACCATGCCGGCGAGGCGCTCGGCGCCATCGTGGGCGCCCTCGAGTGGATCGTGGAAAACCCCGGCAAGACGCTCGAGACCGCGCTGACGGTCTGCTCCTATGTCGGCGGCACATCCATCAGCTCTGAAAACGAACGGCTCAAGACGATCAAGTGGGAGTTCAATGACGGCAAGCTCGTCAAGTTCAGCGTCTCCAGCGAGGTCTCGAGCAAGATTGGCATCGATGTCGATCCTGTGGGCGTCGGGGTGGGGGTCGGATTCGATCTCTCGTACAAGGTGACCGACTCGCTCAAGGAGCGCGGCATGCTGATGTCGGGAACGCTCACCACGCTGATGGGCGAAGCCGAGACATTCTCGCTCACGAACACCAACGTCACCGCACACTCGGGCAGCAATGAAGGCTTCAAGAACTACCTGGCGGCCAACCTCTCCGTCGTGCGGGAAGTTGTCGCGGATCTCTCAAAGCCCGAAAGCATCACGCTCTACGCCAAGGCGATTGAGGCGGCCGCGGGCGATCCCGATCTGCAGATCAGGATGCGCGATGCACACCAGAAGCTCATGCAGCTTGGTGCGGACGGGCCGGCCGCCGAAGTGGTCGACGCGGCGCACGATCTGCTGCTGTCGATGACGGCGGCCTTCAGGAGCAGCTTCTCAGCATAGGACTGGCTCCAGGGATTCCGTCCAGGCATTGCCGGGCGCCAAGGCGGCTAGAATGTCTCCCTGTTGCGACACCGTTATCCCGAGCGAGCCCCTCCAATGCCCTCGATCCGCCTGACTCTCCTTTGCCTTCTCTCTGCGGTTTCGGCCGCCGGGTGCTCGCTTTTTTCCGGTGCGCCGCAGGGGCCAGGCACGCCGCTTTCCCCCGAGGAGGCCGCATTCGGGAATCTGGGGCGTCCCGCATTCACGCTTACGGGCTCAGGAACCCAGACCTTCGTCTGCACGCGGGACAAGAAGGGGCGCTACTGGCGACTCGAGCACTCCGACGTCAAGCTCTCCCAGCCGGGCGCCTCGCGCGTTCTGGTGCGCCAGAAAACGGACTTCACATTCGTCTCTTCGGACGGCTCGATGCTCTCCGCACGCGTCTTCAAGTGGGTGAGCGGCGCCTCCACGGGCGATCTCAAGTCGATTCTTTTCCGGACCCGCTCGCGCGGCCTTCCCGGACGGCTCACCGGCATCACCCGAGTGCTGCGCGACGAAGCACGGGGCGGCCAGCCCCAGACTCTGTGCTCGGCATCCCAAACCGGCCAGGAAAAGACGATCGCCTTCACTGCCCGCTACCGCTTTTACAGGGGTGGCCCGTAAAGCCATCGATTTAATGACATGGACCACCCTGATGCCCATCTTCCACCGCAGGTGGGACAATGGGGGTGTCAAATTCTCAGAAGGAGATCCATGTCATGGCAAAGTACATTAATCATCAAACGCTCGATGTCAACACTGAATACTCGGTGATCGGCCTTGATCTGGCTAAACACGACCTCTCTTTGGCGGCGACCTCTACCGATGGAGAGGTTCTCATTGTGGATCAGATGACGTACGCGGATTTCCTGGAGCTTGCGCATGGCCTCAGCCCGGCATTGTTCTCCATGGAGCCTTGCTGCGGCTTTTCCTACTTGAGTGCAGAACTCCAGTCCCTCGGGCATGAGGTCAGGGTAATCAGCGGTCAGGCTGTCAGCAACTGGGTTAAAACCTACAGATCCGGTTCGGGCATGATGGATTGCAAATGTGATCCAAGTTGCTATATTACAGAACAAAGAGCCTGCGGCTCTTGCCCTTATATCCATCGGTTAAAACCGACGGCTTTACGGGCAAGATCTGTAGGTGTACGAGGAAATTTAGAGAAAACAGTCTCTTATTGCGTTCCTGAAATCGTACAGCTGAGGCTTTTGGAAAATGCATGCCGGCCGACAAGTCCGCATGTGCTCGGAACTTGACCGGCCGTGGAGGGAGGCGGGCGGCTGGCGAGCGTCTCGTCAGCCGGGCAGGAACGCCTTGAACGGGCGCTTCAGGCCTCGGTCAGCGCACTGAAGAATTCCTCGGGCGCAATGCCCGCGTCCCGGACCCGCCGCCTGCAAAGCTCGAGAAGCTCGTCCGACACTTCGCGTCCCTCGGACTCAAGCCAGAGAAGGGCGATGCAGAATGCATCCGCAGCATCGAGCCCGTGCTCGTCCATGAGCCGGAGGACGGCAGAAACGGCTTCATTCCACATTTGATCAATTGCACGTTTGAGCGTTTCCGTGCCGGCGAGGGCATCCAGAATATCGATCCTTGCGACTTCCTCCGGATCCGGCCCCATGGCGGCCGGCCCCTCCATGATGTCTTCGCAGCAGCCATCGGCCGGAACGGGTGCGGAATAGGCAGCGGTGCGGCAGCGCATGCCGCTCGCAAGCGCCTTGGGCATGATTCTGTCAGCGAAGAACCCAAGTACGCCCGATCCGGACGCGGCAGCCATCTGCGGCACGCTCTGCAGAGTCGGCATCTCCGGGGTCTTCTCGGACTCCTCCCGCTCGCTCACGAGGAGCAGATTGGTGTAGTTCGTGAGAAGCCCGTACTGAACGGCAATCGCTGCGAGCTCCTCTTCGCCGAGTTCGTCCGAGAGCTGCTGCAGGCGCGCCCAGGCGGCAAGCTTTGCGAGCGCCGGGTTGTCCGTTTCGGCCCAGGGCGCAGCCTCGAGCGTTTGGGCTTCGCCATCCCTCGTGCAGCGCAGGCGGGCCGCTTCTTCCGGCTTTTTCCTGAAAAGCGCATAAAGCGGCGCGCTTTCCCCGGCAAAGAGATTGGCCGCAAGGGTGCTCTGCCAGAGGGGCTTGCCGGGCAGGCGTGGCTCTGCTTTGCCAAGCGGGCTCTTGCGGATCTTGGCTACAAACCGGCCCAGCGTTTCCTTGAAGGGCTCGTTCGGCATCACGAAGGCGCAGTCGCCTCCCGTCGCCTGGGCAAGACTGCGGATCGTGCCCTCGGTGGGGGCAACGCCCACGCCCACCGCAAAGACGCGGTGGCCGCTGCCGCGCACTTGCCGGGCGATGTCGTCGGCTCCCCAGACCTGCCCGTCGGTGATAAGCAGGATGTCGGCTTCATCCTTCTTGCCCGTGAGCGATGCGGCGGCCTTCAGGGCGGAGAGCATTTCCGTGCCGCCCATGTCGGCGTCGATTGCGCTCACCGCGGGGATCCAGTCGCGCCGCCAGAACGCCGCCGTGCAGGCGTGCGGCGCGGTGATGACGTGCCGCACGTCGCTCCCGAAGAGGGTGAGGGTGACGCGGTCGGTGTCCCGGAGCGCCTCCTTCAGGCCCTCCAGGGCAAGACGGGCCTGATAGATCGAAGCGCCCGACATCGAGCCCGAGCAGTCGACGAGCACGCGAAGGTTCGCGGGGCGATCGCTCCGCTCAGAGGCCTGCGGCGTGAAGAGCGCGCAGCCCACCCAGTTTTTGCCGTCCCGGGCCAGGAGCGAGGCGGGCGGTGGCGGCAGTCCGCTCACCGTCACAGTGATGTCCCGGTCGGCGTATCCGCACTTCATGTCCACGCTGATCGCGTCTTCCCCGTGCTTTACGGTGAAGGCGTTCCGCTCGCAGCTCACTGCGCCCCGCGCAAGGAACCCCTTCAGCTCGAAATGCGCGCTGCACGGGTACTCGGCAAGGAAGTTCGAGTGCACCCTCTGGTGCGGGAGCAGCCCGCCCTGAGTGCCGGTGTCGCTGTAGCGGTCGGCGACGAACGTGGGAACGCTGATGCGCACGGCTCCCTCGTCCCACGTGCAGAGCCTGGCTGAGCTGATCTCAAGCTCGAGCTCCTCGTCCGGGAGAATGTTTCCGAGATTTGCCGTGCACAGGCCTTCCTCCTCGTTCACCTCGAGCATCATGGGAGTGTCGCCCTTTTCGATCGCGCTCTCGTATTCGGTTTCGGCGGCCTTGCGCTCGAGGGCGCGCGCGACATAGCGCTTGCCGTTCAGAATTGCTGCAAAGCCCGTGATGACGCTGTTCCAGGAAAGGGGGAACGTATAGACGATTTCAAGCTTGCGACCGGACGTATTGCGGTACTTCTGCCGCGCCGTGCAGGTGACGAGCAGGCCCTCGGCCTGAACGTCCCAGGAAAGCTCCTTCAGGCTGATCGCCTTTGAGGGATTCAAAACAATTTCGGACAAATCGATGGTGGTCATGTCAGCACTTACCTCATTCCTTTGATTGCCTTGCAGCAAGCCTCTCGATGAGAACCCGCACGAGAGCGCGCAGCTCTTCGTTCGTGAGTCCCGCTTCGAAGGGATCGACGGACAGTTCCACGCCCGGCGCAAGATGGATGTGCGAGCGCACGGTGACGCTTCCGGGAGCTGGGGCTGCGCTTGGCACGCGCTCCGGCGCATCGATGAGCGCCTTCACCCGTTCGAGCGAAAACCCCTCGGCCGTCAGCCTCTTGACGCGCAGCAGCGTTTCCAGATGCCGCTCGCCATAGTAGGCGGCGCGCCTCTCGCCCTCGGGACGGGCGACAAGCCCGGTCTGGATGTAGTAGCGGATCGTGCGTTTCGTGAGTCCTGTCAGCCGGACAAGATCGTCAATCGAGTATTCGCTCATGATGGAACCTCCATGGCGCTTATTATACACAAGAACTGTCAAAATCAAGTGTTCATATTGATAGGCAAGAAACGAGGATGGATTCTCGCTGCATTGTGCGAAATGGATGCGAAAAATCACCGTTTCAGGAACTTTCTAAGTGTTCGCAAGGCATGCGGAAAACCTCTTTGAAAACCCAATTTTATGCATTGATATTAGGGCGGAATAAAGTTATTTGGTATTGGAAATGCGCTGCGTGCGGCAGTAAAATTGCGATGCGGGAGAAGCGCGCTGCCAGGAGCCGTTCAAAAGGAATCGCAGGCCCTTCCTGATTTATACAGCACAGAAGTCGACGGGCCTCCTGCTGTTGCTGATTGATTTTTGGCAAGGAGAAAAGCATGCTGGGTGCAGTGATGGGCGACATGGCGGGACGGGAGAAGAGCTCGCAAAGGTGGAGTTCCGTGACGGTGAGGTCGTGCGCGGCGGCGCTCGCGATCACGCACAGCGTGAGAGCGGAGGCGGTCGATGCCGAGCTTTTCAGATCGGAACTTGGGGCCGCGCTCAAGGCGCTTGGCGGAAATGCTGATGCAGGGCGCGACGCCGTGCAGGAGCCCGCGGTAGAGACAAGTGCTCTCGCGGCGGCATGCACGAGCGCCTGCGCAAACGCGGCCGGCAGTCTTGAGGAGGCGATGTCTCTTGCACGGATCTGCGCCGAGGTCATGCAGGGCGATCCGCAGGCGCGCCATGCCGCTGAGGCTTTTGCCGGAGCCGTCCATCTCGCGCAGGCGGGAGCCAGTGCGGCGTCCATCCTCAGTTTTGCCGCGCGTCACTGCGAAAGCGCAGGGTTCGCCTGTCCGCAGACGCTTTGCGAAGGCATTGAGGCTTTTGCGGCTGCGGATTCCTTTGAGGACGCCTTGAAGCGGGCAGTGCAAAAAGGGCCGGACGGCAAGCCCGTTCCCGCGATCTGTGCCGTGATCGCCGGGGCGCTTGCCGAGGTCCGCTGGGGAATCGAGGTCGAAGCGGCGGAAAACGCCCGATATGCACTCGCCTCAGAGCTTTGGCTCGCCATAGAGGAGCTGCGCGCGTGTCCGGCCGGCAATGCCCGGCACTTTGCCGCGCGGCGCTTTGCAGACTGGAGCGGCATGATCGGGGAGGCGCTTGAGCTGGCGGAAGAGGAACTCCGATGCAGAGCCATCCAATCGCTCAGCCATCCATTGTCTGATTCCGGGGACGAAAGAGTCCACAGCAATACTCCGGAGGAACTCTCGCGGGTCTTTCCCGACCGGCGCACGTTCGAGCGGCTGTGCGCCGACGAAGAGTGCTGGTACGGAAAAGACGACGCATTTTTCTTCTACGACCCGAAGACGGAGTACCTCGCGACATTCAATGCCGGCGACAGCTTTGACGAAGACTTTCTCGAAGAAGACACCGACTACGACACCGAGGTCGCAGAGCAGATCGAGGCTCTTGGCAAGTGCGATCTCTCGTCTCTTGCCGAAGGCTGGGAGGTGCCGATCAATGATGAGCTCGAATATGCGGCAGCGTGTTTCCTTGAGTGCTTCGAGACGAAGAAGGAAGAGTATGAGGAGGAGGGCGTCGAGATTCGGCGCGGCGAACAGGCTTCGTTGCTGAGAATCGAAGTGCCTGCCCATTCATCCATTTGCCTCGAAGCAGTGCAAAATTAGGAAGGCGTCCTAAAAAAGCGCAAGAGATCGATTTTCCAGAGAGCACCCATGACCGTACTTCTGTCTCATATTCCGGGATTTCATGCAAATCCGCCCCGCAAGCCAACCGAGCCCGATGAGGACATGACGGTGAAGCTTCTCGGACGGCATGTGGGAGAGGATGCCGTGCGCAGGATGCTTGAAAGCGGCACGCTCGTGCTGATGCGCGGGTATGAAAACTTCCCGGCAGGCATCCGCGCGAGCGCCGCCATCTCCTGGCCCAGGCCCGCGTGCGTCTTTGACAAGGGCACGGGCAGGATCTTCGCGGACACGGCGTGCCTGAACGCCCTGGCGCTCGAGATGGATTTTCTCGTCTGCGCCGGCACCCTCGCTCTGGGCAATCTGCCGATCGTGCGCAAAATTCTGGAAAAGGCTGCCGAGATGATCGGCCAGGATCCTTCGGCCTTGAAGCCGAAGGAGCAGGCGATTGTCCAGCGCGCAATCCTTCGCTACGGGCTCAACAGCCGCGTCTGGAAGCCTGAGTTGCGGGGCGCCGCCTTCCTTGCCGAGATCGCAAACGACATGACCGAGCTCTTCACCAAGCGCTCGTTTGAATCGGCACGAAAAATCATCCAGACGGGCAAGGGCAGGTTCACGCTCACGAATTTTGCCGGGCTGCTCTACATCCTCACGAAATTTGCTTCCGAGCAGGATGCAAAAAGCCTTGCGGCAAGCGGAGTCGAACTCTATGACACTGATGAACTGGCCAGCCGGGAGCTGCCGCTTGACGCAGTGTGCACCCTCAGGCGCGATGCGACCCCCACGGGAGAGGACTTCTTCGGCAGGAGCCTGAGCGCGAGACAGGCTCTGGAGCTGGCAACGGGCGGATACATGTTTCCGAACGAGCCCCTGCAGCTGCTCATGGAGGACTGGTCGCCCGCCTATCCCGTGCACCTTTCGCCCGAGACGGGCCCGGCCAATCCGCTTTCCTCGCTCTCCATCCGTCCCTTTGCGCAGTTCTCCCTGCAGTGCCTGACGCCGCCCGGCAAGGCCCCCGCGGCGCAGCTCCTTGCCCTCGCCGCGATCGATCCGCTTGAGGGCGAGTGCACGGATCTCGCGGCGCTGCCCGCGGTGCAGTGCGCTCGTAAGACCGCCGTGCGCATCACCGGGGCGGACGTCTCGGAGAACCTCGCCTTTGCAACGCTTTCGCTCATCGCGCCGGACCTTGAGGCCGGCCCCATCCCCGCGATTGCGACGACCTGGCCGATGCAGGCCGACAGGCTGAGGACGAATCGTCTTTATGAGGCGGACCTCGCCTTCTGGGCAGGCGGCGCGGTAAAAAGCGCCGAGCGCTCCTGCTGGCTTGAAGAAGAGAGCGACTACAGTCCCGTCCGGCCGCGCGTCCGGATGCGCGGGGAGGTTCTGAGCGTGGAGCGCGAGGAGACGCTCGCCGGCATGGAGCTTGTGCGGCTCGAAGTGAGCCTTGCGCCCGAGGAGGGGCGAAAAATCGACGCAGTGCTCGCAAAGGCCGTCTTTGAGGGCTCTGGAGCCGCCCGGGGCGACTTCGTTGAACTCACCGGGTTCTTCCTTGCGGGCAACTTCACGAGTCTTGAGAAAAAGCGGGAGCTCAAAGCCGAACCCTCGCGCAAGGATCTTCTTTCCATGGCGCCGGTGCGGCTGCGCAGGCTGATCAAAAAGTTCGGTGTGAACCCCTTGAGCGCACGATATCTGCTGATGTGCCAGGACGTGTTCCTGGAGAGCGGGTTCTTCGAGGACTACCAGAGCCTCATCGACCTTGCCATGCGTGCGGGAAGCCGTCCGCTCGGACAGTATGCCTCGATCTGTGGGCTTCTCGCCACGGCAAAGCATCAGCGCTCCGACGAGACATTCTTCCGGACCGCGCAGCTTGCCGCGTACATGATGAGCGGCACGCGCAGCGAGGCGTTCGCCGAGTTCCTCACGGACAGCGATGACATGAGCCAGCTGTTCGGCTTTGACATTCAGAGCGCGCTGCGCGCCGCCGTGCCCATGAAGCGGGAAAACCTGGGGTGCTACCAGGTCGACGCCCTCACGGAAATGGTTTTTCTGAAGTTCCGCGATCCGGATCACACCCTGGTCGAACTGCTGTTCACAAACGTCATGCTGCACGCCGTGAACGCGGGCCTGTGGAAGCTGGGACTGGAGCTTGCCAAGCGCTACGCGCTCGGAATCGGCGCCGAAAAGAGCGAGGAGCGGGCCGCCAGGATCCTCTCGTTCATCTCGGACAAGGGCGACAGGATGACGTCCTTTGCCCCGCGCGCGTTCCAGCGGCTGGGCGAAAAGCTCTTCACGCTCGAGCCCGACGAGGTGCTTGCCGAATGCAAGGCGGGGATCGCGGAGGGCAACTACGGCTCGATCCTGCTCACCGGACTCTGGTACGCGGCCTACGCCAAGGGCGACGACGACCTGCGCACCGCGTACGGTCTGTTGAAATCCGTCGAAAAGCGGCTGGGCGACAAAACGATCATGCGGATCGGCGAGAGCATCCGCCTTGAGCTCGGCGCGAAGACGCCCGCAAAGCGCCGTGCGCTTGACGCATTCGACCCCTGGCGGGCGATCGGAGTTGAAAAGCCCGATCTCGTCTGCAGCCTGTACAGGACGCTGCACGTGGACGAGGCCGTGCGGGAGATGCACTCGGATCTGTACGCCGCGCTTGACCCGGAGTATGCGGGCCAGATGACCGAACGGATCATGCGCCAGTTCGAGTTCGTCTCGCAGGGCGAAGCGCCGGCGTTCGAGAGCATGTGCGAGAAGGCCGGCATCACGGACACGGCCCTGCGCCTCACAGAAGTGCAGGGCAGCTCCGAAGAAGGCCTCGGGGGGAGGCTGCTCATGGCGTACCTGCCCACCGAAGAGGGCTGGCTGATGCGTGAAGCGTATCCGTTCTTCGAGCGGGGCGTGCGCGTGCCGGTGCGGCTGATGAGCGGGATCGCCTCAACGGACGCCGTCTCCGTCGTGCTCCTTGCCTCGTACGTGATTCCGTCCACCGGAGAGAGCGTTCTGCTCAGCATCTTCGATGCGCTCTGGCCGCTTTACGCCACGTACTACAACCTGGGGGACGAGCGGGAATTCACGATCTATGGGATCGGCAGGGAGCTTGAGCGGCTGCCCGAGGGCACGCTCAGGGACATCAACCTCACCACGCGCGGCGAAATCCGGCGCCTCGGGGGCAGCAAGATGGAGCAGGCGCTGCACACGATCGTTTCGCCCGTGCTCGGCATCCGCCGGCGCGTTGCCGAAATTGCTGGCGTTGCCTACTCCGAGCTCGACGTGATGCCATTCTTTGAGATGAAGGCGGAGACGATGCCCGTGTATCTGCCGGACGCCCTGGTGCCAGAGGATCTCAGGATCGGAGACGAAGTGAAGATCGTGATGCAGCTGAACGGCTACACGCTTGCCGAGCCGATTGAATCGGAGCAGGGCGGAAACGCCTGAGCCGGCGGGGATTGAAACAAGATACCGTTTTCTGATTTTCCGGAGCTCCGTCCAGGATTCGGGCGGAAAGGCGATGCAAGGGGCGGGAGCTGAAGCGTTCTTTGCCAGAGCGCCCGCGGCTGGGGGATAATTTTCAGTTTCCCGTCAGGAAAATGGTTTTTCCCTGGCTCGCCAGCCAGGCTATCGGAGTCATTCATGGTCCAGCAAAAGCATCTGTCGACGCCTGCGATGATTGCGTTCATCACGTTCATGAACATGTTCATTCCGCTCTCGACGGACCTCTATCTGCCGGCAATGCCCTCAATGGGCACCTATTTCGGGGCAAGCCAGGCGCTCGTCGGCCTCACGCTCACGGTCTTTTTCTTCGTCTTTGCCGTGAGCCTCGTGCTCTTCGGGCCGCTCAGCGACAAGTACGGCAGACGGCCGATCCTCATCGCGGGGGCGACGCTCTTTACGGCGGCCTCGCTCGTGTGCGCGCTCTCAACGAGCATCTACATGCTGCTTGCCGGACGGTTCCTGCAGGCGGTGGGGGCGGGAGCCGTGATCACGACGGCGACGGCGCTCATCAAGGACAGCTTCTCGGGCAGGATGATGAGCCGGATCCTGGCGATCACCCAGGCGCTGTCCGTGATCGCCCCCATGGCGGCGCCGATCATCGGCGGCCAGATGCTGATGTTCACAAGCTGGCGGGGGTCGTTTTTCCTGCTTGCCGCGTTGGGTGCAGTGAACCTTTCGGTGGCGCTCCTGCTCACCGAGACGCTGCCCGCCGCAAGACGCTTTCAGGGCAGGGTGGCAGCCTCCTGGCTGCTCCTCGGGGGCGTGTTCAGGCAATGGCGCTTCATGCAGGCGCTCCTGATGTTTTCGCTTCTCACGGCGGGCTTCATGGCGTACCTGAGCGTGTCCTCCTTCGTGTACATCGAGAAGTTTGCCCTCTCCGCGCAGCAGTACAGCTACTTCTTTGCCTGCAACGCGTTCATGTCGGTCGCCGGGCCAGCGCTCTACCTGCGGCTCAAGGGCCGCGTGCCCGACATGGGCATCGTGGCCGGGGGCCTTGCGGTGGGGCTGCTGAGCGCGGTGCTCGTGCTCACCGCCGGCACGCAGTCGGCACTTTTCTTTCTCCTTTCGTTCATGCCGTTCACGGTGGTGACGTCCGCGCTGCGGCCGCTCAGCATGGAGATGCTTCTGAACAGGGTCCGCGAAAACGCCGGCACGGCTTCGTCCGTCATCAACTTCGTGCATACGCTCTTTGGCAGTCTCGGCATGATGCTGGGCACAATGCCCTGGGCCGATTTCGCCTCGGGCCTTGGCATCATCATGCTCGTCTGCACGCTGCTTGCCTGGGGACTGTTCTTCTTCGTGAGGCGCAGCGCTGCGCGGGAGAGCGACTGATCGCAGACAGCCGCTTGAGCGGTTCTCAAGGACCGGAGCTACTGGCTTTTTGACCTCAGTGCTCCGGTCCTTTCTTTTGTCTTCCGAACGCAATGAAAACTGACCCTGGAGCGCCTCTCGGAAAGTGCCCTGCAAGCGCACGGCAACCGTCTGAAACCAAAGCGTTTTTTGACGCGTGACGGCGACCCTCCGAGGCAGGTTTTATGCATCATCTTCTGATGCGTCAACTGCTATCCTGAAGTCATCCGGAAAGCTCTGGATGGAGTCACAACCGAACGGCTGCAACAGCCGAAAGAGAAGGAGAAAACACATGCCAAACAGAACGCAAAAATCCGCAGTCAAACAGAGCAATGCCCGCAGAAACGCCTCCGCTAAAGGGGTCAGAACGAGGGCGGCTGTGATGCGGGGAGAACGGGAGCAGGGGGAGCTTGCGGCCTTCCTCTCTTCGATCGAATCGCACCCGTATCGCCTCACCACTTCAGGCTATTACGAGAACATTGTCGGCTGCACGCCGGAGGAAGTCGACGAGGCCTTGGATGAATGCCGCGGACGGGACGAAATCGGCGAGGTGTGGCGGTTCTGCATTCTGAGCATCGACGAGGGGACATACGTTCAGACCGCCTGTGATGAGATCGACGGCGTGCCGGCGTGGCGCCTGGAGTGGCGCATCACGGAAAAGAGAGGCAAGTACAGGCACTGCTATGCTGTCCAGAAGAACGATCCGGATCCGGACGGGGACATGATGCTCGATCTTGAAGTCGTGAAGCGGGTGTTCCACGCGTTCTTCAGGTCGGGCGGCAGGACGATGCCGACCGATGAAGTCGTCTGGCACGAAATGCATTTCGGCAGGTAGGACGCAAAGAGAAAGCTCTCGGGCGGCGGGCTTTCTGCCCGCTGGTCGTTTTCGAACGTGTCATGCAGGATTTTCCCGCAGCAGATGCGCCCGAAAACAAGATCCCCCCGAAAGACGCTTCCGGAGGGACTTGGGATCAGACTTCATCCTGGCGCGGCTGAGCCGCGGGCGAAGGATCAGAAGGTGGGGCGGAGGCCGATGAAGGCGGTGGCGTAATTGGCCTTATCCTTGTAGGTCTCTGATTCGTACGCGTGACGGTCGAGATCGCCGATTCCGTGCTGCTCGATGGGTGGCTCGCGGCCAGGAAGGAGCGGGCGGGTATCAGGAACGTCGTCAAGGAAAGTCTGCGAGCAAAAGAAGATGGCGCGCGAGAAGAATGACGCTTGGTGAAGCCCGACAGTAGATGCTAGGGTATGAGGGACGAACCAAGGCTGGGAGAGATATGCGTGGCAGACGGTATTGAAGAATTCAAGGAACATTATCCTTCTTTGGAGTCGTATTGGCGATCGATTATCCTATTTGGTCGGAATGTCGCCTCGTATAAATTTGCTCTGGCCAAGGCTCTTTTGGAGATTGCCCCGACAGGCAAGACGGTGGTCACCCTGGAGGAATTGGCCGATCCCTTTTCACGGCATATCTGTGAGCACATAGCGATCGCGCCAAGGCAGGCGACCAGCCCGAACAGCCAGTTTCTGCAGACATGTAAGGCCTTCAACGAAGGGACAATCACGCATCGTCAGTTGATCGATACGACGGTATCGCTCGGCTTCAATCATGTCATCGATGCCTTCCACGTGGTCAACAACGGCGCAATTCCGGTTGCGTTTTATACGAAGGACTATCAGCCCAGGAATAAGAAGATTGTCCTGACGGACGATATTTTCAAATTGCAGGAAACGCCCTGTGCTGACAGCTTTTCTGTCGAGACGGAGTCAAGGTGGAACCTTGTCGAAACGGCTTGGGAACTTGGCATCTCGCGTAACCTTTTGAACGTGCGGTACGATGACGCCACAAAAATCCTTTTTGTGGATAGCAGCTTTCGGCGTAAAGATGTCACTTCAGCACGAGCGGCGCTGAACGGGTATCAGAAGGGCAAGTGCTTCTACTGTTTCGACAATATCGGTGTGAGTCAAGACGAGACGAATGCCTGTGATGTGGACCATTTCTTTCCGCACTCTTTGCAGCGATTCTTTCCGGACATCAACTTGGATGGTGTCTGGAACTTAGTGTTGACGTGCCAGGATTGCAATCGCGGGAAGAATGGCAAATTCGCAAATGTGCCGACGACGAAATATCTGGCCAGGTTGCACAAGAGGAATGAATTTCTGATCAGTAGTCACCATCCGTTACGCGAAACCATCATGCGGCAGACGGGGATGACAGAAGCTGCGCGCAGGGACTTTCTCACGATGGTGGACAAGAGAGCCATTAACGCGGCGATCCATCGGTGGAGCATGCCAGAGAGGGCGGCAGCGACGTTTTAGGAGGGACCATGAGTACAACGGATCTGACGTTGAAGTACTACAACGAGAAGGCTAGCGCCTTTGTGGAAGGAACAAGGAGCGTGGATTTTTCGGCCCTGCAAAATGAGTTTGCTTCCTACGTCAAGAAAGGCGGCAGGATCTTGGACCTGGGATGCGGATCTGGCAGAGACAGCAAAGCCTTTATGGAAATGGGCTATGCAGTTGTCGCTGTTGATGGATCAGAGGAGATCTGCAGGTTTGCATCCGAGTACATCGGTCAGCCGGTGATCTGCTCAACGTTTCAGGACTACGCCCCAGAAGGGATGTTTGACGGGATTTGGGCATGTGCTTCATTGCTCCATCTGAGCCTCGACGATGTTAAGGCTGCCATGAAGAAATATGCTTCTGTTCTGGAGCAGGGTGGGTCCTTCTATGTGTCGTTCAAGTACGGGGCATTCTCGGGCGAACGCAACGGCAGGTTTTTTACAGATATGAATGAGAGATCCTTCGCTGACTTGCTCAAGGAGATTCCGCAGTTAGAGATACACAAGGAATACGTAACAGAGGATGTACGGCCTGGGCGTGAGACTGAGAAATGGCTGAATGTCTTTCTGAAGAAGCTGTGAGGGAATGAGAAAAATTGAAAAACAGTCCGGAATCTTCCGGTCTGATGCTTTTCATCTCTAAGCGAGAAGCCCCTGGCAGTTGCATTCGCAAAATATAGGCAATAATTCGTCTGCTGGTCAGCATTTAGTGTCTTCCCCACGGACGTGGGGGTGTTCCTGAAGAGGATCGTCCTTAAAGGCAAGGTCCTCTGTCTTCCCCACGGACGTGGGGGTGTTCCTGCGACCGAGCGTCCTGATACGCCGAACCTATAGTCTTCCCCACGGACGTGGGGGTGTTTCTGACAATAGAACGCTTTTGTCCGTTAGTAGAAGGAGAAGAAAGCGTCTATCTCGAAGGCGCCGTTCGTTCACGCAAATACCTGTTGAGGTCTGCATCCATACACCACACGAAACACCCCTTCATCCCGCGCGTCATAAGCGTCCGGTAAGTGTTGCGAATGATCTCGTCTGCAATCTTCTGCGCCTTCTTGGGATTGTCCTTGCTGAGCTTCTTGATGCCCCGCAGGGACTGATCCGTTCTGGCCCGCTTGCTGGCATCCGTCACGATGCGTCCATTTGCAAACCTTAGATCGGGGCCGACAATAACGCCCACGTAGTCGAACTCGAGCCCCTGACAGGTGTGGATGCAGCCAGCCTGGTCAACGCTCTCCGGGTCAACCGCCCAGGTTGAAGTATTTCCAAGGTTCCAGCTCATCCCGAAGTCTCCGATCTGTATGTCGTGGACATCGGAATTGTTTTTCCCGGATGAAATCCAGTTCCAGCAGTAGCCGGCAACGATTCGGGCCCGGTTGTTCCCATTTCTCTCGAGAATCATTTTTCGAAGTTCTTCGGGAGAGTCAACGACACGGAAGTCAAACCCCGTGAGCATGGTGTTCGCTGTTGGGCGCACACCGAGAACATCGTCCAACCAGGCCAGATACCCGTCTGAGCCGCTGCAGCGGAACTGGCTCGGCAGTTCAAGTTCCGTCACATTCGCGCCGGCAAGTTTGGCCTGAAAGCGGATCTCGTCGATCGACCCGATGTCATCCATCGTGACGCGCTGAGCCTCATCAATGAAAAACACGCTGCAGCGGGCGGCATGGATGATCTCCTTGATCTGGTTTTCGCCCAGGTTTCTGAAGAGTCCCGACTTGAGATTAAGCCGGTGCGCTTCATCGACGATCAGAACGTGGCAAGCGTTTTCATCAGCTTCCACATACGTTCCGGAACCCCGAAAAAGATTCACGATGGGGGTTTTGACCTTGTCGCCCTTCAATTTTTTCTGAAAGACGTTGCGGGGGGCGGAATTTTTGGAAACGTACTGGGCAAACCACCCAAGGCGGATGCATTCCGCGAGCAGATTGATAGCGAGCACGGTCTTGCCCGTGCCGGGACCGCCTTCGACAATGATGACCTGCTTGCCGGACTTCTGTGCTGTCCTTGCGACCTTGAGAATCGTTTCATAAGCAATCTTCTGCTCATCGATGAGCGTGAATTCCCGATTGCCTTTCACCATCGAGGTGATGCAGTCCTGAAGGCTCTTCGAGGGACGAAGGCCCCCGTTTTCAATGCGAAAGAGCGTCTCGCAGTTATCACCCCGGATGATGCCCTGAGCGATGAAATCAGCGAGCTTGCGCTGCTGGCGGCTGTCATAGACAGGGGCGTCCTTCGTGTATTCGCTGTACTGGGGGGCATCAACAGGATCTGGCTCGTGCCGCATGTAGTTGTGCAGGTACGCACACGGCCTCAGGCGGACATTCTCGCTCTGAACAGACGTGTTGAAGTCTTTGATCAGCATTGCGTACGACCAGGCCTGATAAGACGGGTGGGGGACCTTGCACAGCCCGCGCCCGAGTGCCGTTTCCACGAGGCCATCCTGACCGTCAACCGCGTTCAGCTTTGTCCACTGCTTGAGTTCGATGATGACAACAGATCCGCGTCCTTCGGCGTCCAGGCCGGAAATCATGAAATCCACTCGTTTGGATGTGAAGGGCACGTTGTATTCGATCGCCACGCCGGCATCGTCAGGGATTCTGGGGTCATCCATCACGATGCGCATCCTTGACAGGGAGTTGAGCCACGATTGCTGTTCAGACTCACCAGGGCGAATGTTCATTTTCCGAAGGAGTTCTTCCCTGATGGCATCGACGGCCGTACCGTCATCCCACTCGTTCTGGAACCCGTTTTTCGTGTTCTTGTAGATCAGCATGGCAAAGATCCCTTCAGAGTTCGCTGTACTTTTTGGCGATGCCGCGGGCCTTCTCGACAGGATACTTCAGGGCGTTGCGCTTCATCTTGTCATGACAGATTTCGGAAACATCAAGGCCGTACTTGTCGGCGATCATGAAGGCGTAGAGGAACACGTCGGCGAGTTCTTCACGAACTTTTTCCGGGTCGACGTTTTCAGGCTTTTTCCAGAGGAACGCCTCCAGCAGCTCGGCAGCTTCGATGCTCAGGGCCAGAGACAAATCCTTGCCATTGTGGAACTGGTCCCAGTCACGCTCGGCGCTGAAAGTTCTCAAGGCTCTCTTGATGTTTTCGCATTCGTTCATATTGCCTCCCAAAGCCTGCTCCATTGTAGACAATCGCGAACAGGGTATAGCTCAAATAAAACGCATGTACTTCATGTTTCGACGCACAAGACACCTATGATCGTCGCAACCACGCCCTCATGCGCAAAAGGTTATGATCAACGCTTGGTAAAGAAACAACAGACATGCTGTTCTGATTCGTCCTGCATGTCAGCACCGAAGCAAGGCAAGGAGCGCCGTGCCTAATCACAGTGGAGAGAGTCGACATGGTTCGTCATTTACGCACCGAAGCAAAAAATCAAGCTCTGATCTACCTCCAGATTCTTGGCAAGCTTTCTCGGAGCACGTCTCGCACGACGCGCCAGATCTACGACAGCCTGCGCGACGACGGAGTCGACATCGAATTTCTCACGCTGCAGCGGGCGCTGAAGGCGATGCGTGAGGATCCCGCCTTTCACGTCGAGTGCGACAATACCTCCAAGCCATTTGGCTATAGGCTCGGCGCCTGTTCGCCGTTTGCCATGGGCAACATGACGCCGTCTGAAAGCCTGCTGCTGCAGCTCTCAGGCGAATTTCTCCAGTATCTGCTCCCCGCCAGCGTCACCCGCACGATGGGATCGCTTTTTGACAGCGCAAGGATCTGCATGGAGAGGCGTCAAACGCAGGATGAGGTCAAAGCCTGGAGAAGCAAGATTGCGGTGGTTCCCAATCAGCTTTCGTTCGTGCCGCCGAAGATTCTTCCTCGCATTCTCGATGCGGTGACCGAGGCGCTGTTTCGCAACCATGTGCTACTGATGTCGTACACAGCTCCGGATCCGAAAAACAACAAAACGAACCTCGCCGTTGAGCCGCTTGGCCTTGTGCAGCAGGACCATCGCATCTATCTGGTCGCGCAATACGAGGGGACAAACCAAATCCGTCATTTCGCGCTGCATCGGTTCACCAAGGCGGAGGCGACGGACAAAGCCTTCAGTCCGGCGGGATTCTCACTGCGACAGTACATTGCTGACCAGCACTTCAACTACACGGATGGCGAACCGCGGATGATCCGGCTCAGCTTTGAGCTGACAGGCGAGAGGACGGTTTTCACGCTCCGGGAAACTCCTTTCAACAAGACTCAGGTCATTGAGAATCTGGCACCCGGGCTTTGGTGCGTGACGGTCGATATCGCTGATTCAGTGCTTGTCGACGGCTGGCTTGCCGCGTGGAAAGACAGAGCGGGAATCAGGAATATCCAGAAGATTCCCTTGCAGACGAACAGCACGCCTGCATCTGGGAATTCGTGACGGTCTGGTCAATCTGATACGAGACTCCCTCCGCAGAAAAACACTTAAATGATATAATTTGAATAGGAAAAACAGACGGCTCCCCAGGGCTGGGCTATGAAAATCCCGCTAGGTCGTAGATACCACTGGCACCGTCTGGGCGTCGGCAAAGATCTGAGCAATCCGGGCGGGGGGACAGGTCTGAACCGGCGCTTTTCTTTGCCCGATGCTTTCGCATGCGGACTCAAGCTCAACAAGAGCACAACCGTGCCCCCGGTTGCCCGCACCTGCTTTTACTCCGTCACCGACTTCCAGCTCAATCCAAAACCCGCCAGGTACTTCCTGAGCCGGTCCGAATCATTCGTGCTCTTGCGCTTCTTGAAAGATTCGGCAAAGAGAGTGCGCCCGGCCTCGGAGAGGGTGCGAGACCGTCTGCAGACGCGGATGACCTGAGCAAGCTGAGGAATGTCAAAGAGGTCAAGCCCGTCCGCCGCATCCCCCAGAACGGAGCGCACGAGCGCAAGGTCATCGCTTTCGCTTTCCTGATGCCAGCTCTCGCGCAGACGGCTGAACTCCTCGGCCACCAGCTCCTTGTTGATGCGCCCGCTGTCGGAGAGCACGGCCATGCGTGTTGCCGCCCCCGCAAGGTCACGGAAGTTGCTCGTCCACTCTGCGTCGGGCGAGGCGGCCTGTCTGAGGAACAATTCCTTTGCCTCCCGGTTCATGACAACCATCTTGCCCAGACGCCGGGACGCGTTCTCGAGTTCATACATGAGATTGGGCTCGATGTCTTCCGGCCGGTCCTTCAGCCCGAGCAGGTGGAAGGTCCAGAGGTCGATTCGGGCAAGAAGGTCCTGGCGAAACCGTCCTTCCCGGATGAGCTGCTTCAAGTCCCTGTTGGTGCCGCAGATAAGCTGAAAGTCGCTCGTGCTCTCGGTGTCCGAGCCCATCGGATAGAAGCGCTTTTCTTCAATCGCGCGCAGCAGCATTGCCTGTTCGTCCTGTCCGAGTTCGCCCACTTCGTCAAGAAAGAGCAGTCCGCCGTCCGCGGCGGCAAGCATGCCGGCGCGATTTTCAATGGCGCCGGTATAGGCGCCTTTCTTGTGTCCGAAGAGGGCGGACATCGCAGCGTCACCTCGAAGCGTTGCACAGTTGAGCTCGACAAACGCCCCCGAAACCTGCCCGGTCTTCTTCTTCCACTCGTAGATGAGCCGGGCAAGACGCGTCTTGCCGACGCCCGAGGGCCCTGTGAGCAGAATGGGATCCGTGCTGCGCTCGCACACGCGCGTGATCTGCTCGATCATCCGGTTGTAGGCGGCGTTGCGCGTGTCGATGCCGGCCTTCAGGAAATGGTGACCTTCGCGCCTTTCGGAGGTGAAGCGCTCGGCGAGCTGGTCGTACTTCGAGAGGTCAAGGTCGATGATGTCGTAGTCACCCGCGATGTCCCGCTTGTCCGGGCTCGTCTGCAGGAGCCGCGCGGGGATGATCCTCGATTCGACAAGCAGAAAGAGGCAGATCTGCGTGACATGCGTGCCCGTCGTAATGTGCACGAGGTAGTCCTCGTTTTCCGGATCGAACCGGTAGCTTTTCGCAAAATCAAGGAGCTCGCCGTACACGGCGGCAAAATCCCAGGGCTTTGAAAGCTCCTGGCGATGGATCCGGAATTCCGTCTCGGGCGAAACCTGCCGGAAATCCTGGGCAATCTGCTCGCCGAGCGCCATGTTCCGGTCCTGGCAAAGAAGCTCGAACCGGTCGACCGCAAGGTCGTCATGCTGGCCGATCGAAATCGTGGGCCTCCATTTCTGCCAGCGCTCCTTAACGCCGCGATTGTCGAGCATCGTTCCAAGCAAACCGATGAC